>OKUG01000154.1_pt1 | contig 30400 bp, 25 predicted proteins | sample 1606721 | NCBI WGS metagenome assembly OKUG01 (sample SAMEA3882539, study PRJEB24775) | human gut metagenome | biome: human-associated habitat; feature: intestine environment; material: feces | place: Netherlands | collected 2009/2010
CTACCGGTTATTCCCATGCGTCGGGGCACACCGAAGTATTCTTTATACGCAAAATTGACTTCCACGCTTATTCTGAAAGATAAATTAAGCATGGAAGTCAATCGCGTAGCTTATTCGGTGTCGCTCAGCAATTTGACATGCTTCTTGTAGAAGGAAACACCAACCTTGAAGAAATGGGTAATGCCTTGCTGCTTCATCGCCGTAACATATTGCTGTCTTTCAATCTGTGCCAGGGCCTCCTTGGCGGAAGCTTCAAGCTCACTGTCAATGCGAGATTCGGCAACGCCGTCCTTTAACACCTTGAGTTCTATGATAATACCCGGCATTTTCTTGTCGTAAGGTCTTAGCTGAATGTCGTATCTGCCGTGGCCAGATTCTCTGTTGGAGTCCACACGATAGAGGTTATTCATGATTGCACAGATCCCGAGGATAAGTCCGTGATAGAAATTCTCATGGGCATAGTCAAAGGAACTGATGGAATTCAGCAGCAGCTTCTGCAGATTATCCTGCAGTTTCGGAACATCCTGCTTTATAATGGCCTGCTGGATCGCAATAGCGGTTGACTGGGAGATCACATTCGTTAGTGCAGAAAGGATCTCCTTTTCATAGACATAGAAAATCTCTTTATTCGGTATGGCAATGTCGCAGATGGCATTTCCATCGTGCAGTTCATCCTTTTTTACGACCTTCAGATAGCCGGCAGAAAGCAGGAAGCTGTAGATCGTTGTCGGATTATTCCTGATTTCGGGATAGATAACAGAGGTGTCCACATAAGAGGAAACCATTTGTCCCTGCATCAATTTGCGGAGATTGTCTGCAGTCTCATCGTCTGCCTCCGCAACGATCTGTCGGATGATGCTGTTATCTCCCGTGGATTGCCAATAGGCTTTTGCCGAGCAATTCTCATCCATATAATTGAGAACGGACCAGGGATTGAAAATGTCCGTATCGCCAAAGCGATAGCCGTCATACCACTCGCAGATCTCCTCATACTTATCCGTTCGGCCGTAATACTCCATGATGTCTCGGATCTCGTCTTTGGTAAAGCCGAAATATTCACTGTAGCGGTCTTCGAGAATGGAGTTTACCTTCAAGTTGTTGAGACCGCTGAAAATGCTTTCCTTTGCCACACGAAGAATGCCAGTTAGGAATCCATAGGAAAGGTTCGAGTTATCTTTGAAGGCGCCGGACAGAAGATTACGCATAAAGCCGGTGATCTGTTCGTAGTATCCTTCCGTGTAGCCCTGCTGGATAGGCGTATCATATTCATCAATGATAATGACAGCGGGACGGCCATAATGCTTATTGAGCATGTGCGAAAGCTCCAGGAAAGCTCTTGCCATACTGACTTCCGTGATCGTTCCGTCAACGACCTTACGGAAATAGTCCTTTTCAAAATCATTGCACTTGTCACTCGTCAGCAAAACATCGTGGCGCAGATACTCATTTGCAATGATCTCACGAATCGCCGTATAGGTCTGTTCCCATGTTGCAAACTTAATATCCTTAAAGGTAACGAAGATGACCGGGTATTTTCCTTGCTCACGACGGTACTCCTCGCCGCAGCTCCAAATCTTTTTATTCTTGAAATACTTGGAGGTATCCGTGTCGCTAACCTCGAAGAAGGTTTTCAGCATATCCATTGCCAATGTTTTTCCGAAGCGTCTTGGACGGGTAAAAAGAGAAACCTTGGGCTTGGAATCGATAAACTCCTTGAGCATCAGGGTCTTATCCACATAATAGTATCCCGAAACCAATTCCTTGAAATCGGACACACCAATGGGTAAAGGTAATTTGGCGGTTGTTTTCATAGCTCGTGAAGACTTATTTCTGCGGCCGTCCGCTGGTTTTTCAGCGTCGTCAGGAATAAGCCATAAGCCTCCTTCCTTTTTCGCACCCGCAATGCGTCCGTCTCTGCAGAGCGTGGTAATTCTTCTTTCGGTCAATTCCCAACGGTCAGCTGCAGTCTTAACATCCATATAGCTCACAAAAGATTCCTCCGTTCCTACTATATCATGTCAATATTATAGCAGAGATCAAAGTAGATGTCAAGATAAAAAGAACAATACAATCGGTGCGAAACTTGATATTTTGAGTCGAATTTGCGGTTTTAATATAACATTCAAATGAGGCGCTTCTAAATGTGTCAATGCTATTACAGAAGCGCCTCCGTGGTATTATTCAGTTGCTTCGGCCGTAAACTCACCCAACTCCTCATACCCGAGGAAATGATCTGAGGACATAGCGGAATTGAGATACTCGCTGCCGAGAGAAATATGCTGCGTTTCCTTGAAATAGAACCGATATCGATAGCCGATCTTCACCTTTGATTGCTTACCGAGCAGCATAGTAGACTCGTTACCGTCGCCGTCCATAATTTTGATCTTACGGTATTTGCGCAGCGGCTTAGGGACGACCGAAACGCAGACGCCCTCGACGGTCTCGTAGCTTTTATCGGTGATGATGCGGTAATAGCTCAGCGCCCTGCCGGCGCTGGCCACAAATACCGCAAGGCTCAGAAACAGCATGATCCGGTCCTTCAGTATGAAACACATTGAAACACCAATCAGCAGGCATCCGGCTCCGATGATCCCGGTAAGGAACAGCTTCCGCTTGAGCGGCGCCGGTGCGCCTTTTATTTGACCCATGACTTACATCCTTTCAAAAATGATTTGTTTTCGCAGGTACAGGTTGGCTACGGAAGTGATGACTGGACGGCACTGGGGCAGGAAGCGAACGCTGTGGGCGATGTTTTCGCTTGTCGTGTATTCGTCGTGATAAAGCGTATCGATCAATTCATCCTCGCTGTCGAACGCAAAGGTGTTTAACTCCGCACACTTGATCATTTCCGCCGTGGAAAGCATCGCTTGGTTTGCAAGCAGCATGACCTTCTGTTCATCACTGTTCCGCTTATCTCTGCGGAATATCTGCTTGGTGACAGCATACGGGATATGCTCAAACACCGTCAGTCGAATAAAGGAGATCAGCCGCAGGATCGGGCTTTCCGAAATCGGCACAACATACAGGCCGGAAAGCAAATTGAACAGTGCGTCCGCACCAAGCTCGCCTTCGCCCTCGGCAACCAGGCCGCGCCGTACCAGCCGCTGCATACATTCCGCAGCAGAACGGTGCGTCATATAGCCGGTTTCCTGTGCTTTGTTTTCATACAGCGTTTTGATCTCATCATCAGAGAGGATACGCCAGTTCAGAATTGACCAAATCATCATTTCCTGGATGTCCAGAATGTATTCCTTGTTATTCAGAAGCACCATCGGGCAGCGCATATCCCGGTTTCTTCCTTTGAACTGCATCCGTCCGACTGCGGTATATAATTTCTTCATGAAACCACCTCATTTTTCCGTTTATTCTTCTTATACGACTTACGAGCTGTCCATTTCAACAGGGCGGTCAAAATACTGCATGAAATCACGGTTTTGCTTTAACCGTCCGGCAGCTCTGGAGATCCACGCACCCACAAGATTCGGCTTGACCCCATACATTTTGGCGATCTCTGCACCGGACAAGCCCTTGACCTTCCATTCGATCGCTTCAATACCGAGGCGGGCAGTACCGGTATACTGCCGCTTGCAGTTTTGCAGCAGCATACAGATGTCCTGCTCCTCAAGCAGCTTGTCCAGCGTGTTGTCCTCACTCGACAGCTGCTCCATGGAAAGCCCGTCCTCATCCGGCTCACTTTGGACCGGAAGTGAAATATGATGCTTTTGCTTGCCGCACATCAGGCGGCAGTATGTACGAAGTCCGTTGGTAACGACCTTTTCGGCATAGGTCGCAAATTTGATGTTGCGTGTTTCATCAAAGCTGATGGCCGCCTTGCACAGCCAGATGCAGCCTTCCTGGTACAGATCGTCATATTCAAAGCCGTAAAGGCTGTCGTTGATGATGATGTTTTTATGGATAGCGTGCCGGACGACGCTCAGATTTTCCTCCGCCAGCCGCTGCTGCCGGCTGTTTAGGGTCAGGTTTTTCATTTGGGTTCTCACTCCTTTCAAGCAGCGATTCTTTGGTTTTCCAGTGCCTTGTTGCACTCGATGATCAGGCGGTCGCACATATACTCGCTGAATTTAGCGATATGCGCCTGCTCATCTGTCAGCGCCAGCTTGCCCTGCATCCACTTGTAAGCCTGCCATTTTGTCATAAGCCCGGACTTCCACATCCAGTCGAACGCCTTATGTGCCTGAATCCGTTTGTTGCGCAGATCACCGTTGGCGAGCGTCCCCATCGGCTCCTTTGTGCGCTTATGAGCACCCACATAGGAATCGCAGCGGGGATAGCGGTCGCATACATACAGATAGCTGTCCGGCACCTTTGTTGCCGTGCCGTAAACTGCGGAAGCGGGGCGAAGCGACGCCTTGGCGCCGCAATAGGGACAGTGGATTTGTTTCTTTTTCATTCGGTTCAACCTCCAATACTTTCTTTTTGCGGGCATAACACGCATTAGGTGCGCTGATTCTCCGGAATGACCTGCAAAATGCTGCAGGTGTTCGGGTCAGTCACGTTCCAGACCAGCCAGCTATGAAACAGCTTTTCAAATGCCTCCTTTGCGATGATGGCAGCGCATTCAAACTTATCTACCTTGTCGCCGGTCATCTTTTCAAAGAGCAAGATCGGCAAAAGAAGCGGAGCCCCTTCGGCATTGGCAGTCAGCAGATGTCCTCTGCAATCGGTGCGGCCATAGGGGCATTCGATACAATCTACATAAAAGGCGTTTCGCCATGAGCCCTGCGTTGATTGCAGAAACTGATATAGTGTTTTTGAATTCTGCATATTTGTGTCCTCGCTTTCAATATACTACTTTCCGATAAAGATCCCCCTGAAGGGTAGATAAAGCAAAAGCGGCAGACACCGCTTATGATGTCTGCCGCCGTTTAAGTCAAAGCGCTTTCCGCTTTTTTCTGCTTACAATGCTCACGGTAATGAGCACGGTCAAAGACCCGCTTGCCAGCAGGATCCAAAGCCAAAGCTTTGAATTGTCGCCGGTTTGGGGAGAGTCAGGGTATTTGGGTGTCGGGGTCGGAATCGGTTCATTGGTAAAGCCCACGCCGATCTCGTTTTCCACAATGACCGTTTCACCATCTTTTTGGATCGGGAAATAGAAATAGCGGTCATCCTTTGTAAAGCCGTCGGGGGCTTTCGTTTCAAGCAGCAGATAGCCTCCGTGCTTCAGACCGCTAAGCTCATATACGCCGGTATCAGCCTCGGAAAGCTCGCCGTACAGTGTGTCAATGTCCGGATCATAGGCCTTGTTACCGTTTACATCCAGATAGAGCACAAATTCTGCGCCGCTGAGAAGCTTATCGTGATCCTTGCTGCTGACCTTCCTGACCTGCACTTTGCCGGTCAAGAATTTGTTTACAACAGTGATCTCGATGATCTGATCCTTCTCGGATACCGTGACCTTGTAAGATTCCTCCGAAAGCACCAGATGCGCCGGGCAGGACAGCTCACGGACGATCCAATCGCCATAGGGGATATTTTCAAAGGTGAACACGCCGTCTTCACCGGGTGTTGCCGTTGCGAGCGCATTTTCCTCCGTGAACTCGGTCTCATTCGCCTTGAAGAGTCCGAACACAGCTCCGGCCACGGGTGTATTATCCTCATCCACCTTTAGGCCGTGAATGCTGCCTCGAATGATGGTGTTTTCGATTACCTCACCGTTGTTGATAACCAACTGAACGAACGCAACGGAGACATCTTCGTAATCAAACGCAACGGGATAGATCGCATCTGACAGAAGATAGTGTGCGTCGGTAGCCACTTCCTTGACATAAAGCTTGGCACCGGCCGGAACATCCGCCGTAAATACGGCAAGTCCGTTTTCGTCGATGCCCACGATCTCAAGCAGTCCGTCCTGCGGGATTTCCGTGCCGTCCGCAGCGGTCAGGGGCTCGGCGGCATACAGTCCGAAGCGGATGTTTTTGTATTCCTCACCGAGTCCGACACCGTAGGTATTGTCGGATTCCAGCTTTTTGAGCAGGCTGATCACGACCTTTTGCCGTTCGTTGACGGCGGTTTCAGAAACAGTTGTGATCTTTACCTGTTCACCGGCATAGGTAAGCTCCGTCTGTACCGGTTCCTTTAAGAGCACCATACCGTAAGGCGCCTTTTCCTCACGCAACTCAAACTTTCCGAGAAACAGCGGTTCACTGATTGCCGTGCCGTCTGCCGCAGTGGTGAGAGTCGCCACCTTATCTCCGGCGGAATACCGCTTTGTGCCGTCTAAGGTGTAGGTATCCTCCACTGCATATACGCCGAACACAGCGCCGGCCAAGCCCTGTACTTCATAGTGCGGAGTATAAATGCCATCCTGCTCGGTGACTGTGGCGAACACCTCGCCGCGCTTCAGGATCGTGATCGTTCCCATCTGCGGCTGATTGTATTTTTCCACAACGACCACTTCGGCGGAGCCGTCCACCTTGAATTTCACGGGCGTGCTGTCCAGCACATAGCCCTCCGCACCGCCGACAGTCTGCTCGATCAGCTCATATTCGCCGTAACCAAGCGGCTCAGGCAGGCGCAGGCGTCCCGTGTTGTCCGTATAGAAGACATCAATATCCACCGGAGTGGGATAGTTAATTCGCTGGGTGATAAACTCGCCGCTTTGCAGGTCACGGATCTTAAAGCCGATACCGGCGGCAGGGATCACCTTGCCGGTCGTGGCGTCCTTCTTCACCACATCGATCAGAGCTGTGATGGGCGCATTGTTGATGATATAGCTGTAAATATCCGCATGAGTCTTGATATAGACCTCAAAGGCGGGCAGCAGCTCCGCACCTTCCTTACCGGAGATTTGTTCTACGATATAGGTGCCGTAGGGCAGGTCCTTGGATACGCCGAAACCGTGCTCGTCAATGGTAATGAGGTCACGCTCCGTTTCATCGGCGGCCTCATAGGAGCCGGACGATTTGAGCCAGATCTTAAACTGTGCGCCTGCTTCCGGTGTTTCGATCTGCGTATCGCCATTGTCCGAATGCTTTACCAGCACGATATTGCTTTTAATGGGTGTTTCATATACATCCATCGTCAGCGTGTTATATTCGACGGAATACTTTTCGGGATAGGCGCCTACCGGGTAGATCATATCATCCAGCAAATAGCCTTCGCTCGGTGTGATCTCACGGATCGTCCAGCCGTCTCCGCAGGGGAAATAGTCGGTCAAAATATATCCGTCTTTATCGGTCGTGTAGGTCTTCACCAGCTCGCCGTTCAGATACACACCGTAAACAGCGCCCTCAAGCGTAGCGTCTCCGCGTGTGTAACCGTAAGGATATCCGAGATCTTCTGCGCTTTTGTATTCGTAACCATCGGCTGCCATCAGTTGCGGCATTGACGATTGGTCGTTGCGGTCAGCGTGTTCGGCGTCCAGCTTGTAAATATCTGCACGCCATTTTTTCAAGGTGTTGTCTACGGCGGCTTCGGCCGTTTCTTTCCATGTGACCGTTACAGTCTGATCCTCCGGAATAACATAGCGGACAGCCGTGTTTTCTTCGGAAAGTGTGTAGGTACCTACGGGTACCTCTTTGAAGGTTGCCTTTCCGCTGCTGTCGGAAACAGCGTACATATCCACTTGCTGTCCCGTGGTAGAAGTCCCGTACAAGCGGAACTCATGGCCTTCGATCAAGCCATCCTCGGATGTTTTCGTCACAACAAGATTGCCACGTTGCAGAAGATTGCTGAAGGTCACGATGGATGTGCCGCCGGAAACGACGGTGACGGTCTGCGGCGGCTGCGGCACATATCCCTCATATTCATATTCGGACACGGTATAGGTGCCGGGCTTCAGGTTCTTTACGATAATGCTGCCGTCAGGGCCGGTGACAACATCCTCGTTTACGCCATTGCCGGAGATATTCAGCCGGATGCCGCTGATCTTGCCGTCCTCGGATTCCTTGACGATCTTTACATTTCCGGGGATCTCCTCATTCACAGCAGTAAATCTGACAACGCCGTTATTGGCGGCGCTGACGGTGACAGTCCACTCAGTCTGCCCGTAGGCACGGTAGTTTGCCGGGAATTCCGTTTCCTTTACTGTGTACTGCCCATAGGGGATGCGCTCGATGCTGGAGCCGTGACCGCTGTCGTCGGTCGGGCCGATCAAATACTGTGTGCCGTCCTTCTGTGATGTGGCAACAAAGTAGGCTCCGGCAAGACCTTTGCCATTGGTATCGTTTTTCTGCACTTCAATGGAGCCGTAGGCTTCTACAAATCCCGGCACGACGACCTGCACGACCGCCTCGGGGTAATCGCCCTTGCTCATACCGACGATGGTAGAAAATTCAGGGCCTCTATCATTGCCGACATGGGTGACGAAGTGTTTGCCGTTATAATAGCCTGCATAGATCGCCACATGGGCAACGCTGCCGGTCGGGATATGCTTGAATACGATCAACGACCCGATGGGAATTTCCTCAGAAGGATTGAAATTATTTCCGTCCGAGCTTTGCGTAAAGCTGATGCGTCTGGCCTTGCCGCTTTCTACCCAGCTGTTTGCCGCAGTGTTATAGGCGGTTGCCGATCTCGGGTTGGACGGGCAAGGCACAGTGGCGGTGTTGATATGCGCCACATTCGGCATATAGTTGTAATAAACATAGCTGACATAGGAGGCACAGCAGAGTCCGTTTGAACGGAATCTGGCAATATCCGGTGTGCCGCCGGAGTTGGTCTCAAGGCCGGACGGGCCTGTGCCGTAGCCGATACCCGAACGAATCGAAGCAGATACTGAGCTGCCGGTCTTTATAAAGATCGTGCCGTCGTCCTTTTGGGCTTGGACATTGTAACCGGTATAGGCGAGGGCATCCAGGTAGACATTATCCAGCATATTCGCCGGGATTCCCGAAGCGGGCGCCGCAAATGCGCTGATAGGCAAAGCAGCTACCAGCATTACGGCGGTCAAAAGCATGGACAGCCATTTTTTGAAGCTAAGCTTTTTCTTTGTCATGATGGTTCTTTCCTTTCTTGAAAGAGAAAAGACTCCATCGCATAGGCAATGAAGTCTTTTGGCTTTGATTATTCTGTTTTATCCGTAGTTGTCCTTGGTGAGCGCCACATCGCAGTACCACATTCCGCTTTCATAGGTGATGCCGACGCCGATATACCGATATTCACCGCTTCCTATGTAAGACCAGTGATCGGGACTGTTTCGTATCAGGCGAGCCAAAGAGCTTGCCACATAATCGACAGTACCCACATATCCGGCCTTGGCGATTGCTTCGCCCGCACAAGCGGTGTAGTACGGTTCACCGTCCATTCCGTATACGGAAGGATCCACATACATTCCATAGGACAGTGCCGTTGCCGCCGCTTGTTCATCCATAGTGTTGTGTGAGAAGTCCGAGATGATTTGGCGGCTGCGGTATTCGGCATATCCCGTAAGACCGGACAGTCGTGTGACGGCAGCAGTGCCTTGCGCCGTGCGGTAGTCGTTCAGATACTGTGCGACCAACTCTGCAATTGCCCCGGCATCTGAAGCCGAAGCGTTTGGCATGGTCGGCGTCGTTTCCGCCGGCTCTGCTGCAGCCGGTGCGCTTTCAGCCGGATCCGTCTTTTCAGTAGGCTCAGTCGGTCCGTTGGAAGCTGTGTTTTGTTTCGGCTCCTTTACGGAACTGTCGGAAGTGCCGTTTTCCGCCGTGGATGCAGCGGTTTCTTCCGGCGCTTCGGTAGTTTGGGTAGGTTCAGAAGCAGGTGTGGTATTTTGTTCCGTTTTTTCCTCAGTGGGAGATGTGATATGAGTATCCTCCGAAGGCACAGAAGATGTTTCCGGCAAAGTCTCTTTGCTGCAGCCTGTAAGAGTCAGCAGCAAAGAGAGCAAGACGAAGATGGTTTTACGCATAAAGATGACCTCCTTGTTCGGAAATTTCCGCCTTGCTCTTTTTATACGACCTGCGCTCACCGTTTTTCAACAGACTACAGATGCTGCTTGATAATACGGGTGATGATTCCGACCGCCACGCCACGGTCTTCATCAATGTGCGTCACGGCAAAAGAAACATCGTCTTTCTTGCCGGGCGTGCGCCGGTCGAGGCAGGTGTGAGCAATGGCGTTGGCTCCGTTATTCAGTCGGACATACACCACGCCCTTATGCACATCTGTCACCTTGCCGGCATACTTGCTTTGCACCCGACACTGCTTCAGATAGGTGCGGTTGGTGTTCTCGGATACACTTTTTACATCGGCACGGATGGAAAGCTCCTCCAAGCTATCACGGTTGACCTCCAGAATACGGACGAGGATCTGATCCCCGACAGAAAAACGGTCGTTGGCATCCCCGATCCAATCCCAGGACAGGTCCCGTGCCATGATCGAGCACTCCACGCCGAAGGCTTCGATGCGTACTGCCTTTTCCGCCACGGCAATCACACGGGCCTGCACGGTGCGTCCCTCATAGATGCGGTATGCGCCGGAGGTATCCTGATTCATGTAAAAGACCTGCCGCTTTTTGAGCATCGCTTCCTTGCGGCTTGCCACAACGGTGCGTGTCTTCTGATCCACGCCCTTTACAATGAAGTCGATCTCGCAGCCCAACATATTGCTGAGCAGCTTGTTCTGGCGGCGGATCATTTCGGTATACTCTGTGCCTTTGAGGTTCTTTTCCAGCTTCACAAGCATTTCCTTTAGCGGGATGACTACACGAAAGCCCTTGTAATCTACAACGGCGAGCGTTTTCCCGGCTTCCGTTTCTTCCACGCCGCCGAGCATTCCGGTCAGGATGCGGTGCGAGCGGTTGGAAGTCAGGATCTCGTGCCATGCGGCGTCCATCTCATGTGTCTCGGTCGTAACTTCACCGCCGACTTCCAGCGTCAGAATAGGATCTGCCTTCGGCTTATTCTGCCGATCCGCTGCGGCGGTTTCTTTTTTCTTTGCGGCGGTCTCCTTGGGGGCAGCCGGTTGAGGCTCGGGTAAAGCTTCCTCATCCACGGCATCCGTTTTCTTTTTGCGGGTGCGTTTGGGCTTCGGTGGCTCTTCAGCTGCCGGCTCGATCGGCTCGGCAGATACTTCGGCGGCAGGTTCGACGGGAACGGGCTCAATATCGGTCACCTCCGCAGCGCTTTCGGTCGTTTCCACCGCAGCGGCAACTTCCGGCTCTTCTTTTTTCTTAGGCATAGGTTGTTCCTCCTTTAGTTTTTGGACATGATACTGTCTTTGTCGGTCGGCACCACATTGGATGCCGGCGTTTTTTTCTTTCTGCCCGGTTTTTTGATCGGCGCAGGCGATACTTCTTCCACCTCCTTCGGTTGCTGTTTTTGCCACTCAGGTATATGTGCAGAAGCCTTGCAGGAGATCATCTTTTTGCTTTCCGGGTGCTCTGTGTAATCGCATTTGTCTACCTGCAATAGCTTGCGGCCTCGAATAATGATGAGCGCCTTGCTGATCGGCAGCCGCAAGACCTCATCCATCGTCAGCAGCTTTCGCTTGCCGACGCCGCTGGTCTCTCTGTATTCCGGTGTGTAGTTGGAAATCCGCCAAGTGCCGAGCTGCTTTGCCTTGCTCTGCACATGCACGGAAACCTCGCCGGAGCGGTCGCTGATGTACTTTGCCGTCAGCTCATCCACGCAGCCGAGAAAAAGCTGCACATCACTGTTGCCGAGGATCTCCTGCCATTGGTTCAGCGGGTATCGGTTCTGAAGTCCGGCAAGGTTCTGGAACACGCAGCTCATGCTGATGTTTCGGGAGCGTATCACGCTGATTTTTCGGCTGAGGTCTGGAATAACGCCGCAGGCCGTCAATTCTTCACCGAGCACATGAACGGGGATAGGCAGCTTGCCGCCCTCGCAGTTTTTGTCTGCATAGCGCACCAGCTTGATAAAAACAAAGGACAGAAACAACGATGATAAAAAGTCGAAGGTACTGTCCTGGTCGCTGGTAATACAGAAATAAGCGCAGGGCTGCTGTCCCGGCAGCTCCATATCGATCTCGTCAAAGGCAGTCATATTGCAGATGGATTTGTTCTGGAACACCTGCAGTCTTGAGCCAAGGCCGATAATCACGCCGCTGCGCACGGTGTCGGACGCCTGCTGAAAAATGGCGTAAGGGGCTTTCGCCGGATGTGAGGACGGCAGCATATTGAACAGGCTGTTCAGCTCTTTTTCGTCACAGTGGGTCAGCAGCCGATAGACCTGCCCGATATTCTTCCGCTCGGGCAGATACCCTTGTTCCACATAAAGGACCAACGCTTTGAGCAGATTCATTTCGGCGCTGTCCCAGAAGTGGTCGCCCCGTTCCGAGCCGGTGTTTTTAATAATGACATCGCAAAAGCGCTGTGCCATCAGTTCATCGCCCTCGATCTCCGCAAGGCAATTCCACGAGTCTGAATTTTCAGGGCACACCAGATTGAACACCTTAACGGTATGCGTCTTGCGCAGCAGCTCGCTGGTCTTTTCGTACAGCTCGGATTTCGGGTCGCAAATGATCAGCGATTCCATTTTTCCGTCCTTGTTCGGAACGGTCGCCTGCAAAATGCGGTTGATACAGTAAGCCCTCGTTTTCATGCTGCCGCTGGCACCGTACACCGCCACATTTTTGTTGAGCATACTTTCCTCCGGCATACACACATACCGCCCGTTCAGCAGCCCGAAGATCGTGCCGTTATGGTTTTTAAGGCTCGTCCGTAAGTCAAATATCTCCTCGGCTTCCTTTTCGCTCATAAAGCCGGATGTGCCGTAGGTGCCCTTCTTGGAATAGATGAAGTTACGGTCCTTGTCGTATTCGCCGGTTTCACTGTAGCCCATACGCATGACCATAACGATGAGCAGCACCAGCGCTCCCACGCAAATGAGAATGCCGACTATGCCGTATGGCATAGTAAAAATGGCACGCAGGCACTCGCTGACAGCAAAGGACGGCACGGTGGGTGAAGTTCCGTTGCCGGGCGTTCCGCCGGCAGCCTCCCACTCATGATAATTGCGCATAAACTGGGCAATATATCCGCCGCCGTAGAGCAGTCCCAGCAGAAGCGGCGGAAGCGCCAGCAATATGCCAAACAGTCTTTTCTTCTTACTCAAAAAAGCTCCTTTCCCATTTCTCAAAGTCAATGGTCTGAAATTTTACCCGGTCGCTGCAATAGCGCTCCAGCGCCTCCCGTTGGGAGTCAAAGCAGATCAGCGTGCCGCACTTGTTTTGCAGCTGCAACGCCGTGTCAAATCGCTTGATACGGGGCAGATCGCAAAAGAAAGAGAGCAGCACCGGCTCGCCGTCTCGGTCGGCGGCGTCGCATTCCAAGTTGCCTGCAAAATCACATTCGTACAGGTCAGCATACAGAATATCCGTGAGCTGTTCTGTCAGCGCCCTGCTGCATAGCAGGCTCAACAGCCGTTCTCCCTTGCGGTCGTTTGTGAGAAAATAGAAATGCTCATAATTTCCGTCAAGGATAAAATACTGCCGTCCCTCGTTCTCTTTGAGAATGTCATAGGCTTGCTCCATACTGTCTGCCAGCAGAAGTCCCTGTACCGCTTCGGGCGGATACTGGTGCGGCAGGCGCTCCCGGCACAGCACCGTTTTCATCAGCGCCTTTGTCCTCATTTCGGATTTGTACTCCCATTTCATCAGAGAATTGCCGAGGTCATAGACCACGAACACATCGGCCGGGGTGAGTAGCACGCCAACCGAACGGGTGCCGCGGATCTTAGCAAATACCGTTCCCATCTCCTTGATCTCCCGCGAGGTATAAAATGCCGGAGCCGTTATGGAGAGAGAATCGGTTTTCTCCCATTCGGGAGAAAAGACATCCGGCTTTTCGTCTCGAAAAATCAGCACACCGGCATTTTTCATTGTCAGTGTCGCTTCAGCCACACGGTGAAGGCGCAGGCGGCGTGTGATCTCGCTTTTCACCAGATTGGTCTCAGCCGAGCCGGACAGCGAAAAGGAAAAGCGTTCGGGAACATCACGGCAAAGGGCTTTCTTGGCCGAGGCCGTCAGCCTGTATCCACGCACACCGTCACGGTAATAAGTCCGCAGCAGCTTTTGCGATTTGAGAGCACGGACAACATTCAGCTTATAACTGTCGCCGCCCGGGAGTCGGCAGAGTTGATTGGCCGGAAGCTCGCCGGATATGGCAACAAGTTCAAGCAGCGTGTAGCCCACCGTCTGCTTATCCGGCAGACCGTTTGTGCAGCGCATAGCGCACCACCTCCTTTTGCTTTGAATATTACCGAGGTTGCTGATAACCCGGGTAGTTTTTCGGCTTTGGCACGGCTGAAAAAGCCTTGATTTACGGGCATTTTTGTCTTGCCGCACCGTATCGTGAAATTTTCGCCCACCAACCGCTAAAAATCCGATATGGTTTTCAGGCTCTTTTCCCGTTCATTCAGCCACTTCGGGAAGTCCTCTTTTGCCATTACGGAAATGCGGGTGCAATCTGCTTCACCGATCTCCGTTGTGTTATAGGCATCTACCAAAAGGCCGGTATCGTCTACCATAATGAAAGTAGACAACACATCCAAAAGCTGTTTGAGCTCCAGGTTGTCGTAGTCCCGTACCCGGCGGTTATGGAATTTCTCACTGTAAATATGCGAAAAACACACAACGCACTGCCGGAACTTCGGCAGCTCATTGTTGTCCGAATACTGGCTCAGGGTGAAATACAACGGGTCGATCAGAAATTCCGTGCTTTGCCGCTGCTTTCGTTTAGGCAGCAGGCACGGCAGCGTGATCTCCAGCATATTCTCCTGCGCCTTAATGCGGATACCTTGCACCACACCGGCAGAGGCGAGATAGGTTTCCTTCCGTGTGGCCGTTGAGCCGTATAACAAATGCCGCATACGGCAGGCGATAAGTTCGCTGCGTAATGCGGCATCGGTAGTCAGCATAGCGTAATTGTCTGGATAGTTTTCTATATCCGTCTTTTCGATGGCACAAAGGGTGTTTGACAGCTTTTCTATGTCGCCCTTGATGCTTCCGATTCGTCTTGAAATACTTGTTCTATCCAATGCGGTCCTCCTATTCCTGCTTATAATACTGAACAGCGCCGGTGTTCATATCCACGGTGCAGTACGCCGTCACATCGGGGATGTTCAGCTTGCCGATCTGCTCGGCGCTTTCTACGATGACGATGCGTTTTTCTGCATCGTCCGGCTGCTTGGCAACGGCGTGCTCGATCAGGGCCTCGCCGCCTGTTTCTACATAGATGACCTCGTACAGTTCGCCGTCGGCAATAAAAATCAGCTTTACCGGAAAGTCCGTGGAAGAGTGGTAGTCCACCCGGTCGATAAAATCCGTCAGCACCCAAAGCGCCGCCAGCATTTCCTTGTCGGCGTGGGCTTCGGTGCCATCGTGATATAAACCGGAATGTTCATCCCGAAAGATTCGTCCCTGCCTTAGAAAGAAGGACAGAAGATTATCAATTTTTTCTTCCTTTCCCGGATAGAGCCGCAAAAGCTGATCGTGCCGCATATAGTGATAGGTCGTGATATTCCGCAGTATATCTGCAGCCTCTTTGCTGTATATCTCTGCTCGCGTTTTCATTTTGGTCTCCTTTCTATACGCATTAAAAGCGTATTAAATCCGCAATGACACCTTAATGCGTATAAATTCCGTATTCGGTCGGTATTACCGTTTTTTCTGTTCGACCAGTTCCTGCAGCTCACGGCGGTCGGTCGTGATCAGGCTTTTCTCCAAGTCACTGCACCGAAACTCGACCGTGATATTATTGTTGTTGGTGCTAATCAGCCCGTTGCCACGCTCAAAGTGCGTGATTTCCATGACCTCCGCCTCGGACAGATGTAAAATACTCTGTACCCGCTGCGCCTCCTCGTCTTCAAGATTGAGGACGATTTTGGTCTTGCAGTTGTTGATGATGCCTTTGCCGTATTTTCCGTCGTCGAGAGCAAAGAAATCGTTGAGGTCCTGCGTAGCAAAAACGGCGCTGCCGCCATAGCCACGGATGATCTTGGCGATTTCCAGAACAAAGTTTGCGGCAAGCCGGTTGGCAGAGCCGCCGATCAGCGCCCAGCATTCGTCGATGAAGATGGTCTTTTCTACGGTGCGGTTTTGCTTTGCCTTATCCCACACATAATCGAGTGCAACGAACATTCCCGCCGTCAGCAGATCACCGGACAGCTCGGAAATATCCAGCACCGTGTATTTATTATCCAGGTTGACATTGGTGCGCTGGTTAAAGGTGCTGGCCGAGCCGTGTACCAAGCGGTTGAGGATATTTGCCAGACGTTTGGTTTCGGGTGCGATCAAGAGAATATCATACAGGTCACCCAAAATCGGCATTTCTCTGTAACGGTCGGGATTGTCTGGGTCTTTGAGCGTGTCATTGTCATGGGTGATCCCCTTGGCATTGTAGGTCTTGATCAGGGCTTCATCCAAAAGCTGCCGTTCTTCGTGAGTGATGTCGGGGATCAGCAGGCTGAAAAAGATGTGCAGCTGCTGAATTTTGGCGGCAAGCTCCGATTTCTCAATCGGAGCGCCGTCCAGCAGTTCATCCACCGCCCGATCGGTCTTGCGTATCTCCATGACATTGATGCAGTTTTTCGATGCCGGAGAGATCTGAATGAACTCGCCGCCCGTATTGCGGCAGGCACGCAGAAATTCGTGCCCTTTCAGCGGAGCAATGATGAATACCTGGGTGCCTTTTCGCCGCATCCGCAATGCCATCAGCTGCAAGGTGAAGGTTTTGCCTGCGCCGCTGGTCCCCATGATTGCAATGTTGGCGTTCTTATAGGCTGCGGAATTGAAAATATCCACGATCACAAGGGAATTGTTATATTTGTTGACGCCGAGCAAAATGCCATTGTCATCGCTCAACTCATAAGCGGTAAAGGGATAGCAGCTTGCAGCCCCGCTTGTCAGCACATTGCGCTTGGAGCGCTCATACAGATGCTTTTCCAGATTTGTCAGCGGCAGCGATGACAAAAAGCCTTGTTCTTCCCGAAATGAGCAGGACACGATATTGAGATCCTGCGAGATAAGCAGCTTCCGCATTTCACACTCACGCCATTCCAGATCCTCGGCGTTGTCGGCGGTCATCGTAATGAGGATGTTCATATAGTAAAAATCCTCGTTGTTGGAAAGCCCCTCCTTCAAAAAGTACCCGCTGCGGATAGCGCCGTCCAGATCGTCAAAGTCGCTGTTGGTATCACTGGCTTCTCGGATTTTGGAACGGTTGATACGAAGCTGCTGACCGAGCTTGTTCACCATACGCTCCTTCGGCTGACGGGTCAGAAACAGGTCGATGTCGATCCCGTCGCCGGCATTGACAAGCAGGCTCAGCCAACCGGCCGCCACTTGTGATTTGTAGCCGTAGGATGGGATCAAAAGATATGACCGATATTGCCCGTCCACGCAAATGTATTTGGCGTGGGTAAAGTCCAGCGTCTGCGGTGCAAAAAACTCCGTACACGGAATGGCGTCCGTATCCTTTCCTGCCGCAATATAGCTTGAAACGACATCCTGCACTCTTTGCGGAAGAGGAATGTCCGAGCTTTCCTGGCGGCAGAGGATGTTATACAGCACATCCACTGTGAATTCGTCTTCGTTTTCCGGCGTCAGCACCTCATTGCCGCATTGCTTCAAATAGTTTGCCGCCGTCCTTGCGGCGGTTTGCAGCGAGGCAATGGCATCGGCCTCTTCATTGCTGCTGCGCCGCCCGACCTGCTCATATTCAAAAGCGACAAAGAAGCGGCGGGTTGTCGCCTCACGGGATCCGATCTGATTGATGAGCTTTAGGTAATCCTCCTGTAAGACCCGACAGTTTGGATCGGTTTCAGCTTCCATTTCACGATGCACGATCTCGGTGTGTTTATTGAGGTCCGCACGCTTTGTCAGCACCTTAAACTGGATCTTGACCGGGCTGATCTTCAGATAGCTGATAAAGGAGTAGATAATGCTCCGCTGTTCTCTGGCACTTCGGAGCAGAAAATTGATCGGTACCACCTCGATCAGCTTGATATACCGGTGATCCTTGGTGTAGATAATGCCGTTTGCAATCTTTTCAATCGGCAGATACTCCGCTACGGGGTTGAGAAAGGGCGAGTCCGCTTTGCTTCTGCGGTGCGGCTTCTTCTGTTTCGGTGTTTCCGCCGCCCGGGGTTCCTCGGTATGCTTTTTCTTTGCCGACTGCTTGCGGATAACACCGGCGATCTCCGATAGCATCGACTCGTTTTCCGGCGCAGGCTGCTTTTCTTTTTTCGGTTTCGGCTTCTTCCTTTCCTCTTTCGGCTCCGTCTTACCGACCACACGGCGGTTCTTGAGCCACTTGAAAAAGGCAATGATATACGAAGAAAGCGGCTCGCCAGCAATGCCCATCAGCGCAAATAAGGCGAGCGGCAGTGCCGTCAGGCAAAGAATGATAATACGGACGGTGAGCGAAAGGTCAAGGGAGAATACCGGCACACCTACCGCTGCGGCAAGTACGCCGGCCTCGATCACATTCCGTATTTTGAACATCCCTCCGAATAAGGTGCTGCCCTCGATAAAATTCGGAGGGATGATGTAGGTATCGTGATGTTCACTGTTTTTGCTCATCAAAGCCTCCTTCTTGTTTTCCCGATTCTTTATAGGTGATACGGTATTCTTCCTGCGCCTCGTGCCAATTTATCTGAAACAGGCACATGAACACGCAGCCAACTGCACCTCCGATAAGAAACGCTATTGTTGTCCACATGATTTTCCTCTTTTCTATCCAATGATCCAAAAAGGTCCGCCGGCTCCGGCGTGGGTGCTTGCCTCATTCAGAATGATGGACAGATCCCACTCCATACTGCTTCGGTCGTAACTTGCCGGATCGGCTACAAGTATTTTCCCGTCCTTTACGCCACGCAGGACGATAAAGTGGCCGGAGCTTGTGAAATGTCCCTTCAGCATAATGGCAACCACTAATTTACCGTCAGCCAGAGCGTCTGCAATTTTCTGCCCGTCCGAAGCCGAGCAGCCTTCAACATTCAATCCCCATGCTTTTGCGGCAGCAGGGATCAGCGCATGATAAGAGCCGCTGCCCGAACACCAATAGCCGTTTTCATACGACCATCTTGCCATCTCGATGGGGTCAACGGTATCGTTTGCCAGCGAGGATACAACGATCGACATCGCCGTAGGCCCACAGCCGTAGCCGCCGATATTGTCAGTGCCATACGGTTGCCCCGCATAACGTTCGTCCAGCTGATTGAAATAGACGACTGCGGTTTGTCCGTCCGTAAAGCGGATATTGCCAAGCGAAGAAACTGTTGTATACCCGGCAGGAAGCCCCTGGAACATACTGTCTCCGAGGAATAGGCTGAGGTTATACGCATAATCGTCAGCAAGGTCTTTCTGCTCGGCGGTCAGATGGAATACCTCATCGGCAAAGTAGGCTTCGCCGTTGTAGGAAACCGTATAAATGATCCACTTTTCCGTGGTTGTCGTTACGGTCTCCGTTGTTGTTTCTTTGCCGGTCGAGGCATCCACCGTTACCGAGGTCGTGACCGTTTCAACTGTGCGTTCTTCTTCCTTTTTGGTATAGGAATAGAGCTTGTCCTTGCCGCTGCGCAGCATGGATTCCATATCCGACACAGACACAGCGGCATAATCCTCATTCTTTGCCGCACAGTATTGTCCGACAAACAGATTGGCGTTAAAATTCGGTGAGCTTTCATAAGGGTTTATGACCTCTTTGCCGTCAGCGGTGCAGGCAGCATAATCGTTTTCTATGGCGGTCAGCGTATCGGTAAGCGCCTCGGACAGCACGCAGCTCACGGCAGTAGAGATCTCGACCAGATTACTGTCGATTGCCGCACTGCTGTTCATGATCGGCGTATCGGGGTCGGCCGGAGAATGAGAATTGCCGAAGCCTCCGAATATGATTCCGGGGAGCATACACAGAATAAGGATCGGGATCATCAGCACGGCGGTCGCCGCAATGATGACCTTCCCGACAAACTTCCGATTTTCCCAAGCAAAGCCGGCAACGGCACCCCACACGCCTCCGGCAGCTGCACCTTTGGCGGCACCGGCAATGGCTTTTCCGGTTTTAACAGCACCTCGCACCGCTTGTGCGGCCTGTGCGCTTTTCTGCAACGGTTCAGCAACCGGACGACTGTTATCCGCCATCAGATCTTATCCTTTCGCCAGGGAGCCTTCGGCAGCCTTTTGACAAGGCTTTCCTCATAGACGATACTGCCGTCGTCTGCTTTGTGTGGCTTTCTCTCTACGGTATCCGTTGCATATTGCTTATACCAAGAGGTGCCGTCCGCAGCCGTGACGGTCGTGTATTCTCCTTCGGGCGGCATATACTGGTCGGTGTGATACATTCCCATAGCAATGCCCTCCGGGTGCTCGTCATTTGTTTCGGTTGCGAAGATATGTCCGCCGCCGATCTCTACATCTGAAAAGGATGGAACACTTTCCGCATCCGGCCCGAGCGCCGTATATCCCATATAGGACATAAGAGAGTCTGCAGCGCTTTCACCGGAAATAGAGCCGGTAGAAGAAATATTACCGGTTGCGATCTTGCCGATCACGCTGTTGGCAAAACCGCCGCCCTTACTGAGCGAGGAATTGAATGCCATACCGCCGAGACCGCCGCTTTTTGAGCCGTTTGCATTGTTGATAGCGGTGTTTGTGACCTTTCGGCTTACAACGCCGGAAAGCCCGCCTTTCATAAAGGTGTTGCCTCCGCCACTACCGGAGGAACTTCCGCCGGAACCGCCTCTACCGGCAAAAGTCCTCGCCGTTCCGATTCCACGCATAGCGATCATCGCCTCAGCCAGCATAGAGCCGCCGGTGTGTCCGACATTGATGCCGAGGGAAGACATAAAGCTGTCGATTTTCTGCGATACCTTCAAAAAGGCAATCGCACACAGAAACCACACGAAGAGGTTTCCGGTAACAACTTCTTTCCCGACGGCGTTTACCTGATCCTGCACTTCGCTTTCGGTCAAAGCAAACGCCGGAACAGTTGTAAGCGAAACGGTCACGGCAACGGCAAGCAGGGTAATGAGTATTTTATGTTTTCTTTTCATCGTTCCTCCTTAAAGTGCCAAAGGGTTGGAGAGGAACTGTCCCACCATACTGGTAAAGAGCCGCAGGCACCAGGCGTTCATCAGCAGCAGAAATACCTGGCCGCCGAACATACGGCACCAACTCTTAAAGATATTGGAAGTGGTCTGCGATGCGCCCATGGCAAAGGCAACCGGTGCGGTAAACACCAGCACACCGAGCAGCACATAGCGCTCCGCCGCTTCAAACAGCAGTTTGATGTAATTCCAAGCCAGAATCAGTATGAGGATCAGTGCAATCAATGCCACCGTGCCGCTTGCACATACGCCGAGTATCGTCAGGAAAACGGAATTGAAGCTGGCAAAGTCAAGCGGCGGTAATTCGGAATTGAGTATCCACTGATAGGGTGTTCCTCCGATTTTCAGTATGATATTTACGATCTCGTCCGCAAAGTAGGCAAGGAGAATAAAGAGTATTGAACGGATGGAAAGTTTTACGGGATCCTCCGCTTCAATGCCGGCGGAAAGTCCGTAATTCTTAAAGAGCTGCCACACCCAATTAAGCAGGATAAGCCCAATCGCCAGAGCGACGAATATTTTATACATCGTCTCTGCCGCAGGAAAATACCGATTGAAGGTGCTCATATTACAGCCCAGTGCGCCCAAAACTGAGGTGTTGATAAGGTCCAGTCCGTTCATGACCTGTTCTGCGATCCACTCTACGATTCCGTCAAGTATGCCCAAGACATCGACCTCCTTTCATTTTGGCGGGAACGATTACCCGTTCCACTTGCCGCCGGAGAAGAAGGGAGTGATATAGGCCATAATGAAGCCGAGACCGTTAAGGATCGCCCAGGTGATGATGATACGCTTCAGCCAGGCACGGGCTTCGTCAACCGTCCGTCCCGATTTGGAGAAATTCATCATCAGAAGTGCGATAGCGGCGGTCACAACGGCGGCAATGGTAGAGATCGTGAGAATCTGCGTATACACATCCTTCATGATCTCGTTTGCCTTTTCCCATACCGTTGTCGCCGCAAAGGCGGGCATCGTGTTTGCCGCCAGCATCGTGACGCTGAGGAACCCGGCAAAAAGAAAACGCCCCCAGTTGATATGGCGGCGATCCTTTCGGTCCTTCGGCTTTGTGGTTTTCAGTTGATTTTTCACTGTGTACCTCCTTGAAAAAATACTAAGCCGCCCCGAGAAATGGGGCGGCTTGTGCGGTCGTGCCAATCAGGGCAACAAAAAAACACCATCGAAAAAATGGTGTCTGTTTTGCCCTTGTCGGCACTTGATACAGTTTTGAGCATACACATTATAGCACATACGGATTTGCGCCACAATAGCAAAACACTGCCAATATACTGCCATTGACCGCCGATTTGCTGCCAACGCTATTTATCGGGAAAAAATTGCTCCATAAGACTCAAACTATCCCGGGAAGTATAGCCCCACAAGATTGAAGAAAGAGCCTCCACAGCATTCTTTCGCCTGCGGAAAAAGGTGCGTTCGCTGATGTCGGACACATGGGGTCGGATCATTTCAATAATCTCATCAACGCTCCGATACTGCTGGGGCGAAAGGTAGCTGTAATAAAGCAGCCAATAATACATCTCGCCGTGTTTATGCTTGTTTCGCATGATATTGACCGAGACTTCCAGCAACTTCAGCATTTGATAGCTTTTTTCAATGCTTCTGGCCTGTTCTTCGATGCCGTTATCCGAGAAATCCACACCGGCAAGGTAGATGGACTCCAAAAAGTCCTCGATACTGCTGCCAACCTCCATCTGAAACCGTCGTTTGACCTGCTGCACCGACAGCTCCAAACCCCACACCACATCCCGGTATTTTTTCAGAAGCAGGTAGGTATCGTGAAATCTTTGGTCTTCCGGCATCTGTTCCGGTTGCTTTTTCATCGGTCACACCTCCTTCACGGTTACGGGCGACAGCCGTACCTCAAACTGGAATATCTCTGTGGAATCCTTGCACGACAGCACAAGCAAATAGCGATAGTCTTTCAGCTTCCGGAGATCACAGACATGAATAAATGCTTTCCTGCAATCGTCGGATAAGGGTAATAACTTACACTGGAGCCTTGGGCATGAAAAGCAAGGAAAGCCTTGTGCAGCAAGGATTTTTGCCGCTTTTTGCAGAATAATCTCCGTGTGCGATTTTGAAACGCCGGAACTGTTTTCTGACACGCTACCTTCCTCCGTTTCTTCGTCCATCTGAATATGGATATTAAGCGACATTGCCACCTCATCTTTGTCGATCATCACATCGGAAATCTGGAACATGGTCGAAAGATATTGCTTGAGGTAGATAGCCGTGCCGTGCGTTCCGGGGAATGCGACCATAGATAGATAGTCGAGCTCCTGCATTTTGCGGAGATAGCGTCCTGCCGTCGCCTTGGACACGCCCCAGCGCTGTGCAAGCTCCGCATACCCGATGAGTGGGCTTCCGGTGCCGTTTCTCATATACACGACGGGACCGACCTCTGAGCCTTGCACCTGCGTGTCGTTGTATACGGTGTTGATCCACAGATCCAGCATAGCGTCCATTTCCGAACAGCGGCCGGCGCTGACCAATTCATTGGCAACCGAGATCGGCAGAAAGAAGAAGCCAGTATCCTTCTGGCACGGGGCGTTGTACTCTAAAACTCTGTTGTATTTGCACCATCCTTTGATTTTGAATTTCACCAGCCTGCCCCGGCCGAGCAGCGTATAGGTGATAAGGTGTCTGTCCTGCAGCTCCCTGAGAATGGCAAGTGCCTGATGCTGAAAGCGAGTGCGGAACCACTCGGTTAGCTCGCTCACACGGCAGAGCCATTCGCCGGGATAGATCGTGTAGCTGATTCCATCGATCCGTTTATAGGAAGTACGGAAGTTTGCAAAGCAGGACAGCACCGTGAAATGGTAAAGCCCCGATGTGCCGCCGACACGGATGCTTTTATCCTTCATCAGCAGCCCGATAAATTGCCGGTAGATCCGGCAGCGTGGGTAATCCACGATTTGTTTTAATTCTAATTGATACTCTGACATGGTTGTTTCCTCCTTGAAACAGGAAAAGCGGTGCAGAACCAAATGGAACTGCACCGCTCAGGCAGCAAACTATTGATTTTTGCGCCTTTTGTAGTATAATATTCATATAGCCTATAGAGAAACAAGGTTGTTCCTCTGTTGCCAACAAATATTGATACGAGTGAGATACCTGATTTTGAGGTACACGACGGGTACACAAAAAAGTTTTTCTCGCAAAATCAGACTGGTAACGGAAGGAATAACCGCCGTATAAGATACCTACGACACTCATTTTTATGGGTGAGGAGATATTCAAAACGGAGTGGGAATGATACGACACCAAAGGTGGCCAAAAACTACAAATACGCCAAAACCTCCGGCTTCGCCGGAGGTTTTGGTTGTACCACGACAAAAGTTGTGGTATGCTGATGAAAAACAGCGGAGGAACACACCTATGCGTCTGATCTCATGGAATGTGAACGGGCTGCGGGCCTGTCTGAATAAAGGTTTCCTGGCCTTCTGCGCCCTTGCGGACGCGGATGTCATCTGTCTGCAGGAGACGAAGATGCGGCCGGAGCAGGCGCAGTTTGAGCTGGAGGGCTATCACCGATTCTGGAACAGCGCCGACAAGGCCGGATATTCCGGCACGGCTGTTTTCACCCGACGGGAGCCGCTGGCGGTGACATACGACTTTGGCGAGGATATCCACCGGCATGAGGGACGGGTCATCACGGCGGAGTACGAGGATTTCTTTCTGGTGTGCTGCTACACGCCCAATTCCAAGGACCAGCTGGCACGGCTGGACTACCGGATGGCGTGGGAGGACGACCTGCGGGAATACCTCCTGGAGCTGGATGCCAAAAAGCCGGTGGTGTACTGTGGGGACCTGAACGTAGCCCATCAGGAGATCGACCTGAAAAATCCCCAGTCCAACCGGATGAACCCAGGCTTCTCCGACGAGGAACGGGACAAAATGACGCAGCTGCTGAGCAGCGGGTTCGTGGACACGTTCCGGGCGCTGTATCCAAAGCGGACCGGGGCGTACTCCTGGTGGAGCTACCGCTTTCACGCACGGGAGAACAACGCGGGGTGGCGTATTGACTACTTTATCGTGTCAGCACGGCTGATGCCCCGGGTGAAGAATGCGGATATCTGGCCGGAAATCACCGGCAGTGACCACTGTCCGGTGGTGTTGGAGCTGACGGAGTAGAGCATTATCTGTAGCGAGCAAAAAAGACCGCCGAAAGGCGGTCTTTTTCGTATAACGACATTTTTTAACCCTCGCTGCTGGTGTCGGCAGGATTTTTAACGGGGATCAGTTCGCCCATGAGGACGTAGCGGGCATTATCAAAATCGTAGTCGCAGGTGCTCAGGGTCAGGATGCTGCCTGTGGGCACACCGGAGCCGGACTTGAAGGTGGACTCGTTGATACACTGCTGGAGATAGCTGTCGCTGAGAGAGGTGGCATACACATCGGCGTCATGATCCACAATACAACCGGCAAACAGGTTGACCTTGTAGGTCTGGTTGGGGGTGTACAGATAGAAGTAGGGATGCGCCTCGTAATAGCTCTGGCTCTTGTAGTTCATCAGGGACGCGAACATCATGCCGGTCTTCATATTGTGGCCGTAGATGAGGTTGTTCTGAGAGGTGAAGTCAGAGTTGCAGCGGATATCCAGGAAGACGGTGCCGTTCTTGTTGTCCTTGCCGTCGATATCGCGGTACAGATAGTACTCGCCGCCCTCGTCCGCGGACTGCACGATGGGCAGCTGCAGCGTCGTATTGGCGCTGTACACATAACCCACCACGTCGGGGTACTTGGCCTGCATGGCGGTGAAGTCCACCTTGATGCTCTCTTCATCCTTCTTGACAGGCTTCTGCGTCTCCTGGCTGTCGCCGTCGGTGCCATCGCCGTCGGTATCGGTATCGCCGGCGGTATCGTCCGGACTGATGAAGTCCTGATTGATATTGTCGTTGATCCTCTCGGTGTCCTTCTGTTCCTTCAGATACGAAATGATCTTGACGGACGAGAACACCAGCACGCCCACCAGGATCACCAAAACGGCGTAATACAGGGCTTTTCCGTTCTTTCTGCCGCCGCGGCTCCTTCTGCTGCGGTGACTGCCGGTACGCTCGACCGGCTGCTCCTGCTGCACACGGGATCTTCTCTTGGGTGCATCGTTCATGGGTACACGCCTCCTTATCGTTGGGTATTGTAACAGGTTTTTTCGTTCGGTGCAAGGGATATAGACAAGATGTAATGAAATTGTAACAGTTTCTCTTTACTTCTGAGAAACCAGGGATTACAATAGAAATGTTGGCTGCCGTATAGACGGCGGAGCCGCCGGCTCCGTTCCATCAAAAAGATAAAGGAGAACCACAATGATCTATTTCAACAGTGATTATCTGGAGGGCGCGCACCCCTCTATCATGGTCAGGCTGGCCGAGACGAACATGGTACAGACCGTGGGCTACGGCGAGGACGAATACTGTGAGGCGGCGCGTGAGAAGATCAAGACCGCCTGCCAGGCCCCGGAGGCCGACGTGCATTTTCTGGTGGGCGGCACCCAGACCAACACCACCGTCATCGCCGCCATCCTGCGGCCCTGGCAGGGCGTGATTTCCGCCGTCAGCGGTCACATCAACTGCCATGAGGCCGGTGCCATCGAGTCCACGGGCCATAAGGTCATCACCCTGCCCACCACCAACGGCAAGATCACTGCGCAGCAGGTGCAGGACTATGTGGAGTGGCACAGAAACGATGAGTCCACGGAGCACATCGTCCAGCCCGGTATGGTGTACATCTCCCACCCCACTGAGGGCGGCACGCTGTATACCAAGGCGGAGCTGACGGCGCTGTATGACACCTGCCGCCGGTACGGCCTGCCGCTGTTCATTGACGGCGCACGGCTGGGCTATGGCCTGATGGCCGAGGAGAGCGACATGACGCTGCCAGAGATCGCGCGGCTGTGCGATGTGTTCTACATCGGTGGCACCAAGGTGGGCGCCCTGTTCGGCGAAGCCGTTGTCATCATGAACGAAAATCTGAAAAAGGATTTCCGCTTTATTATGAAGCAGCGGGGCGGCCGCATGGCCAAGGGCCGGCTGCTGGGCGTTCAGTTCGACACGCTGTTCACCGACGACCTGTATTTCAAGATCTCCCGCCACGCCATCGAGATGGCTCATCAGATCCGGGACATTTTCGTCTCCGCGGGCTATCCCCTGCTGTTCGACTCCCCCACCAACCAGCAGTATCCCATCATGCCGGATGACGAGCTGGCCATTCTGGGCAAAAGCTTCGGCTATGAGTACTGGGAGCGTGTGGACGAGACGCACTCCGGCGTGCGCTTCTGCGCCAGCTGGGCCACAAAGCAGGAGCACGTGGACGCCCTGCGGGCGGCTGTGAACGCGCTGAAGAAGTAAGCGTTCCTCTGCTGTGAGATAAGCATAGCGCAGGTAGCTGAAATGCACCTTAAAGTTACTTAAAAAAATTCCCCGACGATGTCGGGGAATTTTTTTAGCAAAGCAAAGGCACCCTCGCAGGGTGCCTTTGTCGATAGCGTACTTACGCCTTGGGGCCGGCGGCCACGACCTCGTCGCTCATGTGGGTGTACTTCTTGAAGTTCTCCACAAAGCTGGCGGCCAGCTTCTTGCAGCTCGCCTGATAGGCCGCCTTGTCCTCCCAGGTGTTCTCGGGGATCAGCAGCTCACTGGGCACGCCCTCGATACTGGTAGGCACCTGCACGCCGAAGGTAGGATCGGTGACGAACGCACTCTTCTCGATCTCACCGGTGAGGGCGGCGGTGACCATAGCGCGTGTGTAGCTGAGCTTCATGCGCTTGCCGGTACCGTTCCAGCCGGTGTTGACCAGATAAACCTTCGCGCCGGCCTTCTCCACCTTGTCGGCCAGCATGGCGGCATAGACAGAGGGATCCAGGGGCAGGAAGGGCTCGCCGAAGCAGGTGGAGAAGGTAGGCACAGGCTCGGTGACGCCGATCTCCGTGCCGGCTACCTTGGAGGTGAAGCCGGAGACGAAGTAGTACATGGCCTGGTTCTTATCCAGCTTGCTGATGGGGGGCAGCACACCGTAGGCATCGGCGGTCAGGAAGATGACCGTCTTGGGAACGCTGGGGCTCATGCCGGACAGCTCGGCGTTGGGGATATACTCCACGGGATAGCCCACGCGGGAGTTGACGGCCAGGGAGTCGTCGTCGAAGTCGAACTCACGGGTGTCGGGATCCATGACCACGTTCTCTACCAGCGCGCCGAACTTGATGGCATTGTAGATCTCCGGCTCACCCTCGGGGCTCAGGTTGATGCACTTGGCGTAGCAGCCGCCCTCGAAGTTGAAGACGCCGTTGTCGTCCCAGCCGTGCTCGTCATCGCCGATCAGCAGACGCTTGGGGTCGGTGGACAGGGTGGTCTTGCCGGTGCCGGACAGACCGAAGAAGATGGCGGTGTTCTCGCCGTTCTTGTCGGTGTTGGCAGAGCAGTGCATGGAAGCAATGCCCTTCAGCGGCAGGAAGTAGTTCATCATGGAGAACATGCCCTTCTTCATCTCGCCGCCGTACCAGGTGTTGACGATGACCTGCTCCTTGCTGGTGATGTTGAACAGCACAGCAGTCTCGGAGTTCAGGCCCAGCTCCTTGTAGTTCTCGACCTTAGCCTTGGAAGCGTTGTAAACAACGAAATCAGGCTCAAAGTTCTCCAGCTCCTCAGCGGTGGGACGGATGAACATATTGGTAACGAAGTGTGCCTGCCAGGCCACTTCCACGATGAAACGCACTGCCATGCGGGTATCCTTGTTGGCGCCGCAGAAAGCATCCACGACGTACAGGCGCTTGTTGGACAGCTCCTTCTGAGCGATCTCCTTGACAGCCTTCCAAGCCTCCTGGGAAGCGGGGTGGTTGTCGTTCTTGTACTCATCGCTGGTCCACCACACGGTGTCCTTGGAGTTCTCGTCCATCACGATGAACTTGTCCTTGGGAGAACGGCCGGTGTAGATGCCGGTCATCACGTTCACAGCACCCAGCTCGCTGACCTGACCCTTCTCGTAACCTTCCAGCTCGGGATTGGTCTCCTCTGCGAACAGCTGCTCGTAGGAGGGGTTGTGCACGACTTCAGTCGTGCCGGTGATGCCATACTTGGTAAGATCCAACTTTGCCATATTTGCGTACCTCTACTTTCGTTTGATCCTTACATAACTCTGTGTAGGAGATGCAGCGCCATTTATGGTACGGACACCGCATAAGGGGGAGACAGCACAGAACGATGCAATGCAAATTCTCCTGTCTATCATTATACACAAAAGCTTTTCAAAAGCAATAAATGGAAGGTTCTGTTTGCAAAAAAGAAACAAATTTCATAAACAAGCTTTCCCACATTAAGTAAATTCCCGAAGCCCTGCAGGGACGCAGACTGTGAAAAATAAGGCGGGACGGGAGAAAACCGACATTTTGATAAAAGTTTGACAAGCAGGGATACATTAAAAACAGGACGCTTTGCGCATTTTTATCCCCGATTTGCTGCTGCCTTTGTCTTATTGTGTAATTTTTGCGTTGGCTCAAACGTTTTTCTGGCGAAAGGACTTTCGTTGTGCTATACTTATTTTAAACAGAAGCACTTTTCCGTCCGCTGCGGCGGCTATACATATAAAGGAAACTGCCATGAAAACCATCTACATCCTGCTCACCCGTTCCGGCACGCTGCTGTCCAAGCTGGTCTATGCCGCCACCGGAGCCAGCTATACCCACGCATCCATGGCGTTTGACGAAGAGCTGAACTGTCTGTACAGCTCCACCCGCAAAAACGGCTATACCATGTTCCCGGCGGGTCCCAGCAAGGAATACCTGAACAAGGGCGTTTTCCGCCTGCGCGGGGATGCCCCCTGCGCGCTGTATGCGCTGGATGTCACAGACGAGGCCTACGTCCGCGCCCGCCGCCGTGCCGAGCACATGATGGCGCGGGGCGAATTGTACCGCTTCAACACACTGGGGCTGATCTTGTGTGCACTGCATATCCGCTGGCAGCGCCGCCGGCATTATTTCTGCTCCCAGTTTGTCAGTGAGGTGCTGGAGCAAAGCGGCGCTTTGGCGCTGCCCAAGGACAGCACCCTGATGCACCCCAACGACTACCCCCTGCTGCCCCAGCTGAAGTGCCTGTACAAGGGACGCTTAGCCGACCTGCCCCAGCGCAAGGCCATGGATCTGGGCGAAACGCCCTCGATGGTCAGCATCTATACCGGCCTGCTGGTGGAGTTGCTGCAGCGCCGGGCGCAAAGGTTTTTTGAGTAATTTTGTTGTATAAAACTGAAATTTCCGCTTTTTTAGGTGTCGCTCTTGCTTTTTGCAGCCAATTGTGGTAATATTATTCGGCGGTATTGTTTTGCCGCAGAATATGCGCTCGTAGCTCAGCCGGTAGAGCATCTGACTTTTAATCAGAGGGCCAGGG
>OKUG01000179.1_pt1 | contig 28103 bp, 21 predicted proteins | sample 1606721 | NCBI WGS metagenome assembly OKUG01 (sample SAMEA3882539, study PRJEB24775) | human gut metagenome | biome: human-associated habitat; feature: intestine environment; material: feces | place: Netherlands | collected 2009/2010
CCCCCGTTTCTGATTGATATGCTCCCTTTATGAGAGACAGTGAAATAAATACACTGTCAATCACGAAGGGAGCATTATTCATGTCAAGAAGGAAAACCAGCAGATCAGAGCAACTGTCGGCGGCGAAAGCCTCTGCATGACCTGTGGACGCGTCAGCCCTTTGTCCACGCAGTCTACCTTTGAGGACTTGGCGGTGGATTTCGAGGGTACAACCGCCAGTGGCGCGGAGCGATTCTACCGGCGGACGCTTGACAAGCTGCGCCTGAAGCTGCTTGAAAGCAGGCTTGTCCATACCGTGACGCTGAAGCAGACCAAATGCCGCAAAAGGAACAAAAAATAGCCGCCGCTGTCTACCTATATCAGGTAGACAACGACGGCGAATGGGGAGAGATCAGATTTGGCTTTGCACCCGGCACAGCGGAGATCGTCCGGCTGGCGGAGTGGGACACGATAAAGTCCGATGTCTTTGCAAGGACGGCGATTCGGTACATCCAGAGCTTGCCGGAGGTGCGGCTGCTGAAAAAGGCTGTTGTGATGTTTGATCAAGCATTGTGATCCTAAGAATTTATAGCTCTTATTCAAGCAATCGCTTGATTTATTTTGCGAAGTCTGATATCTTATTATAAGAAACATTGGATAATGCACAGAAATGGGGGGATTGTGTTTTGCGGGAAGAAAAGAAAGCTGAAAAGAGACAGGAGCTTGTAGGCGTCTGCCTTGACTGCTTTGTCGAAAAGGGGCTGACCGTTGCCACGACAAAGGACCTCTGTAAGGCGGCAAAGCTGCAAAACGGCGGCATCTACTATTACTTCTCCACCAAAGAGGAAATCGTTCTTGCCTGCGCAGAGGAAGCGATCAGTCGAATTGAAAAAGGTGCGTTTGCCATCGTGCTTGAAGATATTAGTGACATCAAAAGCATGATGGATCATCTCGGTGGGCTGGCGGATAAAATGTCGCCTACCATGCGCTTTCTGGTCAGCGTATGTGTGTCGCGCGAATACGGAGAAAAGGTAAAGCCTTCCCTTGTGCGGCTTGCGGCAAGATACCCTTATTACACGGGCAGGATTGCGGAGATCCTCGGCTGCACCGACGAAGAGGTTGCGCCGTTAGTTCATCTGTCGATCCTTGCCATCAACAATTATATGATCTTTGCCGAGCGAGCGCTGTTTGACCCACAAATCGAAGCGGTCAAAAAAGAGCTTTCAAGGCTTGCAGGAAGAAAGGGGCGGAATAATCGATAGTTTACCATAAAGAGAAAATCACAAACGACTTCATAGTTAATCCATACGCACAAACCGTTCCGTGAAGATGACCAAAAACAGAAGAGAATCATAGGAGGACAACATGAAAAAGATACTTGCAATTCTACTATCGCTGCTTACGCTGCTTTCCTGCGGGCTTCTTTCCGCCTGCTCTGCCGAAAAAACGCAGCCGGATACATTGGATACTGAAACCGTGTGGGAAACGGTCAGCGAGGCATACATCTATGCGTTCCCGCTGGTGCTGACCGACGCAACCAAAACATTATCGACCAATACGGACGGAACCATGACTGGCCGTGCGCCCATCAATCAGTTCAACCATGTAAAAAAGCTGGCGGACGCCTCTTTCCGCACCGTCGTGACGCCGAACGTCGATACCGTCTATTCGCAGGCATGGCTTGACATCAGCACAGAGCCTATGGTCTACGTCCTGCCGGAAACGGATCGCTTCTGCAATGTGCAGCTTCTGGATGCGTGGACGAACACCGCCGCCGTGCTGGACAAGGCGGGTGCTTATGCCATTGCGCTTCCCGGCTGGGAGGGCGAGCTGCCCGACGGGGTGACGCGCGTGGACGTGCCCACCGCAACGATGTGGTCGATCACCCGCACGGTGCTGTCCGGGAACGAGGATCTGCCCAATGTCTATGCCATTCAGGAGCAGATGCAGCTCCTGCCGCTTTCGGCTTATGTACAGGGAGGCGAGTATACCGCACCGCAGGGAGCTTATAAAGAGGAAAATGACTTTGTTCCCGTGAACAAGGTGCTTTCCATGACGCCAGCAGAGTTTTTCAATACGGCTAACGCTCTGATGCAGGTCAACCCGCCCGCCGATGCGGATGAGGAACTGCTGAAGAAACTCTCCGCCATCAACGTGGGCGCGGGTAAGACCTTCGACGCCGCTCTCCTGGGCGAAGGAGCTGCCGAGCGCTGGACGCAGATGCTTCAGGGGCTTCGCGCCACGCTTGCCGCCGACGGCGCGAAGTATGCGCAAAAACTCGGTCAGTGGATCTATTACGGCAAGCCCATCGGCGACTTCGGCACGGAGTATACCTACCGCGCGATGGTAGCGCTGGTGGGGCTTGGCGCCAACACCGTGGACGTGGCGATCTATCCCAAGACAACGGTGGATGAGACCGGCGCAGCGCTGACCGGAGAAAAGAAGTATACGCTCCACTTTGAAACCCTTCCTCCCACGCTGGAGGGCGGCTTCTGGTCCGTGACCGCCTACGGAGAGGATGATTTCCTCATTGACAATTCCATCGACCGCTACTGCATCAACGACCGGTCCGACTTCAAGCTGAATGCGGACGGCACGCTGGATATTATCCTGTCCAAGGATGCACCGGAAGACACCTCTAACTGGCTGCCTGTTTCCGACGGGGAATTTCATCTGTTCATGCGGATCTATGTACCGGATATGACAGCACTGGATAGCTGGCAGCCGCCTGTTATCCGCGAACAATAAGGAAATGGAGAAAGAATGGCTATGAAACGTATTGCAGCAATGCTTCTTGCATCGGTACTGCTGCTGTACTGCGTCGGCTGTGCGCAGGATGGGCGCAAAGAGCCGGACGAGGAAAAGGCAGACCTGGGTCTGACCGCCGAGGTCAAGCCCGCCACAGACTTTACGGCAAAGGCAAATGCCGCCGTTTACGATGAACTTGACTTCGATGATAAGCAGGAATATGAATTCGCCACCCGTGGACTGATCGACGCGCCGGAAACACTGGAACTGAAGGACGAGGATGGGACGATCCTCTGGAGTCAGGAAGCCTATGCGTTCCTGGATGATTACGAAAAAGCGCCTGACAGCGTGAATCCCAGCCTCTGGGAGAACACGAAGAACAATCACGCCTATGGACTTTTTGAAGTGACGGATGGCATCTATCAGGTCCGCGGCTATGACATGGCAAACCTCACTGTTGTCAAGGGCGATACCGGCTGGATCGTCTTTGACACGCTGATGAGCGTGGAGTGCAGTCAGGCTGCCATGCAGCTGATCGAAAAGAATCTTGGTAAATTCCCGGTCAAGGCCGTCATCATCTCTCATTCCCACGCCGACCATTTTGGCGGCATCGCCGGCGTGATGGCGAAAGAGGATAAGGCGGACGAGACGCTTTCTATCGAAGACCAGCTCGCCAGCGGCAAGATCCCCGTGATCACACCTGTGGGCTTCACGGAGCATTCCGTGAAGGAAAATGTCTACGCCGGTAAGGGTATGGGCCGCCGCAGCAATTATCAGTATGGCATCCTTCTGACCCCCGGCGTGACCGGCAAGCTGGCGCAGGGCATCGGCATGGGACAGTCCACTGGCACGGTGTCCTTCCTCACACCCAGCTACGAGATCACACAGTCCGGTGAAAAGCTGACGATCGACGGTGTGGAGCTGGAGTTCCAGCTCACGCCGGGTACGGAAGCACCCTCCGAAATGAACACATGGCTGCCCCAGTACAAGGCACTGTGGATGGCGGAAAACTGCACCGGCACACTCCACAATCTCTACACACTGCGCGGCGCGGAGGTGCGCGACGGCGCGGCATGGGCAAGCTATATCACCGAGGCCATCTCCCTTTACGGCAAGGAGGCGGAGGTCACCTTCCAGTCCCACAACTGGCCGCACTGGGGCAATGACGTGGTGAACGACTACATGGTCAACACAGCTGCCGTGTATAAGTACATCAACGACCAGACCCTGACCTATATCAATCAGGGCTACACCAGCGACGAGATCTCCAACATGATCGAGTTGCCGGAAGCACTCAACAAGATCTGGTACACCCGCCAGTACTACGGGACCGTCGCCCACAACGCCAAGGCGGTCTACCAGAAGTTCATGGGCTGGTATGACAGCAACCCTGTCAACCTGAACCCCCTCATGCCCAGCGACAGCGCAAAAAAATGGGTGGAGTACCTGGGGGATGTTGACAAGGTCCTGCAAATGGCAAAGGCGGATTTTGACAAGGGTGAATATCAGTGGGTCGCCGAGGTCACAAACACCATCGTCTTTGCCGATCCGACGAACACCGATGCGCGGCTTCTGTGCGCCGATGCACTGGAGCAGCTGGGGTATCAGGCAGAGTCCGGCCCGTGGCGCAACGAATATCTGACCGCCGCACAGGAGCTGCGCCATGGAAACGCCAATTTTACCGCCTCCACCAAGTCTACCGGCGACATGGTCAAAGCTCTCTCCGCACCCATGCTGTTTGACTACATGGCCATTGTCATGGACAAGCAGGCGCTGGCTGACCGCGACTTCACCATGAACGTGATCCTGCCTGACGTGGGCGAACAGCACATGCTCCGCGTGAAGAACGGTGTGTTGCTGGTCTATGCAGATACCCTGTCTGATGATGCGGACGTGTCCATCACCTGCCCGAAAAACGCGCTCTTTGCGATCCTGACCAACAATCAGGAAACGGTTGCAAAGGCCGTCAAGGTCGAGGGCAGCGCAGAGCTGCTGACGCTGATGATGGAGAATATGAACCAGCTCCCGATCACCGGGACCAACCCCTTCAACATCATCGAGCCGTAACGGCTTCGCGGGGCGGTCCGTGGGAAGACCGCCCCGCTCGAGAGAAAACAGCAAGATGCTTTCAACGCAAATCAAAAGCTGTCTGTTTCTGTTGGAAACAGACAGCTTTTGCAACCTTACGGTTGCCCTGCACACCCGAATCTGTCAGCCAACAGTAGAAAGTTGAATTACTTCCTTATCACTGTTAAGCTGAAATGCACCCCTGACCAGTATAAACACCTGATGCAGGAGCGCAGCGCCGCCAACCGTGGGGAGCGCTGAGTATGGAGTATAAGCGCAAGCGGCTGATACGCGCGGTATTGCAAAAAGCCGAAAGCAAGCACAAGCAGACGGTGCGGCAGGCGGAATCGGCAGCAGATACCGAGCAGCAGACGCCGGAAGAATACGCCCAGACGGTTGTTTCCGAAAAAGCCATACACACGGCAGAGAACCTTCAAAGCAAGGCGCTGGACACAGGACGAATCAGCTACCGTCAATTCCGAATTTTGCAGGAAAAGCGCCAGCGTGTGCCAACCACACACGTTGCCCAGCCCGCTGAAACAGAAAATACCCCCTTGGCGTAATCCGCTGACAAAAGAGAAACCTTCAAGCGCCAGCGCTTTCGGCAAAAGGCGCTGGATAAGCGGGAGATCAAAACGCCCGATTCCTACCGTGACAAAATGCAGGCGCTGAAACGCCAACACCTCACGCGCGAAACGGTGCGTCGCCATCTGCAAAAGCAGGTGGGCGGCACGGTGCTTGGCAACGGCGTCAGACTGCCCGATACTGTCCCTGCTTTTTCCGGTGGTATCAGGCAAGCCGCCCTGGGCAGAGTTCGCACGGTGTTGCAAGCTGCGTGGCTGCGGCTGAAAGCGGTGCTGGCGCGCACGATACGCCGCACAGCCGGTTCGCTGCTGGCGCTGCTTGGCGCGGGCGGCGTGGTGCTGTTGCTGGCGATGGTCATAGGCTCGGCTGCGGCGGTGATTGGCTCCCCGATGGGCATCTTGTTTGCCGATGAATCCGGCGACCCGAACAGCATCCGCCTTGCTGAAATCGTTGCCGAAACCAATGCAGACTTCGGCACGGCAATCAACGACATTGTGTCGGCGCACCCGGAATGCAGCGAAACCACGATGGAATACGACTACGAGGACGGTCACACTTGGGCGAGCTACTGGCCCGAAGTGCTGGCCGTCTTTGCCGTGCAGAACAACCTGAACAACGACGGCGATGTGGTCGTCATAGACGAAGGCAAGAAGCAGTTGATTCAGGACACCTTTTGGACGATGCACGAAATAAGCGCCGAGGTGGAGGAAGTAACCGTCCCACCGGAACCGACTGAGGACGAACCTGACCCGGAGCCGGTCACGGAGTACATTCTGCACATCACGGTCAGCAGCAAATCGGTGGACGCGCTGGCAGATTTGTACCACTTTACGCAAGACCAGCGGGACATTTTGCACCAGCTGCTATCCGAGGAAATGCGCCCCAGTCTGCTTGCTCTGTGCGGCGGGACTGCTGTTGCCGATGGCGAGTTATGCTGGCCGCTGCCGGGTCACACCTATATATCCTGCCACTTCGGGGAAGTGGACGCCTTCGGCAACGCCGGGCATCGCGGCACGGACATTCCCGCGCCGGAGGGTACGCCGATCCTCGCCGCCCACAGCGGCACGGTCATTATCTCCGGCTGGAACAACAGCTACGGCAACCAAGTTTTGCTGGACAACGGCGCGGGCCTGTCCACGCGGTACGCCCACATGACGCAAACTGCCGTTACCGCAGGGGCAACGGTAACGGCAGGGCAGGTTATAGGTTATGTGGGCAGTACCGGTGACAGCACCGGCAACCACCTGCATTTTGAGGTAATGCAGAATGGCGTGCGTGTGAATCCTATGGATATGGTTTCCGTGCGCTGATATAGGCCGGTACCCATTTTGTTTACTTGCGATTGTCTTTCCTGCGCAGTACGAAAATTGCCGCCAGCGCGGAGCCGCTGACAATCAGCAGCGCAAACCACAATGCGGGGTTGGCGGTGTCGCCGGTGCGCGGAATCGGGGAAACAGGCTGCACCGTCGGCTGGGGCTGTGCCGTCTGCGTCGGCTGTGCCGTGGGCTGCGGTGTCACAGTAGGCTGCGGAGTTGCCGTTTCAGCCGGCTTTGCCTTGACGGTGAACTTAGCCGTAGCCGTACCGCTTTTAGAAACGATCGCAAGCGTATGCTCACCCACGGAAAGTGTGGCAACAAAATCACGGTTCAGCGTGATGATGGTGCTGCCCTCTCTCTTCGTATAGTTCTTTTCATCCAGCGTAGTGCCATCAAGCTCTACACGAACAAAATCGGCAAAGGATGCATCAGAAGTGAAGGTCAGTTCCTTTTTCTCGCCCTGTGTGACCGTTGCACCATCACCGGCCGTGATTTTCGGGGGCAGCTTTGCCGTTACGGTTTGAGCCTTGGTGATTTCCTGTGTTGCTTTGGCGTCCTTGTAATACTTGTTGCAGCCGTCGCAGTACCAGTATTCGATATTGCCCTCAGAAGTCTTTGTTGCCGCCTTTGCATCTATATGCTTGAGGTTGGCGTGGTTGTTCGAGTCAAGCTTTCCGTAGCTTTCGCCGCAGACCTCGCAAATCGCCTTGTTCTTGCAGGTGGCTGTGCCGCCGGTGTGCTCGTTTTGAATGGTAACCTTCTTTTCGGCAGAGAACGCAAAGCCGTCAGCGGTCTTTGCACTCACGATCAGCTTAAAGCTGGTTTCTGTCGCCGGATATGTGGATGCTTTTATGGTACCGCTGTACAAACCGTTCTCAACGGTCGGCGTAAGAGGACCGTCACCAAATCCGATAAATTCGTATCCGTAGGCTGCGCCGGTAGCTCCTTCCGGCAAAGTAAAGCTGAATTTGTAATCCTGCGTTCTGCAAACCTTGTCGGCACCGCTGATGTTAATGGTCGGAATATCCTTTTTCGCAGTTTCGTGATTGCAGAATTTGCACTTCTGCCAATATTGTCCGTTTTCGCTCTGCCACTCGTAGGTATGGCCGTTATTTACGGTCACGGTAACCCTTGTCTCGTTGCCTGCCTTATCGGTCACAACAATCGTTTGCTTGCCGCTTGCGGGGGAAAGAGCAAATTGACTGTTTCTATCAAGGCTGACTTCCGTGCCGTTCACCTTCACGGTGCCGATATACTTTTCGTCAACGGTAATAGTCTGTGCTGCGCAATAGGTTTTGCCGGCTTCAATGCCGGAGATAACGGGGACTGTTGCGTCCAGCACGATGCCGTTTGTGTTAATGTAGGCAACGTTTCCGCTGGTATCGGTCAGTTTTGCATAAATAACATACTCGTTATCGGGATTGATACTGAACGGTGCGGAATATGCCGTGAAAGTCATGCCCGCAAGTTCCGATTCGGTAAGCGCCTTATCGCTCAGCAGGTATTCGATCTTAACCGCTTTGCCGCTGTTGTCCGCGGCGGTAACGGTTACCGTCTGCGTATCCTTAAAGAACAAACGGAAGGTGATGGTGTTGAGGAAAGACTTCCAGCCGTTTTCGGCAATCTTGATTTCGCCTGTAGGCACTGCAATATCACGCCACTGAGCCGTGATCGTCAAATCCTCGGCGGGCATGGTCGCGGGAATCGCTTTATCCCAGCCGATAAAGGTGTAGCCTTCTCTTGTCGGGTCGGCAGGGGCGGTGATTGCCGTGCCGTAGTCCTGTGTGATGGGTGCAATTTCGCTGCCGCCGTTGGAGTCAAAGGTAATTGTGTATTGATTTACCTTCCACTTTGCCGTGATAGTCATATTTTCGGCAGGCATGGTCGCGGGAATATCCCTGTCCCAACCTGTAAAGGTGTAGCCCTCTCTTGTCGGGTCGGCAGGGGCGGCAATCGCTGTGCCGTAGTCCTGTGTGATGGTAATATCCGCTTCGCCGTTTTCGGGCTTGACTGTGACGGTATATTGATTGATTTCCCACTTCGCCCAATATTCCTTGTTGCCCGTTTCGATGTTGCTGATTGCCGTAACAGGAGAGCCGGTCAGATTTTCGTTGTAATACCAGCCCTTGAAGGTGTACCCGGTGCGCGTCACATCTGTCGGGAGTGTTGCGCCCACGCAGTAGGTGTAGGAGGTGACATTGCCGTTGTTGATCGTTCCGCCGTTCGTATTCAGGGTTACGGCATAGGTCGGGGCTGTCCACTGCACCGTCAGTTCCGTCACATCAGAAGGAACACTGCCGCCGGGTTCGTAGGAATTGCCATTGCCGTCAAGCCACATAAAATAATTATCGGTATCTCCGTCCGGGCGGGTCAGACCATCGGATGCGGGAGCGGTAAATGTACTGCCGTTTTTCACGATGATTTGAATATCCTCGGAGCTATTACCCAGCGTGCCGCCGCCAAGATCAAGGGTAACGACCTTCAGCCCGTCAGAACCCAGTGTGTCAGGGTTCAGGACTTCAAGGACAGGGCGGAAACCGACGCTCGGGTCGGAGTACGTAGCATCGCAGTTGATCCAGAAGCGGGGCGAAGCGCACCCGCGAACCGCACGGCGCGACGCGTTGCGAGAAACAGTATCCTGTCCCCACAAATACAAATACATATCATTCCAGTTTTGGATATATCCGCTGTTCTTATTCAGCATCGTGTCCCATTCGTTGCTTTGGGGTACGCCGCGTTCGGAATTGCCCAAACCTATAAAGTTACTTCCCACAGACGGTGCGCGCAGGGTATAGTCCACGCCGCCGCTGGCATAATCTTTGCCGAAAATCAGACTTTTCGTATTTAAGTCATCCCAGCTTACCGTATGCGTTACGACATAGTCCGCAATGAATAGGCTGTGGGGATATTTATTCTTCTGAGCATACTCCTCGGTGGTTGCCATTTCCGATGTGAGCTTATAAGCGTTGACCGTGCCTGCATAGGTAAAAGGCACATAATGAAGTGTGCTGTCAGGCAAATTGCTGTTTACCGTTCCGGGGATGTTCATCGCCGACAGGTCAAAATAGTATCTGCCGCCGGGGGTAAGGGAAAACTGTTCTGATAAAGCAAACTGCGCCGTGAGCTTGGTAACGTCCGCCGGAACACTGGCACCGGGTGCGTAGAGCTTGCCATCGCTGCCAAGCCACATAAAGTAGCTGCCTGTATTTCCGTCCGGGCGGTTCAAACCGTCGGACGCAGGCGCGGTAAACTCGCTGCCGGTTTTCACGATGATGTGAATAGCATCGGAGCTGCCGCCCAGCTTGCCGCCGCCAAGGGCAAGGGTAACGGCCTTCAGCCCGTCAGGACCCAGTGTGTTGGGGTTCCGAACTTCAAGGACGGGGCGGAAACCGTGGTTCGAGTAGGATCTCGTAGCATAGCTGTGGAACCAGCGGCGGGCCGAATTGTACCCGCGAACCGCACGACGCGACGCGTCTGACACGTCTAAAGAAACAGTATCCTGTCCCCACGAATACATTTCATTCCAGTTTTGGATATATCCGCGGCTCTTGTTCAGCATCGTGTCCCATTCGTTGCTTTGGGGCACGCCGGGATCGGAATCGCCCAAACCTGTAGCGTCACTTCCCACAGACGGTGCGCGCAGGGTATAGTCCACGCCGCCGCTGGCATAATTTTTGCCGAAAATCAGACCTTCGTCATTCAGGCCATTCCAGCTTACCGCATGCGTTACGGCATAGTCCGCCACAAACAGGCTGTGGGGATATTTGTTCTGCTCTGCATACTCCTTGGTGGTCGCTATCGCAGACGTGAGCTTGTAGGCTTCTATTGTTCCCGCATAGGTAAAGGGAACATAGTGCAGCGACGTATCCGGCAAAGAAGCCGCACCATATGAGTTTCCGCTGTTTGCTGTGCCGGGAATGCTCGCGCCGGAGAGGTCAAAGTAATAGGTGCCGCCCGGTGTGAGGGAAAACTGCTCGTCAGGCGAATCATTAGCCAATAGCATTGGCGCAGCCAGCGCCCCCAATGCAGCGGCAGCTTCCGCATACCGGGTCATATCCAGCTCATCGATTTCCTCGTCGGAGAGCTGCGCCTTCGCCTCGTCGATGGCCTCAAGCTGCGCCTTGACTTCTTCGGCGTTATCTTCAGTGATTTCTTCTGCGTTCGGTAAACCGTCGATCATGGCCTGTACCTGATCTGCGGCACTCAGCTCTGTGGGACCATTCGGATCATCGGCTCTCTCGGTGCTGCCGTTTTCGCCGGTTCGGTCCTCAACAGGGATGTATTGACCGCAGTTCTGCGGTATGGCATTTTCCGCTCCACAGACGGGGCAATCCGTATTCATGCTTTCCGCCGTGCAGGCCGTTTCACAGCTGCATACGGGCGAGGTTTCCGCACTTTCCTCTGCAAAAGCCGCTGTTGGCATAAGGCACAGCAGCATACATAGGGCAAGCAGGGTGCTTACGATTTGCTTTTTCATCTTGTCTCCTTCGCTCTTTGCTGTCCGCTGACAGCACCACAATGATTATTTAAATTATGGGGTGAACCGCTCGAATTGTCAAGTGCTTTTTTTCGGGAGAATATATCGTAAAGCCGAAGATAAGCGCGCCGCGCGAGCCCTTCAAAAGGACCAAATCTCATACTTTGGGATGATTTACTTTTCCCCTTCGGATGGTATAATTTAACTATTATAGTATGGCATTTCCCCGTCCTTCACCCAAAAGGAGTTAAAATTGAACGGAAATATTCTGATAAAGCCATCTGTGCAGCAAAAATTTGACAGCGCTATGCAAAGCGGTCGAATCCTTTTTTTCAGTGCGCCCTGCGGCTTTGGCAAAACGGCGCTGGCCAATGCGCTGCTGCGCGGGCATCGGACGCTGCGGCTGTGTGCCGATGCGCCGGATTTTACGCTCCGCACACTGCCGAAAAACTGGGATGTCCTTTTGATTGACGACTTTCAGCTTTTGCAGGAGCAGGAAACCTCGCAGACGCTCTGTGAACTGATCCGTGCCAACCCGGCACGCCGGTTTGTGTTCCTCTCCCGCGGGGTGCCGCCGTCGTACTTGACGGCCTTCCAGTACACGGGTCTTATGACCACGCTGGAGCCGGACGACCTTCTTTTTGACCGCGAGGATATACGCGGCTTTTTTGCCGCCCGCAAGGCAGCCGTGACGGAAAGCGAAATCAACGGCATCCTGAAAGAATCTATTGGCTACCCGCTGGGCGTCGCTGTTACGGCGCGGTGTATGTCTGGCGGCAAGCCGTTCGCCCCGGAAATCGTAGCGCAGGCTTACCGGGAGGTGTTCAACTACTTCGAGGATGCCATCTATCGCCGGTTCGATCTTCCTATGCGGCATTTTTTGCTGGATCTTGCCCCCTTTGAGCGCTTTGATCTGGAAATGGCGCGAATGGTCAGCGGCGACCCCCGCGCCGGGAATCTGCTGGACTGGTTGCTGCACAACACAACGATGCTGCGTTGTGACGATGTGCGGCACTTCCACTTCTGGCCGCAGTTCCGCGCCTTCCTTCTCTGGGAGATGGAGAAAGAATGCAGCGAGGAAAAGCGCCGCGCCGTTTTCAGCCGCGGGGCGCTTTACTACGAGCTGAAAGAGGATTATGCCCACGCGCTGGAATGCTACACAAAAAGCGGGGATCACGCCAAAATATCCGAGCTGCTGATCCGCAATTCCGAGCAGCACCCCGGCATGGGGCATTACAGCGAGATGGAAAAGTATTACCGCGCCCTGCCGGAAAGCGAAATTTTGGCTTCGCCTTCCCTGATGCAGGGAATGAGTATGCTTTGCGCTTTGGCAATGGACTACGAAGGCTCGGAACGGTGGTACGGGGCGCTGAAAAGCTTTGCCGACTGCCGCAAAAAACAGGACCCTGCCGCCAGACAGGCTCGCAGCCGCCTTGCATGGCTGGATATTTCGCTGCCGCAGCGCGGTGTGGAGGGGATGATAAAAACATTCCCGGCCGTGTTCCGGCTGCTGACCGATAAAGAAATAACGCTGCCGCCTTTTTCCGTGACCAGTACCTTGCCCAGCATTATGAACGGCGGCAAGGATTTTTCAGAGTGGAGCAAAAAGGACGACCTTTTGTATCGGACGCTTCGCACCCCGGTAGAGGCCGTGTTGAAAAAAGACGGCGTGGGGCTGGCGGACTGCGCCGTTGCCGAAAGCAAATTTGAAAAGGGCGAAAACATCACCGAGCGTATGCTTGCGCTTATCCCGCAGGTGAGTGAGATCCAGCAAAAGGGAACGCCGGATATAGAGTTTGCCGTGAACGGGCTGCTGGCACGCTGCCAGCTGTCCAAGGGGCAGGCGGCAGATGCCCGCCGCACGATCGAAACGCTGCGCGCCCGGTTTGAAGCGCAGGGTCAGACCCGCTTTTTGCCGAATATGGACGCGATGCTCTGCCGGATGGCACTGCACTGTGACGATCAGGACAGTGCCGACGAGTGGTACCGCACAAAAGCGCCCCGCGACCCCATGCACCTAAATGTAATGAAGCGGTATCAATACCTGACGCAAGCCATGGTTGAAATTGAGCAGAACCGCCCGGACGCCGCCCTGCTGACGCTTTCGCCGCTGGAACGCTACATACAGGGCTGCGGGCGGCATATTGACGGCATCCACCTGAACATTCTGTGCGCCCTTGCCCTGTACCGGAAAAAGGACGACGCATGGCGGGCGCGGCTTACGGCAGCGCTGGATACGGCGGCAGAGTACAGCTTTATCACGCCCGTCAGCGTGTACAGCGCCGCCGTGCTGCCCCTTTTGGAAAAGCTGAACCGGAACGATGATACAAAATGGTACAAGCGCCTTATGGCCGCCGTGCGGACACAGGCGACCTATTATCCGCACTTTCTCGCCCCGCGCATGGCGGCGGCGGAGGAGCTTACCCCTACGGAATTACAGATACTGCGCTTGATTTGCGCGGACAAAAGCAATGCTGAGATCGCGCAGATCATGAATATAAAGCTGCCCACGGTAAAGACCCATGTGAGCCATGTTTTGGAAAAACTGGATGTAAAGCGGCGCAGCGAAGCCAAAACCGCAGCCAAAAAGCTGTGGCTTATTTCCAACCACTGATGCCAAACGGAGGAAAACCTGATGAAAAAACGTGTATTGAGCCTGTTTCTGGCGATTACCCTCTGCCTGACCCTGACCCCCACGGGTGCGCTGGCAGAGGAATCGCTGCCGGGACAAACGGTCGTTGCAACGCAGGAGACGGAAACCCCGACACCCGCGCCGCAAAAAGAGGAACCGACCGCCCCTGCGGAAAACGGCGCGGATGAGAATGCCTCGCCCGCAAGCCCCGACGAAAAACCGACAGAGAATACGCCTGCGGCTCCCGAAAAGAATCCCGCAGACGAAGAACCCGGCAAAGAAGCCGGGCAGAATGAGCCGACTGCGGAGGGGAAAAACGAACCCCTCGCCCTTGGCCTTGACGATGCGGAGCAGAACGCCGCAGAGGGTGAGAACGGCGAAGCGGGCGGCACATCTATTTCCGAAGAAGACACGCGGACGGAGATTTGGTGCAAAATGAAACCCTCTTCCATTCAGCGCGGCTATGACGGTACGACGGACGGCGGCAGGATTCCAATCGACTTGACGTTTACAGACGGCACAAATGAAATCGAACTCAAAGAAGGAACGGGCTTTACCGCCAAGAAGACGTTCGATTCTGCGGACGCGGGATGGCATACCGTCACTGTGGAAATCGCGCTGATTGGTGATGCCGCGGCGAAGTACAAGCTCAAGGCGGGCGAAGAAACGTTTACGATCGGCGGCTACATCGACAAGGCCTATCCCGATCTGACCGTATCTCTTTCCAAGACGGCTTGCACGGTGGGCGAAAAGCTCCTGCCGCTTCTGTCTGTCGTGGGTGCTCCGGAAGACGCCGAGGTGACATATTATTATCTGGCTTCCGAGTTAAAAAGGTGGGCGGGCTCTTCTGACGTAGAGGGCAGCGAAGCCATGCCCAAGATCGACGAAAACACCGCAATCAGCGAGCCCGGCACATATTACGTCTATGCCAAGACCGGCGAGACCAAGAACTACAAAGAGGAAAGGTCAGCAACCGTGGAACTCACGGTCAACGAGCCTGTCGTTGAGGCCGCTTCGGTAACAAAAGCGGACGGAACGGACGGCGGCACATACGCCTCTCTCCCGGCAGCACTGAACGCGGCGCAGGACGGCGACACCGTGAAGCTGCTGGCAGACCATACGACAAATTGGGACAACGTCGATGCGGGCGACGAGCAGATGGCTGTCGTCAGGAAAACCTTGACGCTCGACCTGAACGGCATGACGGTGGATTATCTCACTGTGGGCGATGTGGTTTCTGACGAGGAGGGCGGAATCCTTGAGTCCTACGACGGCAACCTGACCGTCGTAGATAACATTCAAGGGGGCATCCACGGCAAAATCAAGGACCTCGAATTTGTAAAAGGTTCCCTGGCGATTCAAGGCGGCCGGATTGGAGATGATGACGGAAGCAACCTTACCTGCGACGGGAACAGCGGCAGCGTGATCATCAGCGGCGGCACGGTATGTAACGTCACAGTAGGCGATGGCGCAGCCGTTACCGTCACCGGCGGCACAGGGCACGCGGGCAAATGGTACAACGATGGTACGCTGAACATCACAGACGGTACGTTCGGTAATGTAAAATTCCGTAATAACGGTGGAACCATCGCCATCAGCGGCGGCACGTTTGGTACAATTACGAACACCAACGCAAGCAGTTCAAGCCCGCTCATGCCCCTGCTGGCAGATAACTATGCCTTCTACCAAGGCGACAACGCGCAGAACAGCACTGAAAAAACGCTGACCAATGTAACGGTCAGGCCCCACACCCACAGCTTTGAAAACGGCAAGTGTGCCTGCGGCGCATCGTATGTCGCCAGCGTGACGACGAGCAACGGCGTAACCAACAACTACACCTCGCTCGACGATGCACTGGACGCGGCGAAGGACGGCGATACTGTCAAGCTGTTAGGTGATGCGGAGATTACGAAGTGGCGTTGGCTCACGGCGGCGATCACGCTGGACCTTAACGGAAAAACGATCACGACCCAATCAGAAGCAGAACTCTATATTCATGCGAAGGTCATCGTCCAGGACAACAGCACTGGGAAAAACGGGGGGATGGCTGGCACCTATCTTCTGAATGTGCAGGAAAAGGGCGATCTGATTATCCAAAGTGGTACCTTCGATGGAAAAATCACGATAAACGTTGGCAAGCTGACCATAGAGGGCGGAATCTTTAAGCAAGAGGTAGACCTTCGTGGAGGCGATTCCGATTCCGTTTTCTTCTCCGGCGGCACATTCACGAAGCTTTTCTATCCCAAGTCCGGTGGTTCTTTCCTTGATCTGCTGGCGGATGGGTATGCCTTCTTCTACACCAAGGATAACAACCTCGTCAACGCTGCTGAAATTAGCGAAACGTTTTTGTATAACGTTCAGGTTCAGCAGCATACGCACAGCTTTACCGACGGCGCGTGCGCCTGCGGCTACACCTGCCCGCATACTTCGGTAAACGAGAACGGCGTTTGCGAGATCTGCAACAAGCGGTTCGCCGCCAGCGTGACGGCGGGCGAGGATGTCACCTATTATGATACCTTCGGCAGCGCGCTCTATTATGCGACCCGGAACAACGGCTGCACGCTCAAGCTGCTGGCGGACGTGACCGGAACGACAGTGATGATCAGTAATCCGTTCATCTTTGATCTGAACGGTCACAGCGTCTATGCACTGAGCGTGGATGCCAAAGCGACAATCAAGGACTCCGGTACGACGAAGGGCAGAATTGGTAAGGTGACGGTTGTCAATGAAAAGGTGACCGATCTGACCCTCGGTAGTCTGCTGGAGGAGGGCTATGCCTTCAAGTACGGAAACGGTTACTGGGCGAATGACAGTTACCTCCAAACAACAGAGGGGTCGTTTGTCACCGTTGAGAAGGCTCCTATCCAGAGCGTCAATATGTACGCAAAGGACAAGAACAATCAGAAAATCTTGACCATAGCATATGGTGCGACGGGAGAGGTAACGCTGGTCTCAAGCTGCAAACTGAGCGAAACGAGCGGAGAAAACCTCAGCTGCGCGTGGTATAAACTTACGGACGATGCGGCGATCCCCCCGCTGGAAGGGGCAACTGGCACGAGTTACACGCTGCCCGCCGATCTTCCTGCCGGGACGCACACCTACTTGGTCACCTTCACCAGCGACTACTATTCCAAGAGCGCCGAGATCACCATCACCGTTACGCCGATCAGCCTTGAGGACGCGACGGTCACAGTCAGTAACCTGACCTACAACGGCAACCCACAGGAGCCGACGGTCACGGTCAAGCTCGGTGATGAAACGCTGAGTAGAGATAACGACTACACCGTGCAGGTCACGCAGCAGACCGACGCGGGCAGCTACAAGTTGACCATCAAGGGTGGGGGCAACTATTCCGGCGAGATCAAAGACGTGGAATGGAAGATCGAGCCGATGAAGATCGACAGCGTCATGGTTTCCTCTGACATTTCCAAGACCTATGACGGCACGGCGACAGTCACTAAGACTGCGGAAGAATGGGCAGGGGTTCTGACATTCAAAACGCTTTCTGCTTCTGGCGTCGTCGATGTTCCGAGTGAAGCCTACACCATTTCGGATGCGTACTTTGTTGAGAAGAGCGGTGAAGAAACCATCCATTCGCCGGATGCCGGTGAGAAGTATGGGATCACCTTCAAAATAACACTCAACGACGACAACTATGTGCTTCAGACCTATGGTGAGGACACTCCTTCAACATCGAAGGTAATCACACAATCCGGCGGCGCGACCTTTACCATCAAGCAAGCCACTGTGACCTCACCGGGTGAGATCACGCAGCTTGTTTTCAACGATCTGGCAAAGACCTACACGATCGATCTGGCCAAGCTCCTGCCGAAGCTGTCTGAGGGCTGCGCGTACGGCAGTATCCAGTATCAAGGGCACAATTACAATTTTACGGATAATGCCTACCTCGACGGCAACGACGCTGTATCCGTGTCAAAGGAAGGCGTTCTGACCCTGAGCACCGTGGCCGCAAGCACGGCAAAGGTTGGCGACCAAATCGGTACGATAACCGTCCCGGTTGTGACCACGAACTATCAGAAGTTCGAGTTTACCATCAAGGTCTACATTAGCGAAAGGATCCCCCCCAATGCATCGGGCGTCACCGTCAGCGCGTCGGATATCACCTACGGCCAGATGCTGAACGAAAGTAAGCTTACGGCCACCGGCACGATGAAACACCCCGCCACCGGAGAAGAGGTCAAGGGCACGTTCGCGTGGACGAACCCTGAAGCCAAACCCGGCGCAGCTGGCGACTATACGGCTTCGTGGACGTTCACCCCGGCTGCGGGCTACGAGGAATACGCCCCCGCGACCGGAACTGTGACCATCAAGGTGAACAAGGCTACCCCCACCTTCACCGCTCCCACGGCGCAGGAAAATCTGACCTATACCGGACAGGAGCAGGCGCTGATTACTGCGGGCATGACGGACCATGGCACCATGCTGTACAGCCTGACCGAGAGCGGCACATACAGCCAGGACATCCCTACCGGCACCGATGCCGGAGCATATACCGTGTGGTATCGGGTGATTGGCGATGCAAACCACAACGATACCGAACCCGCCAGCGTGGCGGTTCGCATTGGGCAGAAGCCGCTGACGATCACCGGGGTAACGGCTGCGTCCAAGCCCTATGATGGCACAACAAACGCGGACATCTCCAGCGTGACCTTCGACAACGTGATCTTGAACCGAGACACAGACTACAACGTGACCGCCAGCTTTGACGATGCCAGTGTGGGCAACGGCAAGAACGTCACTGCCACAGTGACCCTGATCGGACCGGCAGCGAAGAATTACGCCTTGGAGCAGAGCAGCTTCACCACTACTGGCAGCATCACCAAGGCCGCTGCGCCCGGTTCCGGTCTCCGCCCTGCGGTGACAGTCATCAACGATCTGGCAAAAACCTATGAAATGGTACTGTCCAACGACTACTTGCCTAAGCTGAGTTCTCCCTGTGAGTATGGAAACGTCAGCTATTCGTTGAGGGGTACCTACCTGACGGACGGCTACAAGGACACCGTTCAGGTCAAGGTTATGGAGGAAAATGGTCAGTATAAGCTGAAGCTGACCGTTCCGGCAGTGGATTACAATAAGGTAAGTTCTGTCGGCACGATTGATGTCCGCGTCACCTCGGATAACTATCGAGATTTTTACTTAACCATCGGGGTGAAAACCAAAAACAAGGATGTTCCTGTGCCGGACGGCACCATCAGCGCAAGCGATATTACCTATGGTCAAGCGCTGAATGACAGTAAAATCGCAGGTAAGATGAAAGCTGGCGGCAAGGCGATTGACGGTACATTCACATGGACGAATGGCACGTTCAAGCCAGCTGCGGGCGACTATCCGGCTTCGTGGACGTTCACCCCTGCCAAGGGCTACGAAGAATATGCAACTGCGACCGGCACTGCAACCGTTACGGTCGACCCCAAGGCGGTTACTGTGAGCATCACGCCCAACGGCGGTAGTTACGGCGAGACCATTACCCCTGCCACCGCTACGGCAAACGATGTTGTGGGCGAGGATAACCCGGAAATCACGCTGACCTACACCGGCACAGCCAGCGATGGCACCAAGTACACCGGCACCACGCCGCCTACCAAGGCCGGCACTTACACCATCAAAGCGTCCACTACAAACGCCAACTACACATTGGTTGCCAACACCGCTACCGCCACATTCACTGTTGCCAAGCGCGGCGCCACCGTCACCCCGGACAACAAGTCCAAGGTATATCAGGAAAAAGACCCCAAACTGACTTACATAGTCAGTGGTGTACTGAGTGGTGAAACGCTGAAAGGTATCACGCTGGCGCGTGCTGAGGGTGAGAATGCCGGCGAGTATGACATCACCGGCACCGCTGATGCAGGCGCAAACCCGAACTACGATGTCACGTTTGTCAAGGGTACGTTTACCATCAAGCCGAAGTCCATCCAGAGCGCAACAGTTGTGCTGGGCAAGGGTCTTGCCGCCAACGGCGCGGAACAGACCCAAACGGTCGAGAAAGTCCTGCTGAACGACAAAGAACTCCCCGCAGATTCCTACACCGTGGCGGGCAACACCGCCACCGACCCCGGCAGCCACACACTGACCATCACCGCCAAGGGCAACTATACCGGCACTGTTGAACAGACCTACGTGATTATCCCCGCCAAGGCGGAGGATGCCCCCGGCGAGGAGATTGTGATCGGCAGCGGCGAGGTGAAAGTGGTTGTCAAGTCTGAGGGCACTGTGCCGCCCGCCACCCTGCTGACCGACAAAGCCGAATTGCTTGCCATGCTGGTGGACAGCGGCGACATTACCGCCGACGAGCTGGCACAGATCGCCGACGGCGCAAGCGTGGACATTGCGCTGACCGTGAAAGAGGCCAATGTTTCCGCTGAAATCAAAACGGCGATGGCACAGGCCGCCAAGGGCTGTACCATCGGGCAGTATCTCGACATCAGTCTGTTCAAGTACATGACGGTAAACGGCAGCCAACAGGCCGGTGTTCCCCTGCACACGACCAAGGATGCATTGACGATTTCCGTTGTGGTGCCGGACGCGCTCATCAATACGAACAGCGCGGTCAACCGCACCTACTGCATTGTGCGAACCCATAAAGGTACGATGGATGTGCTGGATACCGCGTTTGACGCAGCCAGCAAGACGCTGACCTTTAAGAGCGACCGCTTCTCCGACTACGCGATTGCCTATAAGGACACCGCCGTGCCGAGCAGCGGAAGCAATCCGGGCAGCAACAGCAGTTCGAACGACAATGAAACCAAGAAGAACGAAGTAGCTGCTCCCACACCGGCCCCCACCCCGGCAAGCACTTCAAAGCCGTCCACCATAACGGCAATGCCGCAAACGGGCGATACCTCCAATCCCACGCTGTATGTCGTGCTTCTGGTGGCATCCCTGCTCGGACTTGCAGTTGTATTTGTCTGCAAGAAAAGAAACGATAAGTAATCGGTTATAAAGACAATTACAGATTGTTTTTGGCCCGACAGCCACAACGGCTGTCGGGCCTTTTTTGCGTTCGCTTAATGTTAAGATGCGCAGCCGTAATTCTTACCCGACCCGCGCGCCTCCAAATTTTGAGGTCTATTCAATGAAACCCAAAATTCAGGAGGTTTACGATGGCAAAGAAAAATAAGCTATGGTTTAGTGGTGAGGACGCGCAACTGGCTGCACGCTTTACAAAGTTCATGACCAAGGTGTTGTATGCCCGGCGCGCTTCTTACATTCGTGCACTGATGGTTAAGGCAAAGCATGAGATTTCCATTGAGGAATGCCGTGACGAGGTAGACACAGTGTATAGACGCCTGATGAACCCGATTGAGGAAAGCGTCGAGTCCAAGCTGATGTGGGAAGGAATCAAAAAGTACCTGCACAAGCTGACGCCGAAAGAGTGCGAGGTTATGATTTCCTTATATGTAGATCATCTTTCCGTGCGGGAGACCGCAGCCAAGTTGAAGGTAGATGATAGTACCGTAAGCACGCATCACAAGAATGCCCGCGACAAGATTCGCAATGCGATGGAGGAATAATACTATGGAAGGTTTCAAGGATTTGCTTCTGCGCGCAAAGCGCGGTGATGAGGACGCTGTGGAAAAGTTGTTTGTTCGGCATGAATCGCTCCTGAACAAATGCAGCCGCGTGAACGGTCGCGTGGATGAAGATCTCTATCAGGTCTTGCTGATTGAGTTCTGGAGAGCAATTTCAGAATTCAAGGTCTAAGCATTTTGGGCGGTGGAGCTTGTTCTCCACCGCTTTTTTGCACCATTCCAAAAGAATTGCGCTTTGGTTATTGCTAACCAGCAAGTGACGCAGAGATGACGGAGGCAGGATGAATTGAGGGAGACAATGCCTCACACGTAGTCTTTGACACCGAATATCAGCCGGCACACATATGAGGAAGGAAAATGTAGCAGCTTTTGAAAAAATTGCTTTTTTCTGCTCAAAGTGCTATTATCGGAATATACCGAATACAAAGGGAGGAAAGCTCCCATGCCAAGACCGCCACGGTGCCGTCGAATTTGTGGCGTACCACAGGTCGATACATTCTGTCCCAACGGGTGCGAGAATACCGAGCCGATCCTGCTGACGCTGGACGAATACGAGCTCATTCGGCTGGTTGACTTGGAGCAGCGAACCCACGAGCAGCGTGCCACTCAAATGGACATTTCCCGCTCTACCGTGCAGGAGATTTACGAAGGCGCACGGAGCAAGATCGCAGCGTGTCTTGTCCACGGGAAACCGCTGCACATCACCGGTGGAAACTACCGCATCTGCGGAGGACAGGAGGCAGCTCACTGCGGCCGTTGCTGCCGGATGCAGAGAGCCAACATGGAAAAATCAGGCAAAACTTGCAAAGGAGATTCCATTATGAAAATTGCAGTTACCTATGACAACGGTCAAATCTTTCAGCATTTCGGTCACACCGAGCAGTTCAAGCTTTATGAAGTTGCGGACGGCAAAATCGTCCATGCGGAAATTGTTGACACCAACGGCAGCGGTCACGGCGCACTGGCAGGCTTCCTGATGCAGCACGGTGTGGACACTTTGGTTTGCGGAGGCATCGGCGGCGGTGCGCAGGCAGCACTCGCCGAAGTGGGCATCAAGCTCTACGGCGGTGTCAGCGGGGACGCTGACGCGGCGGTGAGCGCATTGCTCAACGGAAGTTTGGGCTACGATCCCAATGTTCACTGTGACCACCATGACCATGAGCACGGCGAGGCTGGTCACTCCTGCGGTGACCACGGCTGCGGCAAGCACAGCTGCCATTGATATGGAACGCACACTGACACAACTTCCGTTCTGGTCATCCTTGACCGAACAGGAGCAAGAAACGCTACGCCGAAGTGCCTTTGTCCGTCATTATAAAAAGGGTGCGTTCGTTCACAGCAGCGACAATGAATGTCTCGGAATGCTGCTTATTCTTTCCGGCGAGATCCGCACCTATCTTCTCTCTGATGAGGGGCGGGAGGTAACGCTGTTCCGCCTGTATCCGGGCGAACTATGCGTGCTTTCCGCCTCCTGCGTGATCAGTCAGATCACCTTTGATACGCAAATGACTGCCGGAATGGATACGGACGTTCTGATTATCCCTGCAATTGTCATTGCTGCACTCAAGGAGAAAAATCTCCATGTCCGCTGTTTTCTCTATGAACTGGCAACGAAACGGTTTTCTGATGTGATGTGGGCGATGCAGCAGATCATGTTCAAGGGATTGGATCGGCGGCTGGCAGAATTTCTCCTTGCCGAAGCGGAGCGTACCGGCTCCGACACGATACGCATGACCCATGAGCAGATCGCCCAGCACATCAGCTCGGCACGGGAGGCAGTGGCACGGATGCTCAAAAGCTTCTCGGAGGACGGGCTGGTGGAGCTGAAGCGTGGTGCAATCACGCTGCGGGATAAGAACAGACTAAATCGTCTAAAATAAAAAGAAATGTGACTTCGTTACAGAAGAAAATCATAGATTTGCTACAATAAAAGCAGAAAAACTGAAAGGAGCATCGACCATGAAAGAAACGAAATACGCAGGTACTCAAACCGAAAAAAATCTGATGGCTGCCTTTGCCGGTGAGTCCGAGGCACGCAACAAGTACACCTATTTTGCATCCAAGGCCAAGAAGGAAGGCTACGAGCAGATCGCGGCGCTGTTCCTCAAAACCGCTGATAATGAGAAGGAACACGCCAAGCTGTGGTTCAAAGAGCTGAACGGCATTGGCGACACCGCCGAAAACCTTCTCGCCGCCGCTGAGGGCGAGAACTACGAGTGGACGGATATGTACGACGGCTTTGCCAAAACCGCCGATGAGGAAGGTTTCCATGAGCTAGCCCAGCGTTTCCGTCTGGTCGCCGCCATCGAAAAGCACCATGAGGAGCGCTACCGCGCCCTGCTGCACAATGTGGAGATGGCGGAGGTCTTTGCCAAGAGCGAGGTCAAGGTGTGGGAGTGCCGCAACTGCGGTCACATCGTCGTGGGCGAGAAGGCCCCGGAGGTTTGCCCCGCCTGCAACCATCCCCAGAGCTATTTTGAAATTCACGCAGAAAACTATTAAAGAAAGAAAAGGAGAATCATCATGGAGCAGAAGTTTTACATTTGCAAGCATTGCGGTAACATCATTGCCAAGGTCAAGGACACGGGCGTTCCCGTCATCTGCTGCGGTGAGCCGATGAGCGAGATCATCCCCGGCACCACCGACGCCGCCGTGGAGAAGCACGTCCCTGTCTGGACAGTGGAAAACGGCATCGTCCATGTCAAGGTCGGCTCCGTGGAGCATCCCATGCTGCCGGAGCACTACATCGAGTGGGTCTCTCTCCACACCAAGCAGGGCAACCAGCGTAAGGAGCTGCACCCCGGCGAGAAGCCCGAGGTCTGCTTCGCTCTCTGCGAGGGCGACGAGGTCGAGGCGGTCTACGCCTACTGCAACCTCCACAGTCTGTGGAAAGCGTAATTCACCTTCTCAAAATCCGGTGCTCAAAAAGCACCGGATTTTTTTATCTATCAATGTGACCTCGTCACAGAAAAAGACTTTGTCCTGCGGTATGATAAAGCCACAATTAAGAAAGAGGTGGCGAACATGAAAATCAAGCTCAATCCCGATCCGGAGATTGTCAATACCATCCGGGAAGGACTCAAGCGCACCGGAGGATACTGCCCCTGCCGCAGGGAGCGCACAGAGGCGACCAAATGTATGTGCCAGGAGTTTAAGGATCAAATTGCAGATCCGCTCTTCGAGGGATTCTGCCACTGTATGCTCTATTACAAATCCTTGCAGGATTAAGGGAGGAACGCTATGCCGTCAAAGAAACTGGCCGCCGTAGATAAAACGCGGTGCGTCGCCTGCGGCGTATGTGAAAGTACCTGTCCGCTGGGGGCCGTCAAGGTGCGCTGCGGCTGCTACGCCGCCGTGGAGGCGGAGCGCTGCGTAGGCTGCGGCAAGTGCGCAAAGCTCTGTCCCGTCGGCTGCATTGAGGTGAAAGTGAGGGCCGACGCATGAAAGCAAAGCATTGGTACGATTACCTGTGGGTATATGCCATCATCTATTTTGCACTGGGCTTCTTCAACATCCTGTTTGCATGGCTGGGCATGATCGATTTTCTTCTGCCGCTGTTCTTAGCCATCTTTGGCGGGAACAAATTCTTTTGCAACCACCTCTGCGGACGGGGACAACTGTTCAGCAAGCTGGGGACAGACCTTAAATGCTCCCGCTGCAAGCCCACGCCCCGCTGGATGTCCTCCAAGTGGTTCCGTTATGGCTTTTTGATTTTTTTCCTGACGATGTTCGGCAACATGGTGTTCCAGACCTATCTGGTCGCTGCTGGTGCCGCGTCCCTGCGGGAGGCCATTAAGCTGTTCTGGACATTCCGTGTTCCGTGGGGCTGGACTTACACAGCCGGTACAGTCGCTGACTGGGTGGCGCAGTTCAGTTTCGGCTTTTATAGCCTCATGCTGACCTCTCTGCTGCTGGGTCTGATCGTTATGGTGCTCTACAAGCCTCGCACATGGTGTGCGTTTTGCCCGATGGGAACCATGACGCAGGGCATTTGTAAGCTGAAAAACAAAGAATAAACAAAGATAACAGAAAGGAGCCTTACTCATGGCTGAACTGAAAATTACTGCTGCGAATTTTGAAAATGAGGTACTGCGTTCCGATAAGCCCGTTTTGCTGGATTTCTACGCGGACTGGTGCGGGCCGTGCAAAATGCTCTCCCCCATACTGCATGAGCTTGCCGAAGAAAAAAGCGGTACGCTCAAAGTGGGCAAGATCAATGTGGACGAGCAGATGGAGCTGGCCATGCGCTTTCAGGTCTCCAGCATCCCGATGCTGGTCGTATTCAAGGACGGAAAAGCCGTCGCCAAGTCGGTGGGCTATCGGTCTAAGCCGGAGATCGCCGCAATGGTGGAGGGCGCAAGATGAAAGTTGTGATCGTAGGCGGTGTGGCGGGCGGTGCTTCTGCCGCCGCCCGCATCCGCCGTTTGGATGAACACGCCCAGATCATCATGATCGAACGCAGCGGCTATGTGTCCTACGCCAACTGCGGCCTGCCGTATTATGTGGGTGGTGTGATCAAAAAGCAGGAAGAACTGACACTTCAAACTCCGGAGAGCTTCTGGGACCGTTTTCGCATTGATGTGCGGGTACGGCAGGAAGTAACTGCGATCAATCCCGCAGAGAAAACCGTCACCGTTCACGCATTGGATAGTGGAAAGGTCTACACGGAAACCTATGACAAACTGCTCCTTGCCCCCGGCGCAAAGCCGACGGTTCCTGCGCTTTCCGGCGTCAGCAGCGAGCGTGTTTTCACGCTGCGCACCGTGGAGGATACTCTCCGCATTAGGCACTTTGTAGAGGATCAGAAGCCGAAAACCGCTGTTTTGGCTGGCGGCGGCTTTATCGGTCTGGAAATGGCGGAAAACCTTGTGGAGATGGGCGTTTCGGTTACCATCGTTCAGCGTCCCAAGCAGCTATTAGCGCCACTGGATGCGGATATGGCGAGCTTTGTCCATGCGGAAATGCGCAGACACGGCGTGGCTCTGCGGTTGGGTGAAACCGTCACCGGATTCCGGCAGGACGGAGATTCCGTGCTGACGCTGCTGGAGGAAAGTGAGCCGCTGCGCTCCGATATGGTGCTGCTGGCCATCGGTGTTACCCCGGATACGCATTTGGCAAAAGAAGCCGGACTCAGGCTTGGTATTCGTGGCAGCATCGCTGTCAACGAGCGGATGGAAACCTCCGTGCCGGACATCTACGCTGTGGGCGATGCCGTAGAGGTCACCCATTTCGTGACTGGGCAGAAAGCGTTGATTTCGCTGGCGGGACCTGCCAACAAGCAGGGACGCATTGCCGCTGACAATATCTGCGGCGGCAACAGCCGCTTTACCGGCTCTCAGGGTTCGTCTGTTCTGAAACTGTTTGGCTTGACAGCGGCCTCCACGGGGATCAACGAAAAGGCAGCGCAGGCAGCAGGGATCGCTTACGACAAAGTCGTACTTTTCCCGGCATCCCACGCCACCTATTATCCCGGCGCACAGTCTATGGCAATGAAGGTACTGTATGAAAAAGAAAGCCTGCGGCTGCTGGGTGCGCAGATCGTTGGCGGCGACGGTGTGGACAAGCGCATTGATGTACTGGCAACGGCCATTCGCGCAAAAATGACAGCTTTGGAACTGACGGAGCTGGATCTCGCCTACGCGCCGCCCTATTCCTCTGCCAAAGATCCGGTAAATATGGCCGGCTTTATGATCGAGGATTTGGAGCGCGGAAAAGTGCGACAGTTCCATTGGGACGAGGTGGACGGCCTGCCCCACGACGGCAGCGCGTCGCTGCTGGATGTCCGCACGGAGTGGGAGTATCAGCGGGGCCATCTGGACGGCTTTCGGAACGTTCCCTTGGACGATCTGCGGGAGCATTTGGACGAGTTAGACCGTGGTAAGCCTGTCTATGTGAATTGCCAGACAGGGCTTCGCAGTTATCTGGCCTGTCGGCTTTTGACGCAGTACGGTTTCTCTTGTTCCCATCTCTCCGGCGGATACAGTTTTTATCAGGTCGTAACACAAGAGCAGCAGACAGCGCGGAGCGCCTATCCCTGCGGAATGGAGAAGCTATGAGTGAAAATTTATTTGGTTTGACGGTTGCGGCAGATAAAGGCTTGGATGATTTGCAGTGCCAGCGCCTTTTAAGCGAAAATCGCAGGTATCAGGAAGTCATGCTGCAATACCGCTGCGCACTGAAAGCACTTGAAAGCCGGTTGGAAATTTTGAACGAGGAATTTTCATTGCAGCATGACCGCAATCCGATAGAAAGTATGAAAAGCCGCTTGAAGTCGCCGTCCAGCATTATGAATAAGATGCAGAAGCGCGGACTTCCTCTGGATTTTCCGACCATGCAGGCAAATATCATGGATGTTGCCGGTGTGCGTGTGATCTGCTCTTTCGAGGAGGATGTGTTCTTTTTGGCAAAGTGCTTAAAAGATCAGTCTGACATTGAAATTATCACAGAGAAAGATTATATTTCACACCCTAAGCCAAATGGCTATCGCAGTCTGCACCTGACGATCCGGCTGCCGGTATTCTTTGCGGAAAAAGAGATCCATGTGCCGGTGGAGATACAACTCCGTACAATCGCTATGGACTTCTGGGCAAGCCTTGAGCATACCATCCGCTACAAGAAAAACTTGCCGATAAATGCTGAAGTCGAAACTGAACTGAAAGAGTGCGCCGATTCCAGCAGAGAATGGGACAGCAAAATGGAGCATCTACTGCACATCCTAACTTAATATGCACTGAATAAAAGAAAAA
>OKUG01000195.1_pt1 | contig 26906 bp, 35 predicted proteins | sample 1606721 | NCBI WGS metagenome assembly OKUG01 (sample SAMEA3882539, study PRJEB24775) | human gut metagenome | biome: human-associated habitat; feature: intestine environment; material: feces | place: Netherlands | collected 2009/2010
ATGAACAGAGTGTCACCCTCGCTGACGTTGTACTGCTTACCGCCGGTAACGATAATAGCCTGCATAACCTTGTTGCACCTGCCTTTCCTTAATTACGGACTCGCTGTCGGGGGCGGCCGGACAAGCCGGCGCTTGCTTACCCATTCAAAGCGGCTTATCAAGTATAACAGCGTCTTTCTCCCTTGTCAACAGGGAAAGACGCTGTTTTTGCCTGTTTTCGCAAAAATTTCCCGCTTTACGCCGTGGGATAGGCCAGTTTCTCCTGGTTCCACCCGGAAATGATCTCCGTATAGAACGCGCAGCACGTCTTCGCCAGCTCCACATCCAGATTGCGGTAGTTGCCGCACTCCTTTGCGCTTTTTCCTGGCATTTCGCCCTCAAATACCGCCCCCTGGGCGAACACCCGCTGCACAAGTGCCACGGCCTGGGCCAGTGTCAACTGCTTCCCGTCAAACAGGAAATAGAATCCCGTCTGGCACCCCATGGGGCCGAAGTACACCACCGCGTCCTTTTCCGGGCTGTTCCGCAGCAGTGTGGCGATCACGTGCTCCACCGAGTGCATCTCCGCGTTGGTCAGCAGGTCACCGGTGTTGGGCTTTTTGAACCGCAGGTCCAGCGTCACCACGTCTCCGTCCTGCCGGCTGAGATACAGCCCTGGCACCAGCACGTCGTGATCCACCGTAAAGCTGGCGATACGTTCCATGTTCAGCCCTCCAGTCCGTCCAGGAACGCCATAGCGACCCTGTTCAGGTCCTTCATGGCCTCCGGGAAGTTAAAATAGAAATCATGGTGCTCCAGCACGCAGTCTGATACGGACTTCAGCGCCATGAACGGCACCTCGTTGCGGTAACACACCTGTGCCGCCGCGCCGCCCTCCATCTCAATGAGCAGGGGATGGAACGTCTCGGCGATCCACCGCGCCCTGTCACACTCCGTGGCGAACCACTCTCCGGTGGCGACGCTGCCCACCCGGTAGTCGTACCCGGCTTTGTCCATGGCGTCCTTCGCCTTCTCCAGCTCGGCAGTGGGGAAGTCTATCCGGTTCACCGTGGACACCAGCCCCACCGGGTCGCCGATGCCCGACGTATCCACGTCGTGCTGCATGAACCGATCCGCCAGCACCAGCGTCCCGATCGGCACGTTCTCAAAGCACCCGGCAACGCCCACGTTGACGATCCGTCCCGGCGCGTACAGGTCGATAAACAGCTGGGTGGCCATGGCAGCGTTCACCTTCCCCACGCCGCCGCAGCAGGCGACCACGTTCTCCCGTATCCGGTAGAAGGGCACGCCCGCCACCGTTTTTTCCGGCTCCGCGCCCTCCGGCAGCAGGCTCTCGATCTCGCCCTTCATGGCGTACAGCAATCCAGTCAGCATACAGCAAACCCTCACTTTTCCCGTTTTCTCCATTGTAAATACCCCGGCGGCAGAATGTCAAGTTGCATTTTCCCCACTTTCCCTGTAAAATAATAAAAAACGAAAGGAGCACATCATGGTCATCGGTATCGTCTGCGAATTTGACCCCCTCCACAGGGGACACGCCCGCCTTCTCTCCCACGCCCGCGCCTTGGGCGCGGACACGGTGGTCTGCGCCATGAGCGGCTCCTTCACCCAGCGGGGCAGCTTTGCCGCCCTGTCCAAAACGGCGCGCGCCGAGATGGCGGTCCGCTGCGGCGCTGACCTGGTGCTGGAGCTCCCTACGCCCTGGGCCATGTCCCCGGCGGAGACCTTCGCCCGCGGCGGCGTGCGGCTGCTGGCCCTTGCCGGGGCCGATACCCTCCTGTTCGGCAGCGAGTGTGGGGATCTGCCCGCCCTGCGGTGTCTGGCCGACTGCCTGGACAGCCCCACCTTTGCCGATCACCTTACCGCCGCACCGGAGTCGGGCCTGACCTTCGCCGCCCGTCGTCAGGCTGCCGCCGCATCCCTGCTGGACAATGCTACCGCCGCCCTTCTGCAAAGTCCCAACAACACCCTGGCCGTGGAGTATCTCCGCGCCCTGCGCCATACCCGCAGTACCATGACGCCATGCACACTCCGCCGTGAGGGTGCCGGCCATGACGGCGCTCCGGAGGGGGATACCGCCTCGGCCTCCTTTCTGCGTGAATTGCTGCGGCAGGGCAGGGGGGAGGCCGCCTGTGACTATATGCCCACCCCGGCGGCGGACGTCCTCCGCCGTGAGCTGGCCGCAGGCCGCATTGCTGACGGCGCCCTCTGTGAGCGCGCGATACTGGTCCGCCTCCGTGCCATGACCGAGGCGGATTGGCGTCCCTACGACCCGGGAAACGAGGGCCTGTACCACCGGCTGTATCAGGCATCCCGCGACGCCTGCACCGTGGCGGAGATGCTCTCCGCTGCAAAAACCAAGCGCTATCCACTTGCCCGCCTGCGCCGCATGGTCCTCAGCGCCTACCTGCAATTACCGCCTGCGCCGGAGCGTGTGCCCTACCTCCGCGTGTTGGCTGCCACGGCCGCGGGCCGCGCTCATCTGCGCTGTCTGCGGGATGCCGGTGCCCCGGTGCTGACGAAGCCTGCCGACGTTCCGGCGCTGGGGCCGGCGGCGGAGGAGCTGTTCACTCTGGAGTCCCGCTGTACCGACCTGTATGTGCTGGCCCGCCCGGATCTGACCCAGGCCGCCCCCGGCCAGGACTACCGTACCACACCGGTCATAGTGTAAACAGACGCAGCCCCCGCCTTTGGCGGGGGCTGCGTCTGTATTCACTGCTCCTCTACCACATAGCCCTTGCGCCGCAGAGAGCCGAAGATCTCCTGGATGTGGGCCTTGTCCCGGGTCTCCAGCGACAGATTCACCACACAGGAGCCGATGGCGGCCTTGGTGTTGCGGCGCTCGTGGTTCACGTCCAGCACGTTTGCGCCCAGGGAGGACACCACCTCCAGGAATGATGCCAGCGCGTGGGGCTGGTCCGGCAGCACCGTGGAGAAGCTCACTGTCCGCCCCTCCTTGGCGAGGCCCCGGGTCAGGATGCGCTCCAGCATGGTCACGTCCACATTGCCGCCGGACAGCAGAGCGCACACCGTTTTGCCCTCGGTGTTCACCTTGTGGTACATGGCGGCGGCGATGCCCACGGCGCCTGCGCCCTCGGCCACCAGCTTCTGCTTTTCCAGCACCGTCAGGATGGCGCTGGCGATCTCACCCTCGCTGACCGTCACCACCTCGTCCACGTACTCACGGCACATATCGAACGTCAGATCACCGGGAGTCTTGACCTTGATACCGTCGGCAACTGTGTCCACGCTGCTGAGGGTGATGATCTTTCCCTCCTTCAGGGACTCCGCCATGCTGGGCGCGCCGGCGGCCTGCACGCCGATAATGCGGCACTGGGGCCTCAGGTTCTTCACCGCGTAGGCCAGCCCCGCGATCAGTCCGCCGCCGCCGATGGGCACGAAGATCATATCCACGTCCGGCAGCTGCTCCAGGATCTCCAGGCCGATGGTGCCCTGTCCGGCCATAATGCTGTAATCGTTGAAGGGGTGGATGAACGTCAGTCCCTGCTGGTCCCGCAGGCGCACCGCCTCGGCATAGGCGTCGTCGTACACGCCGGGTACCAGTACCACGTTGGCGCCGTAGCTGCGGGTGGCCTCGATCTTGGAGATGGGCGCGCCCTCCGGGATGCAGATGGTGGCCTTGATGCCCATGTCCCGGGCGGCGAAAGCCACGCCCTGGGCGTGATTGCCGGCGGAGCAGGCGATGACGCCCCGTTCCTTCTCCTCGTCGGAGAGGGTGGCGATCTTGTAGTACGCGCCCCGCAGCTTGAACGCGCCGGTTTTTTGCAGGCAGTCCGCCTTCAGATAGAACGCGCACCCCGGCACCAGCCCCTTGGTGGGGATCACCGGCGTCCGGTTGATGACGGGCTTCAGCACCCGCTGTGCGTCGTGCAGCATGGCCATGGAGATCATAAAACGCGCCTCCTCATTCAATATAGGTAAATTTTATCACACCGTTTTGCTCCGTGCAAGGCGTATGGCAAACAAAATTTTCAAATTTGTGCGCCGCAGGCGGACACACAGGCGTTTCCGGCGCACACCGCCCCAAAAGTACCAAAATCGCAAAAATATCTTGACTTTTGCCGTGCTTCCGGTATAATAATATGGCTTGCGTCTGCAAGCATATCCTTGCTCTCATCCGAGAATGAGGGCCATTTGTCCAAAAGGAGGTGCAAAAGTATGGCTAAGATTTCCGCCAACTACGAGGTCGTTTACATCATCGACCCTGCACAGGGTGAGGAGGCTGTTGCCGCCACCGTGGCAAAGTTCCAGTCCCTGGCAGAGCAGAACGCGACCGACGTGGTAGTCGATGAGTGGGGCAAGCGTCGCCTGGCTTACGCGATCGACTACAAGACCGAGGGCTATTATGTGCTGATGAGCTTCACCAGCGGCCCGGAATTCCCCAAGGAGCTGGATCGTATCCTGGGCATTACCGAGGGTATCATGCGTTCCATGATCGTCTGCAAGGGCGAGTAAGGGAGTACAGCAATGCTGAACAAGATCTTTATCATGGGTCGCCTGACCCGTGACCCGGAGCTGCGCCGTACGCAGTCCTGTACCCCCGTCACCAGCTTCTCTCTAGCTGTGGATCGTGATTACAAGACACAGTCCGGCGAGAAGGAGACGGACTTCATCGATGTGGTCGCCTGGCGCGCCACCGCGGAGTTCGTGGCCAAGTACTTTACCAAGGGCCGTATGGCCGTGGTAGAGGGCCGGCTCCAGATCCGCGCCTGGCAGGACAAGGAGGGCAACAACCGCCGCAGCGCCGAGGTCGTGGCCGACAATGTCTACTTCGGCGACTCCCGCCGCGACAGCGACGGCAGTAGCGGCGGCAATTACGCCAACAACAGCTACGGCGGCAATAACGGCGGCTACTCCGCCCCTGCCGGCGGCTACGCTGCGCCCGTGGGCGGCTCCGGATTTTCCGAGATCGATGAAGAGGACGGCGACCTGCCGTTCTGATGTGCAAGGCACATGACATTTTATAAAGGAGGAAACTTCCATGGCTATGGAACGCGAAAATAGACCCGTTCGCGGTGCCGGCAAGCGCCGCAAGAAGGTTTGCCAGTTCTGCGTGGACAAGTGCGAGTGCATCGATTACAAGGACGCCGCTAAGCTGCGCCGCTTCATCTCCGAGCGCTCCAAGATCCTGCCCCGCCGTACCACCGGCACCTGCGCTATGCATCAGCGCCAGCTCACCGAGGCCATCAAGCGCGCTCGTCAGATCGCCCTGCTGCCCTTCGTGACCGAGTAATTGTGTGATAAAAAACAAGACCGGCGTCGCCGGTCTTGTTTTTTATGCTGTTTCTCCGTGGGATTTCTGGTAAAATAGTGTATCATACAGAAGAAACCACAGGGAGGAGGGAGCGCGTGGACGACAGACAACTGATGGCGAGCATCGCCGGCGGTGACGAGGCAGCCCTGCAGGCGCTGCTGCGGCGTTTCACGCCGCTGTTCCTCTATATCCTGCGTCCCATCCTCCCGGATGAGCGGGACAGGGAGGAGTGCCTGGCGGACATATCCCTGCGCATCTGGCAGGGGGCGGGGAGCTTCGACGGGGCAAAGGGCAGCCTGAACGGCTGGCTGACCGCCCTGACCCGCAACGCCGCCCTGAACCGCGCCCGCGCCAAGGGAGCGGAGGACGCCCCGCTGGAGGACACCGTGCCCCACGGGGACGGCAGCGCCGAGGACGAGGTGCTCCGCCGCGAGCGGCAGGCGAAGCTGCGGGCGGCTATCGCGGGCCTGCCGGTGTACGAGCGGGAGCTGTTCTACCGGAAGTATTACTACTGCCAGTCCACCGCCCAGATGGCCGCCGAGCTGGGCCTGACGGAGCGCGCGGTGGAGGGGCGGCTGTACCGCCTGCGGCAAAGCCTGCGCCGACTGCTGGGAGGTGATCTCTATGACTGACGAACGCCGCTTTGACGATCTGCTCCGTGAGGATGCCGCCGCCCTGCCGCCGCCCGCCGCCGGCGAGATCAATCCCTGGAGCATGGCCATGACCCGGGTGCTCTGGGGTCTGGGTCTGATCACCATTACCCTGAATTTCCTGTATCTGGATGTGATCCTGCCCGCCGTCGGCGGCCTGCTGCTGGTGCTGGGCTTCCGCACTCTGCGGCGGGAGAACCGCCCGCTGCGCTGGTGCTATATCCTCTCTCTGGCCTCTCTGGCCGTCCGCGGCGCGTGTATCGTCCTCGCCGCCCTGCCTGTGGAGACGGGGCTTGCACCGGCCTATGTCAATATCGCCCTGCTGCAGGTGCTGTATGTCTGCCTGTGGCGGGGTATGGTGGGTGTCTCCCGCGCCGCTGGGGAGGAAAAGCCCGCGGCCACCGCCGCCGGTGCCATGGCGGTGTTCTACGCTGTCCTTACGGTCCTGGCGCTCATCGGCGTGGAGGGCTGGCTGCTGGTCCTGCCGATGCTGGTGCTCTACATCCTCCTGCTCCGCAGCATGGTCAGATTGTCCCGTTCTCTGGCCGATACCGGCTACGCCATCACCGCCGCCCCTGTCCACCTTCCGGATGCCGCGGTGCTGTGGGGCGGCCTGGGTGTGCTGCTGGCGGCGGTGCTGCTGGCCATGTTCCTGGGCCAGCGGTATCCCATGGACTGGCATGCCCGCGATGACGCGCCCCAGGACGAGACGATCCGCCAGCAGCTGCTGACAAAGGGCTTTCCGTCCTATGTCCTCGATGACCTGACCGCCGAAGAGGTCTCCCGTATGGCCGGTGCCGTAAGGGTCTACCGTCAGGTGGAACGCCTGTACAGCGATACGGACTACCGCACCATCACCACCACCCACTATATGAGCGACCCGGACCGTCCGCTGGTCTTTGACCGTACCATCACCGACGTGGATGGAGAGGGGGAGCGCCACTATACCTACGTCTACCGTGTCTATGATACGCTGGAGCAGACCATGACCCATGTGGCCGTGGAATTGCCGGAGGAGGACGGTGTCCGCCGCTATATCTATATCCACCACCTGACCTACGCCGCCCCGCCCAGCCCCTACACCGAGATGCTGGAACTGTGGCCGGCGTGGCAGACGCAGGGTGACTGGTTCCCCGGCGGCCATGTCAGCGGCCGCGTCCTCTGCGAGAGAAACGGCACGGCGCAGGCCGCCGCCTTCCACACGCTGAAGAGCGGCAGCCAACAGGTCAGCGACCTCTTCGGCACCCGCCAGACCCAGCGGATCACCGCCGGCTGGTCTTTCCCCCGCGGCGTCGAAAGCCCCCGCGCCTACGTTTTCTACGACGCCCTCCGCGGCCAGGACGGCTGGGTCATCGAGAGCTGGGCCAACTACGTCTGCCAGACCGCCCCGGTCTACCCCTTCCGTGACGCCGCCGCCCTCTGGCACAGCTACGGCAGCGACGCCTACTCCCTCCGCCAGACCGCCCTTCAGGTAATCGACGGATAAGCACAAAAAGCAGCCCCTCCGGCCTTGGCCGGAGGGGCTGTTCGTATTTTCAGGCACTCCCCCTGGCGGAAGCCGGGGGGAGTGCCTGTGACTTTACTCCGTCATGATCTTTAAAATCACCCGGTCGGTCTCCCGCATGCCCTGCGCGGCCAGCACGCCTACGTTCCGGATGGTGTCCTCCACATCAGCGCCCAGAATGCCGTCGCCGGGGCGGAAGTTGTTGCCGCCGGCGTACATGTCGTAGCCCAAGATGCCGCAGTCCACGCCCATGGCGATCTTGCTGGCGCAGCTGGCCTTGGCACCGTCGCAAATGCAGCCGGAGATCATGGCCACGGCGTTTTCCAGCGTGTGGCTGATGCCCTCGCAGTCCGCGCCCCGCAGCCACGCGATGCCGCAGCCCGCGCCCACACCGGCGCTGACCGCGCCGCAGTAGGCGCTCAGCCGCCCGATGCCGGTCTTCTGGTGTATGGTGATCAGGTCGCTGAGACACACCGCCCGCAGGATGGTGTCGTCATCCGCGCCCATGAGCTTGCCGTATTTCCATACGGGCACCGAGGCGGTGATGCCCTGATTGCCGGAGCCGGATACGATGACCACCGGCATTTCACAGCCGTTCATCCGTGCGTCCGAGCCGGCGGCCGCCCATGCCCGCGCTTGTGTCGCCCAGTCCTGACTGCGCTCCAGCAGGGTGGAGCCGATGTTGGCGCCCCAGCTGTTTCGCAGCCCCTCGGCGGCGATGGCGGTGTTTTTCTCGATCTGCCGCCCCACGGTGGGGCGTATGTTGTCCAAAGGTACTGTTTCTGCGAATGTGATGATGTCTCTGACGTTCAGCACGGACTTGTCCTGCAAATGGTCCTCGGCGTTGCCGGTGACGGGCAGCTCCCGCAGGATATTCCCATCCTTTTCCATATAGATGATGTTCGTGTGGTTGTTGGCCACCCGCACGCAGGCGTGGTGCCCCTCCCGCCAGCCGGTGAGCTTGATGTCCAGCAGACACGGCGTTTCGGGACAGGTCACGCGGATGTCGGTGCTGTCCAGATACGTCTGGATGGCAGCCACATCCGCCTCCGTCACGTTGGCGATGACCTGAAGCTCTGCGTCGGCGTCGCCGGCCACTATGCCCACGGCGATGGCGGCGTCGATGCCCCGGCGTCCTCCTGTGTTGGGGACGACCACGGACTTCACATTCTTCAGGATGTTCCCGCTGATCTCAGCCAGGATCTTTTCCGGTTTTCCGCCCAACACCTCGCGCAGTTTTGCGGCACAGTACGCGACGGCGATGGGCTCTGTACACCCTGTGGCCAGCAGGAGCTCCTCCTGCAGTATCGCCGTGTAGGCGGCGATCTTAGAGTCGTTCAGCATCACACATTCTCCTTTGTTCAGTTGTTGTATTCTATCGGCCCTTCGGCCGGATAGCCCTTCTTTACAGTGCGGGCACGTCATCCTCCTGCTGCACCCAGTCCTGCACGTCCACGACCTCAAATTCCGTCTCCGTTTTCCGTATGACCACTTTGCTGATACCCGCGTTGATCACCTGCCTGCGGCACATGGCGCAGCTGGTGGCGTCGCCCAGCAGCGCCCCGGTCCGGCCGTCCCTGCCCACCAGATACAGCGTGCTGCCCACCATATCCCGGCGGCTGGCGGAGATGATGGCATTGGCCTCGGCGTGCACGCTGCGGCACAGCTCGTACCGCTGTCCCCGCGGCACCTGCATGGCCTCCCGTGTGCAGAACCCCATGTCCACGCAGTTCTTCCGTCCCCGCGGCGCGCCGTTGTAGCCCGTGGAGATGATCTCGTCGTTCTTCACGATGATGGCCCCGTATACCCGGCGCAGACAGGTCGCCCGTTCCAGCACCGTCTCCGCAATATCCAGATAGTAGTTTTCCTTGCTGATGCGCCCCATAGCTGCGTCTCCTTGCACTGTATTCTATCAAATATTATAATACATGGCGCCCATCCCTGACAAGCGGCGTTTTTCCCCGCGATACTCGTCGATACGCTGAAATTCCGCGCCAAAAACTATGCAAATAGCCGGGTGCCTGCGCTGCGGCAGCATAAAAGGACGGCCTTGCAGCCGTCCTTTTCCCTCCTGCGCGGTCACTCCGCGTTTTTGAATACCGTCTCCGGCGCCGTGATGACCACCCGCGTGTTGTCCGCCACCGACCCGGTGAGAAACGCGTTGCCGCCCACCACCGAGTGCTCGCCGATCACCGTCTCGCCGCCCAGAATGGAGGCGCCGGAGTAGATAGTCACATAGTCGCACACTGTGGGGTGCCGCTTTCCCGGCAGGCTGGCATGGCCCGCCCGGGGGGACAGTGCGCCCAGCGTCACACCCTGATATAGCTTTACATGGCTGCCGATCACCGTCGTCTCGCCGATAACGATGCCTGTGCCGTGGTCGATGAAGAACCACGGCCCGATCTGCGCGCCGGGGTGGATGTCGATACCCGTCCGGCTGTGGGCGTACTCCGTCATCATCCGGGGGATCATGGGAACCTGCCGCAGGTACAGCTCGTGGGCAATGCGGTATACGAAGATGGCGAACAGCCCCGGATAGGCGAAAATGATCTCCTCCTTGTCCGCCGCTGCCGGATCGCCGTCAAACGTGGCCTCAATGTCCGTCATCAGTGTCTGCTGTATGCGGGGCAGCTGCTCCAGTATCTCATGGGTCAGCGCCGCCGCGGCAAAGGCCTGGTCCTCCGGCAGCGCTAGCGCCACCTGTGCCGTCAGCGCCGTCTCGATACGCTCCAGCAGCAGCGCGGCGTAGTTCTCCGGCGGCAGCGCCATCAGCTGCGCGTCACCGAAATATGCCGGGAACAGCAGCCGCCGAAACTCCTTGATGATGCCGATGATGGCACTCCTGTCCGGCAGCCGCAGCTTTTTGCCGTACAACGGCACCGCCGCGTGTGTCATATTTTCCGCCATCGCCTTGGCGATCTCCGCGTTGGAAGTCATAGTCCTTGTCTCCTCTCAAAATAAAACGGCGAAGGATGCGCCCGCATCCTCCGCCGCCTGTGTGTACAGGTATCACGGCCCGCTTACAGGGCCTTTTCAGCAGAAAACGCACAGCGCCCATGGGCACGACAACACACGCCCGCGCAGCAGGCGGACGTACAACAGGCGCAGTTTATGGTGTGCAGCGTGCTGTTCATGCGTTTTCTCCTTTTTACAGGTTCCTGTCTATTATACCGTTTGTGCTCCGCCACCGTCCACTGTCATGTTTCACAAAAACCATACCGTTTCGGTGGGAATTTTGCATATTCCCGCCGCCATCCGGTTCCGCCATGTCGGCGGCTGTCAGTTTTCACAAAAATTTAGCGCTTTTAATTGCGAAAGTATGGTCTATCTAACGGTTGACTTCTGTACCCCGCGGCGTTAAGATAACGCCAACACAAAAACCAGCCGACCACCGGCGGAAAGGAGACCCCACATGGTACGTCACATGATGCAGCGCGATATGTTCCATAACGACATGGCCGCGAACCATGCCGCTGTCTCCTATTATGCCGGCACCAGCTCCGTCTGGGGCTTTTATTGGTACGCCTATTTTACCTCCCGATACCAAACGCCGGCTGTAAAGAATTGAACCCGTCTTTTCCATTTCCCATGTGTGTGAAGCGGCTTCGTCTTTCAGACGGAGCCGCTTTTCAATTTACCCCATCATCCCTGTTGCCCCCTATTTCAAAACAAAAGGAGAAGAAAATCATGACTGCAATCATTTCAGCGGCTGTCATCTTCGTAGTGTTCGCCGTAGGAGACATGATCTCCGCGAAAACAAAGGCTATCGTATCCATGCTGCTGGTGGCCTCCGTCGTATTCCTGGCAGGCTTCTGGACCGGCGTTTTCCCCACCACCCTGTTTGCTGACTCCACCCTCCTGAGCATGGCCGGCCTGCTGGTCACCATGCTGCTGGTGCACCTGGGCACCACCATCCGGCTCCGCGACTTCGGCGCCCAGTGGCGCACCGTCATCATCTCCGCCGTGGCCTGCGTCGCCATCTCTGCTGCCGTGTTCTTCATCGGCCAGCTGATCATCGACCGCGGCTTCGCTCTGGTGGGCGCGCCCATTCTCTCCGGCGGCGTTGTCGCCACCCTGACCATGCAGGATATGGCCAACAAAGCCAACCTGCCTGACCTGGCGGTGTTCGCCACCCTGGTCATGTGCGCCCAGGGCTTCGTGGGCTACCCCGTGGCCTCCCTGTGCCTCAAGAGCGAGGCCAAGCGCATCAAGGCCCAGATCGACGCCGGCACGCTCCGGGTGGACGCCGGTGCCGCCGCGGCCCAGAACGCCGCAGCTGCCCGCAAGAAGCTGATCCCCGCCCTGCCCGATAAGTACAACACCCCCAACGCCATTATCGCCAAGGTCATTCTGGTGGCGCTGCTGTCCGTGTGGGTGTCCAGCCTGTTCCACGATGCCGTTAACAAGCTGGTCTGGTGCCTGATCTTCGGTGTGCTCTGCAAAGAGCTGGGCTTCCTGGATGAGGACGCCCTGGGCAAGGCCCACGCCACCGGCATCGTGATGCCCATCATCACCCTGTCCATCTTCACCAATCTGGCCTCCGCGACCCCCGAGATGGTGGGCGGCATGGTCAAGCCCCTGCTGGTCTGCGTGCTGATCGGCACCGCAGCCTTCGCCGTCGTCTCCATCCTTGTGGGTAAGATCTTCGGCTACAGCTGGCAGATGTCCGTGGCCATCGGCAGCTCCTGCCTGTTCGGCTTCCCCGGAACGGTCATCATCTCCAACGAGGTCTCTGAGTCCACCGGCACCACCGCCGAGGAAAAGGCCGCCATCAACGCCCAGATCATGCCCAAGATGCTGGTGGCCGGCATGGTCACCGTGTCCATCACCTCTGTACTGGTGGCTGGCGTTATGAGCAGCTGGCTGTGAGCCCGGCTCATTTGAAAGGAGTGCTTTTCCATGTCTGATATTCGTTCCTTCGTCGATACCATCTTCGACGAGCTGGTCTCTATCCGCCGCGATATCCATGCCCATCCGGAGCTGGGTATGCACGAGGTCCGCACCTCCGCCCTCATCCGCAGTGAGCTGGAGAAAATGGGCGTGGACGAGATCCGGCAGCCTCTGCCCACCGCCGTGGTGGCTTTGATCCACGGCAAGAAGGGCCCCGGCAAGTGCGTGGCGCTCCGCGCCGATATCGACGCCCTGCCCGTTCACGAGGAAACCGGTCTGCCCTTTGCCAGCGAGACTGAGGGCGTTATGCACGCCTGCGGCCACGATCTGCACACCACCATGCTCCTGGGCGCCGCAAAGACACTGTGCCATATGCGCGACCAGTTCACTGGCACCGTCAAGCTGATCTTCGAGCCCAGCGAGGATCTGATGCCCGGCGGCGCACGGGCCCTGGTGGCTGCCGGCGTCATGGAGAACCCCCATGTGGACGCCATCTTCGGTCAGCACGTCTGCCCCTCTGAGAATGACTCCGTGGGCCGTATGCAGCTCTATAAGGGCTACTTCACCAGCGCGGTGGACCTGTTCCACATCAGCGTTCACGGCAAGAGCGGCCACGGCGCTGCACCCCACACCGCACGGGATGCCATCGCCTGCGCCGGGTATCTCATCACCGTGCTGCAAACCGTGGTCTCCCGCCGCATCGACCCCATGGATACCGCCGTGCTGACGGTGGGCACCATGTCCGGCGGCGACGCCGTCAACATCACCGCCGGCGAAGCGCGGATGGTGGCCGTCCTCCGCAGCTTCAGCGACGCCGGCCGCGACACCGCCATTCAGGAGGTCCGGCGCATCTGCAAGGGCATCGGCATCGCCTTCGACTGCGACATCGAGGTGGAGCTGGAGGAGGGCTACGCCCTCCAGTACAACGACCCCGCTATGATCGACCTGGTCAACAAGGCCGTCACCGCTGCCGGCGGCAAGGCGGAGTTCATCGACAAGCCCTTCTCCGGCAGCGAGGACTTCAGCTTCTTCGGCAAGCTCACCGGCACCCCCTCCGCCTTTATGATGGTCGATGCCGGCCGCGGCGAGAACGCTGTCTCGCTCCACAACGGCAAGATCGTGTTCAACGAGGAAGTCATGAAGCACGGCGTTACCGGCCTGGCCGCCATCGCCGTCGAGTACCTGAACCAGTAATTCTCCTATTTGTTTCCTCACAAATTGGTATAACAGAAGCGGGAGACCTGCACAGCAGGCCTCCCGCTTCCCATTATTCCTCCACCGGCAGCGCCAGCCGCGAGCAGTACCGCCGCGTCTCGATCTCCCGCCCCGTGTACGGCGCCACGATGCCCAGCACCCGCGGCGCGCCGGCGGGCTTCAGCCCCCGCGCCTTTACCTCCCGCCCCAGCGTCAGCCACGCCTCGCCAACGCCGCTGTAATCGCCGTAGTACAGCACCGACAGCACCCGGCACGCCTCCAGCGTCACCGCGTCCGCCGCCGCCCGGTTCTTCCGCACCGGCACGCACACCCCGTAGCGGCACGGCTCCTGCCCGATGTATCCCTCCAGATAGTCCGTGCGCTCCGATATGGTGAACAGCGGCTCGTCCGACAGCACGCACCCCTTCCGCACGCACGCCCCATAGAAGTCGTACATATCCCGGTATCGCTCCGCCGTGGTCAGCCCCTCGCACCACCGTATCCGGCACGTAACCGCCGGCAGCTCCATCATCTGCACCGACAGGCTCTCGCTCTCCGCCGCCCGCAGCCGCATCTCCTCCACGCTCCGCTGCAGGTCCCGCAGCCGCGTTTCCAGCGCCTCCAGCAGCACCTCGGCCTCGCCGCCCTGCGCGAAATAGTCCGCGATCTCCTTCGACCCCAGCCCCATGGCCTTGAATTTCTCGATCTGCATGATCCGCGCCACGTTGTGGTTGTCGTAGTACCGCCGCCCGCTGTCCGGCGCGGTGAACACCGGCGTCAACAGCCCGCGCTCCTCCATCCGCATCAGCGTGCTCCGCGACAGTCCGCAGGCCCGGGCCGCCTCCGTGATCTGAAAAAACTGTTTTGTGTTCTCCGCCATAAAAAAATCCCTCCTGACCCCTTGCTTCGTTCACAGGTGAACGGGTTATACTTCCATTATAAGGAAAAACCCACTAAAGTCAACACCGGAGGCGCACATGTGCGCCTCTGTCTTCGCCCGGGCGAAGACAGATACCCGTGCCCCACTGGAAAGACCCCAATATTTGAGAGGAGCGTACATCATGAACCACAAAAAACTACTCCTGACCCTGACCCTGTGCCTGTGTGCCCTGCTCTGCATGGTGGTCACCGCCTCCGCATCGGAAGTGCAGGTGCACAGCCACCCCGTCTGCGGCAAGACACATACCGACATCGGCGACCATACCGGCACCTGTGAGGATGTTACCTGGACAGCTTGGAATGGCCCGGCTGCGAACGGCGACACAAACATTACATACGATAGCAATAACACCGCCTACATCTACCTGGCCGATAACGTGACAACGAAATATTCGATTAAAGTTAGGGAGGGTAAAACCCTCTACCTCTGCTTGAATGGCAAGAGTATTACAAAAAGTAGTGCAGATACTAATCTTACTGGTAACAGAGCGGTCATCGACTTTACTGAAGGCGGTTCCCTTATACTGTGCGACTGTCAAGACACTGGAAGCATCACCCATACAGAGGGCGTGACCGGTCGGGGCGTGAATGTTGGCGGCCGAAATGAAGGCAATGGTACCTTCATCATGTACGGTGGCGCCATCAGCGGTAACAACTGTGTTTATGGCGATGGCGGCGGTGTGTATGTGTACGGCACATTTACTATGTACGGCGGTACCATCAAAGAAAATAAATCGACCAGTGCTAATGGCAGTGGCGGTGTGGATGCAAATTGCCGCACATTTGCCATGTACGGCGGCACTATTACCGGTAACGAAGCTGTTAACGGATGGGGCGGCGGCATCTCTTTGAATATGGGCTATAGCCATAGTGGAGTTAAAGCCATAATAAGCGGCGGTGCTATTACCAACAACAAGGCTGCTGACATGGGCGGCGGCGTACATATCGCAAATGGGACCCTTACGTTATCTGGCAATACCACCATTACCGGCAATACCTGCGGCGCTGACAGCCATGGCGGCGGTGTGAGTACATATCAAGCGACCATCGAACTTGCTTCTAAAGATGTAACCATTGAGGATAACAAAACTGGTAGCGGTGCACAGGCTAATCTCTATTTGCGGTCGGAAGCTAGCTATACCAACCCCAGTTATATTAGCGTTACCGGCGACTTGGGTAGCAAGGTGTTTACCTTGACCACAGAAAAAACGCCCACCGTAGGCACCCCCGTCACGATTTCTCAATATTGCAATGTTGACGTATTAAATGCACAGAATTTCAAATACGAAAACAACGACCAAGTTTCCATCGCCGTGATTCCGACTGGTGGTCAAGCGCTTCTCAAAGCGTGCATACATAGTTTCACTAGGACATCTACCGCTTCGAAGTATCTCAAATCCTCTGCTACCTGTACCTCTGAGGCGGTATACTACAAATCCTGTGCCTGCGGCTTAGCCAGCAGCACCGAAACCTTTACATCTGGCGCAATAGATCCTGAAAATCACGCCCTCGTTCACTACGAAGCCAAAGCCCCCACCTGCACGGCGGTAGGCTGGGAAGCCTATGACACCTGCTCCCGCTGCGGCTATACCACGAAAGTAGAAAAACAAAAGACACCCCACACCTACGGCACCCCTACCTACGTCTGGGCCGCTAACAACGACAGCTGCACAGCGACACGCACATGCACCGCTTGCCAACATGTTGAGAATGAAACCGTCAACACGCAGAAACAAGTAACGCAAAATCGCTCCTGCACGCTGAATGAGCTAAGCACATTTACCGCAACGTTTACGAACACAGCGTTTGCGCGGCAGACAAAAGAAAATGTAACGACTGCGGATATGACAGGCCACACCTATTCCGCAACCGAATGGGAGAGCAATGTGGACAACCACTGGCATGAATGCTCTGTCTGCCATACGCAGATTGACAAGGCGGAACACAACTGGAAAGACGCCACCTACACCGCCCCCAAGACCTGTACCGTCTGCGGTGCCACACAGGGCGAACCGTTGACTCGTTCTTATTACTACTACGCCCCCTCCGCAGCCGAGAATAAGAAGGACTCTCCCAAGACCGCTGACCCCGGTGTTCTCCTCTACGCCGGTCTGGCCCTCGCGTCCCTCACCGGTCTGGCCTGCACCGCCAAAAAGCGGCATTAAAAAGGTATTCCCCCGGTGTTTCTGACCCCGGCACCGGGCGAATATACAGCAAAGGCACCCCTCGTGGGTGCCTTTGCCATTTCTCCGCGCCCGCAGGCGCATAAAAAGCCCCCGCAAAAAAACAAAAGAAAAAATTACACATTTCCCCCTGAATTTGCACCTCATGTTCTGCGCCCTTTTGACACAAAGTAACCCTGTCACCGGCGACAAAACAAACCCCGTTTTCGCCCGTTCAACGGCAAAAACGGGAAACATCACAATAAAATAAGGGGTGAGACGCTTGTATGAACCACGGCATATCCCCGCCTCCCATCGTCTCTCCGCCTGGCTGCTCTCGGCGCTGTTTGCCCTCTCCCTCTGCGTGCAGCAGGCTTGGGCCGCCCCGGCGGAGCGCACCGTGATCCCCCTGGGTCAGGCGGTGGGCATCAAACTCTTTGCGGACGGCGTCCTGGTGGTGGCTCTGGCCGATGGCCCCACGCCCGCCCACGCCTGCGGCCTTCGTCAGGGCGATATCATCACCGCCATGGACGGCGCCGCTGTCGGCTCCACCGAGCAGGTCCAGGACCTTCTGGCCGATACGGCCGGCGCGCCCATTGTCCTCTCCGTCCGCCGCGGCGCAGACGCTCTGGCCCTCACCGCCTGTGCCCGCGAAAATAACGGTGTCTGGCAGCTGGGTGCCTGGATACGCGACAGCATGGCCGGCATCGGCACCCTGACCTACTACGACCCCGCCACCGGTCAGTACGGTGCCCTCGGCCACGGCATCGCCGATGTGGATACCGCCCAGCTCATGCCTCTGGCCTCCGGCGCCATCATGGAGACCACCGTCAAAGCGGTGAAAAAGGGTGCAAAGGGCGATCCCGGCGAGCTCAAGGGCGACTTCTCCGTCCAGCGCGATGTGGGCACCGTCACCGTCAACAGCAGCGGCGGCATTTTCGGCACCGTGGCCGACCCGGACTTCCTCTCCGGCGGCACGCCTGTCCCCGTGGCCGCTGCCGGCCAGATCACCACCGGCCCCGCCACCATCCTTGCCACCGTCTCCGGCAGCGATGTGCGGGAGTACCGTGTGGAGCTCGTCCGCCTCTACGGCGCGGACGAGCCCACCCGCAACCTGCTCCTCCGCATCACCGACCCCGCCCCCGGCGGAATCTGGTCATCCGGGTGACAGACCCCACCCTTCTGTCCTCCACCGGCGGCATCGTACAGGGCATGAGCGGCAGCCCCATCCTCCAGAACGGCCGCATCGTCGGCGCGGTCACCCACGTCCTGCTCAACGACCCCACCCGCGGCTACGGCATATTCATTGAGAATATGCTCGACATGGCCGGCTGACAGACCCGGCGGGGAGGGCCGGGAAGCCCTCCCCGTCCGGCCTTTCCTATAAAAACGAGAGGAGCGTTTTTCATGCAGTCCCTGCTCATTAAGGACACCACCCGCGCCCAGCGGGAGGAGATCGTCCGCCGCGCCCTCAGCGCCTGCGGCAGCCCCTGTGACGGCTGCAATGGCTGCGGCAACGCCGGCGGCGGCCGGGTAGACAGTATCTACCAACCCTATATCGACGGCGAGAAGGAGTTGGCGGAGATAAACGCCGAATATTCCGCCTCCCGCGGTCTGGTAAGATAAACGTAAAAGCGGCCCGAAAGGGCCGCTTTTCTCCGCGTGCACATATTTGTCACTTCTGCGCCTGCTCCTGTTCATAGGCCTGCTGTACCGCCACCGCCAGCTGGTCGGCGCAGGAGGTGCTCCGCGGCCCGCAGGTGTTGCCCCGCAGCAGCGCCTCGATCTGCGTCACGCTCATGCCGTCCACCAGCTTGCTCACGGCCTTCAGGTTGCCGTCGCAGCCGCCCACAAAGTGCACGTTCCGCACCTTGTCTCCGTCCAGCTCGAAGGAGATCTCCCGCGAGCAAGTGCCCTTCGTTCTGTATATATGCTCCATTTTGCCACTCCTTTGCAGAAAGATTACATTATTTTCGAATAGCTTACAGGTTTTTTCTCGTTAAAACTAACCTGATATCCCTCGCCGGGTGCCAGCAGATAGTCGTACCGCGTTCCGCCGAACCAGTGCATCATCAGTCCCGACGTCACCCCGCCGTGGATCACGCACACCGCGTCCTCCCCCGCGTCGATAACGGGCTGTATCGCGGCCAGATTTCGTGCCAGCACCTGCGGCGCACTCTCTCCATTGGGGCACATATTGTGCTCTGAGTCCTCACACCACACAATAAATTGTGGATCGTGCTCCAGATCGCCGGCGTAGGCCCGCATCTCGAAATCGCCGAAATCCATCTCCCGCAGCCCCGGCAGCACCGTGTATGCCACGTCGCCGTATATGGCCCGCAGCGTCTGTATCGTCCGCGTCATTCCGCTGACGTAGTAGTGCTCCGCCGTGGGATATACGCCGGTCAAAGCTTTCTGCTGCAAGGCCTCCAGCGATTTCGGCAGCGCCGGGATATCCGCCGCGCCATAATACAGATTTTTCTGGCTGCCCTCGGTCTCCCCGTGCCGCAAAAGTGTCAGTTTCATTTCAATTCCTCCGCTATCCCGCAGAAAACGCGCGTCACACGTTCCGATTTTTTCGCCAATTGTTGCAGAATTATTCCATAGCGCTCCCGCCATGCCCGCTCCGCACCGTCCATGGGCACAATGCCCCCGTTGACCTGTCTGGCGATGACGACTGCGTCCTCGAACAGCGGCAAAAACCTTGTGATATCGTTATTTCTGCGGCTCAGCGCCTCCAAATGCCGATAGCATTTGCAGCCTGGTACCGGATCGGATATTGCCAGATCGCATACGTCATTTTCTGTTAAGTTATATGCTTTCAGCGCGTATGCCAGCTTTCCCTGGAACGCGCCTCCAATGATCAGGATCATATTTACCTCCACAACACCAGTACCGCTGCACCACCTAACTCCGCAATGGTCAGGGCGAAGCCTGACACATCGCCGGACATACCATCCAGCTGCCGGAAAGCGTACCATGCCGCCAGCCAATAGCACACCGCCGCAGCCAACGGAGCAAAGCTGTCCCACAGTAGTACGGAGAGCCCGCACACCGCCGCCAGCACAATGGCGGCAAATACCACAGGTGCGCCGCCGCGGGTCATGGCACTGTACTGGCTGGTGGACATGGGCCGCAGTGTCAGAACGGCCAGTGCTGCACAGGCTCGTGATGCCGCAGGTATCAGTGCCAGCGGCCAAAGGGGCAGCGCCTCCGCCGACAGAAATACCGCCCATTGGCACAGGACCAGCAGCGCCAGACAGATCACCGCGAAGGCCCCGCAGTGGGAATCCTTCAGTATTCGCTGCCGTGTCTCCAGGTCCCGGCGGCTCAATACTGCGTCGCACACATCCATATAGCCGTCCAGATGCATAAAACCTGTGATCAGCCAGGGAGCTGCTGCACACAGCAGAGCAGCCAGCGGCTGTGGCAAAAAGCTGCCCAGCCACGCGCACAACGCCCATATGCCGCCGACGATCAGCCCTATCAGGGGCAGACAAGCCAGCATTTTTCGCCGGGCGCTCTCCCTCCATATTTTTTTAGGGCAGGGAATGGTCAGGAACATACCCCACGCCATGAAAAAGCCGTATATCCAGTCAGACACGGGGCAGTTCTCCTTTCCACAGGTGGGGCAGGCCCGCCGTCATCTCACATACCACGTCAAATTCCGCTGCCAGCCCTTGACAGATATCCGCCAGGCCCCGAACATAAACTTCCGTCCAGTCCCGGTAGTCCTCGCCGCCGTGCCAGATATCGTCGCACACGGCGATAAAATGGTCGAGGTAACGGCTGATATCCAGCAGCTCCCGCAGTACCCGATTTGCTGCGCCGGCGTCCGGCGCGGGACCGGGGAACATCTGCTCCGACAGACAGGCGGTAACGCTGTCGAACAGCACCGTACCGTGCCTGTCCAGTGCCGGTAAGGCGGCGGGCAGATCGAAGCTGCGCTCGACGGTAATAAAATCCATGCCTGCCCGATCCGCCACATGGCGGTGGATACGTGCCAGGTCCTCATCGTCATGGGGGGTCATGGTGGCCCAATAATACCGAGGTGCGTCCCCGGACAGTGCGGCGGCCAGGCGTTGGGCCATGGTGCTCTTTCCGCTTTTTCCGCCGCCGATCAGCAGTATCCTCATGGCTTGTCCACCGTAAAGCTGTCGCCTGCGCGTATTTCGTCCAGATAGTCATCCGGTATGGCCGCCTGGGCAAAGGTGGCCATGCCGGCCATTACGCCGCAGGCACCCTCTAACACCCGGAACAGCAGGGGACACCCGCTGCCTTCACCCAGCCGCATTCCCAGATGCAGGCAGGGCTCCAGACCCAGCCGGTCTGCTGCCAGGCGGTAGCCCACCTCATAGGAGTCGTGGGACAGAAACAGATAGTCCCGCACTTCGGGGCACAGCGTAACGGCACACAGTGCGGCCACAACGGAGATGAAGCCGTCCACCGCTGCCGGTATGCGCTCATGGGCACAGCCCAGGAAAGCCCCGGTCATGGCGGCGATATCCAGTCCGCCCACGGCGCACAGCACATCCAACACATCGTCCTTGTCAACAGCCCGACGCGTCAGCGCACGGCGCAGCACGTCCTTCTTGCGGGCGAAGCCCTCGTCTGTCAGTCCCCCGCCCCGGCCGGTGACGGCCTCGATATCCGCCCCGGTCAGCGCGGACAGTACCGCGGCAGAGGTGCTGGTGTTGCCGATACCCATCTCGCCGATGCCCAGGGCGGTGATACTGTCGGCTCTGGCGCGCGCCGCCTGCTCCATGCCGGCGGCCATGGCGGCAAGTGCCTCCGGCCGGGTCATAGCGTCCTCTACGGCGATGTTTCCGGTGCCCCACCGGATCTTCCGGTCCAGAATGCCCACGCCCGGCACGTCGGCGGCAATACCCACGTCCACGACGGCCACATCGTCGCCGAAGGCGGCGGCCATAGCGGACATCCCGGTCCTGCGCCGGGTCATGTTGATGGCCTGCTGCAAGGTCACAGACCGGGGCGCGCAGGACACGCCTTCGTCCACCACGCCGTTGTCGGCGGCAAACACCGCCACGCGGCAGCTGTCCATTTTCGGGCATACCTGACCGGTGATACCCGCCAGACGGATGGACATATCCTCCAGTGCGCCCAGACTTCCCGGCGGTTTGGCAAGCTCTGCCTGTCGTTTCCGGGCCGCATCCATCGCCGCCCGGTCCGCCGGGCGGATGGCCTGTATATACTGCTGCAATGCTGCTTCTGTCATGTCGGTTCCTCGATAGATCCCTGCGCCGCCAGCCAGTGCAGCGACGGCAGGGCGTTCTGATTTTCAATGGTGAATGTGGCCTCCGGCGCGGCCTGCAGCACCGTGTCGATGATCTGCCGCATGGGGATGTTTCCCTCTCCCAGCGGGGCGTGCAGGTCCGTATCGCCCTGGTTGTTGTGCAGGTGAACGTGCCGCAGCCATGGGGCCATAGGCACGATCCAATCCATGGGCGGCGTTTCGCTGACGCAGGTGTTGGCGTGGCCAACATCCAAGCACAGCCCCAATCGGGGATCGTCTATCTGGGCGGCGATGGACACCAGTGTCTCCGGCGACGGCTCCATGACATTTTCCAGCGCCAGTGTCATGTCGGCCGGTACGTCCCGCAGGAATTCCCGCCAGAACCACACCGACTGCTCCACATACCACTCCGGAAAGTAGACATGGGGAATAAAGCCTCCGTGGAATACCATGCGCCGTATACCCAGCGCCTGCGCCGCGTCCAGCGCCTGCCGGAACCGCCGCATGGCTACATCCCGGGCCAACGGATCGATGGCGCAGGGGATCAGCTCGGCGAAGGGGCCGTGGAGCCACAGACTGCTGATACCGTGTATTTCCTCCCGCGTCCGGGGCAGGGCGGCGGAATCATCCAGCAGAGGCGCATAGGAGAAGGCGATGGTCTCCAGTCCCAACTGCCACTGTCGGGCCAGCGCCGCCGCCCGGCTGTCCATGCCGGAGATATGCAGTTTTCCTTGCAGCAGGGGTGAGGCCATGTTCCGCGCTCCTTTTGTCGTTCTGCGGGGTATTATAGCATGAGTCCCGCAAAAAGAAAAGCCCCATAGGGCAGCAAAAAACCCGCTTGCGCGGGCAAATATCTCCGGACACCATAAAGCGGAGTGCCGCTTGGCGCTCCGCAGATATGGCAGGAAGAGAAGATGAAAAAAGTTTTTTGTTTCTTGCATTATTAGGATATCGCGGAGATGTGAAAAAAATTCGGTTACAAATATTAAAATTCTGTGAAATCTTCAACAATGTCTGCCGAACGATTCGTATTCTCGGCGTTTTTCTCCCGAACTTCCCGGAAAAAGGTCTGCAAAACGTCGCGGCATTCGTCGCCGCACACATTGCCTACCAGCTGTGGCGGACGGGGAAAGCCCTCCATAAACAAATTCAGCACGCCGCCGCAGGCACCCATCACCTCATCCCGGGCGCCGTAGTACACCCGCCGGATGCGGGCGTTAAGAATGGCCCCGGCGCACATGGGGCAGGGCTCCAGCGTCACATACAGGTCGCACTCGTCCAGCCGCCAACTGTCCAGCGCCGCATTGGCCTGGGCGATGGCCTCCATCTCCGCGTGAGAGACGGCGGCCTGCTTTTCCTCCCGCTGGTTGCGGCCGCGGCCCACGATCTCACCATTGCGGACGATGACGCAGCCCACCGGCACCTCGTCGTGGACAGCGGCCTCCTGTGCCAGAGCGAGGGCCTGCTGCATGAAATATTCCTGTTCCATAGCTGTCCTTTCCGGGCGGACAGGCCGCCCCTGTTTGAAACCGGGCATAAATGCGTAAACTGGACGTACAATATTGATGTGGAGGGGAACCCTATGGCAAAGAAGCACAGCACAGACCCGACGCTCCGTGAACTGGAGCGTGAACTGTACAGTACCACCCAGGCGTTGAAGGAGGCCTATATCCGCTTTGACTATGTCTGCGACAGCGAGCTCATCGACGCCTGTATCTTCGAGATCAACGCCCTGAAAGCCCGCAGTAACTACTTGCTGCGCCGTATCAAGGAGCAGAATGGCCAAAGTGTGCCCTCCGGCATTCCGCACGCGGTGCCGGTGCTGAAGACAGAGCCGTCCGCGCCGCCCTGTGTGGCTGCCGGCGCGATAAAGGGGGGAGAGGTATGTCCGTCATAGAGATCGTATCCCTGGCCCTGGTGGGCCTGTTCCTGTTGGTAGCGGTGGTGCGGCTGTTCCGCAAGCCGCTGAAGCTGGCGCTGCGGGTGGTGCTGAACAGTGCCCTGGGCCTGGGTGTCCTGTGGCTGCTGAACAGCACCGCCCCCGTCACCGGGCTGACGCTGGGCGTCAACTGGTTCAACGCACTGACAGTGGGGGTTCTGGGCCTGCCGGGGCTGGGGCTTCTGCTGCTGGTGAAGTGGGTGCTGGTGTAGTTACATAGGGAGGAAGGCTTCACTTTATTCCGTTCAACAGTCTGTTTGCTCGTTCAACAGGGAACTTATCCTCCATATCAGCCACCTCAAACAAACTCGATGGCAATTCTTTTTCCCCGACCAAAGCAAGGTATTCCTCAACGGCTCTGCGGTCGATCGTGATTTTTCCGTGCCCCGCCCAATGACGATTGCTTTCTCCTTTTTTCAAACCGGTGATCCAATACCTATCGCCATTTTCAACGTCTATGTAGTTTGAACTGCCGCCTATGGCTTTTTGAAAAGCATGGTCATTAAAATAGACTGTCTTTCTGGTTTTTGAGGTCTTTACATAGCCGATCCATGCCGGGCCATCATCGGAATATCCTGATTTTAACTCGATATACATTAGATTTTTTATCATCGGAATTCCTCCAGACCTGATTTGCGCGTCTTACAAAAGCCGCTCACTTCTCCATCGTTTCCAGATCCCACCCGTACAGCGGGTAACGCTGCACGGCGCCGAACAGCTTTTTTTTCAGATCGGGATAGCGCTGCTCCAGCTCCGCCAGCAGCTCCTTGACCTCCTGCCGGCGGCTGTGGCCGTCCATAGGGCAGGTGTTCTTCACCACCGGCAGCGCCAGCTTTGAAGCCATGCGGCGGATGTCCGCCTCCTGGCAGTACAGCAGCGGACGTATCTGGGTGATGTCCGTCCTGTCCAGATACGTCACCGGCTGGAAGCAGCCGATGCGCCCCTCGAACAGCAGGTTCATCAGCAGCGTCTCCACCGCATCGTCGTAGTGGTGCCCCAGCGCGATCTTGCGTATCCCCCGTTCCGTCAGCGCCGTATGCAGGCTGCCCCGCCGCAGCTTGGCGCACAGGGAACAGGGGTTCTTTTCTTTTCGCTCGTTGAACACGATGTCGTATACCGGCACGGAGATGCGGGTATAGGGAACGTCCAGCTGCGCGCAGTAGTCGGCCACCGGGGAGAAGTCCATCCCCGGCATACCGGTCTCCAGCGTGATGGCCTCCACCCGGAAGGGCTTTGGATAGAATGCCCGCAGCCGGGCCAGGGCCGTCAGCGTCAGCAAGCTGTCCTTGCCGCCGGAGACGCCTACGGCCACGGTCTCTCCGGCTTCGATCATGTTGTAGTCCTCCACACAGCGGCGGACCAGTCCCAATATGTGCTGCACGGTCATGCCTCCTGAAAATGTAAATTGCGATTTGAGAAAACGAGAGTATAATTAAGAAAACGAGAGAAAACGCAAGATGTTCACATCGTAAATCAAATCAATATTGACAACGCGCCGGCGCTGTGGTATAAATAATCCTGCGCGCTGAGCGCGTTTTCTCTGCCCCGATTGTAACAAGGGCGCGTGAAAAAGTAAAGCACACATTATGATATAAATTGGAGGAAGATCACCATGTCCACTTTCATGGCAAACAAGGCCAACATTGAGCGCAAGTGGTACGTCGTGGATGCCGCCGGCAAGCCCCTGGGCAAGACCGCCGTCATCGTCGCCGACCTGCTGCGCGGCAAGGGCAAAGTCACCTATACCCCCCACGCCGACTGCGGTGACAACGTCATCGTCATCAACGCCGGCAAAGCTGTCCTGACCGGCAACAAGATGGAGCAGAAGTACTATCGCACCCACTCCGGTTGGGTGGGCGGTCTGAAGGAGACCAAGTACCGCATCCTGATGCAGGACAAGCCCGAGCTGGCTATGCGCGTGGCCGTCCGCGGCATGATGCCCCGCAACATCGTCACCAAGGATTCCCTGAAGCGTCTGCACATCTACGCCGGCGAGCAGCATGACCATGCGGCTCAGAAGCCCGAGCTGGTCAAGTAAGGAGGAAAAAGAGAATGTATCAGTCTAAGAATCCCTACAAGTACGGCACTGGCCGCCGCAAGTCCTCCGTCGCCCGTGTGCACCTGTTTGAGAACGGCACCGGCTCCATCACCATCAACGGCCGCAGCATCGACGAGTATTTCGGTCTGGAGACTCTGAAGATGGTCGTCCGTCAGCCCCTGAACGCCACCAACACCCTGGGCAAGGTGGACATCGTTGCCACCGTCGAGGGCGGCGGTGTGTCCGGCCAGGCCGGCGCCCTGCGCCACGGCATCAGCCGCGCCCTGCTGCTGGTGAACCCTGAGTACCGCGCCATCCTGAAGAAGGCCGGCTTCCTGACCCGCGATCCTCGTATGAAGGAGCGCAAGAAGTACGGTCTGAAGGCTGCACGTCGTGCACCTCAGTTCAGCAAGCGCTAATTTACTCCGTATCGCATTTTTCGGCTCTGCTTCGGCAGGGCCGTTTTTGTTTGCAGCCGTTTTCCTGTGAAACTAGGGAGCATGACTGAGTTTTTGAAAACAAAGCTTGAGTCTGACTTTTGGGCGGGGACAGACAAATGAGATGAATGCAAGAATACTGCGAAGTGAAAGCTCTTCATTTTTCTTGACAAAACCTGCCCGGAGCGCTATCATAAACTCAACGCAGACAATGGAGCCTGGAGTGTGTTCACTCTGGGCTTTTTTCGTGTCTGGGATCGCTGCGGGCCAATAGAGGGGGCTCGCAGCCAGGAAAATGGGTGCTGACCCGGGCGGAATGGTGTCCGCCGGGCGGCCTGAGGAAAAGGAGCTTGGAAATGATGAACGGGAATGTGAATGGAATGACCATCCGGCTGCTGGGCTGCGCCCTGGCCATGCTGGTGCTGGCGGCAATGTCCGTTACCACGGGCAGCTTTGCAAAGGCTGCCGATGCACGCGATGCCGCACAGGCAAACCATGTGGCTGCGGAAGATGTCGTTTGGGAAATGAAATAAGCTCTTTTTACTGTGCAAGCAGCAGCACCCCGGGGCAATATCAGCCTCGGGGTGCTTTTTTGTGCCGTTATTTCTGCTTCAGACGGGTCAG
>OKUG01000237.1_pt1 | contig 24000 bp, 20 predicted proteins | sample 1606721 | NCBI WGS metagenome assembly OKUG01 (sample SAMEA3882539, study PRJEB24775) | human gut metagenome | biome: human-associated habitat; feature: intestine environment; material: feces | place: Netherlands | collected 2009/2010
CAATGGGACAGAACACCGGCGGCTCCGCAAGGCCGCAGATCTTCTGCATTTCCGGCAGGTGCTTGTGATCCAGCGTTAAGCCGTAGGGGCGCGGGCTTTCAAAGGCAATGTCGCGCTCCGGGTCGCGGTACTGGGCAATGCCGCTTTTGCCTGCGCCGGAATAACCGGAAAGCCCGTGGCAGGTCAGCGGATAATCTGCAGCCAGCAGGCCAAGCTCCACCAGCGGGGCCACCAGCGTGATAAAGCCGGTGGCACGCGGTTGGCGGTGCGCAGAGCATCCCGTTTGCCATGCAGCTCCGGCAGGCCATACACCCAATCCGGCGCGGTGCGGTGTGCGGTAGAAGTGTCCAGAATACGCACATCGGGGCGCAGCAGGGGCACAACCTCCCTGGCTGCAGCATCCGGCAGGCACAAAAAGCTCAGATCGCTCTGGTTAATCACGGCAGCGCGGGCGTTTACATCCTTGCGGTCGGCTTCGGAAATGTGCAGGATCTCAAATTCATCCCGTGCGGCCAGGCGGTCCGCAATGCGCAGGCCGGTTGTGCCGGAAGAACCATCCACAAAAATTTTATACTTAGCCATCCCAAACAAACCCATATCTATTACAGCGTTCAGCAGTTGATTTTGCTTTTTACATCCGCGATCTGTTTCAGCACGCTGGCCTGAGTGGGGCCGCCGTAACTGGTGCGGCCCTCGCAGCAGGTCGTCAGGTCGATGGCCGTATAAACGTCATCCTCAAACAGGTCGCTGTACTGCTTGAATTCGTCCAGCGTCAGCTCCTCCAGCGTCTTGCCCTCGCGGATGCAGGCGGCCACCATCGTGCCGGTGCACTTGTAGGCATCGCGGAAGGGCATCCCCTTCTTCGTCAGGTAGTCGGCGCAGTCCGTCGCGTTGATAAAGCCCTTCGCGGCGGCGCGGCGCATGTTGGCGGGCAGCGGGGTCATCGTGGCCAGCATCGGCGTGACGGTGCGCAGGCAGAGCTCCAGCGTGTCCACGGCGTCAAAAATGGCCTCCTTGTCCTCCTGCATGTCCTTGTCATAGGCGAGCGGGATGCCCTTCATCATGACGAGCAGCGTGTTCAAATCCCCGTAGACGCGGCCTGTTTTGCCGCGGATCAGCTCCGTTACATCGGGGTTTTTCTTCTGCGGCATGATGGACGAGCCCGTCGTAAAGGCGTCGTCCAGCTCGATGAACTTGAACTCCCAGCTGCACCACAAAATAATTTCCTCGCTCAAGCGGGAAAGGTGCATCATGCAGGTCGCCATGGCGCTGCACAGCTCAATGCAGAAGTCGCGGTCCGACACGCCGTCGATGGAGTTGCCGCACGGCGCGGCAAAGCCGAGCTGTTCGGCGGTGTAGAAGCGGTCCAGCGGGTAGGTCGTGCCCGCCAGTGCGCCGCTGCCCAGCGGGCACTCGGCGTCCATGCGGCGGGTCGCGTCCTGCAATCTCCCCAAGTCGCGCAGCAGCATCCAGGCGTAGGCCATCAGCTGGTGGCCGAAGGTCACGGGCTGGGCACGCTGCAGGTGGGTGTAGCCGGGCATGACGTACCCTGCGCCCTTCTCGGCCTGGTCGCAAAGCACGGTGATAAGTTCTTTTATCTGGCCCTGAATATGCTCGCTGGCGGCGCGCAGGTTCAGGCGGATGTCCAGCGCGACCTGGTCGTTGCGGCTGCGCCCGGTGTGCAGCCGCTTACCGGCGTCACCGACGCGGGCGGTCAGCGTCTGCTCGACGAAGGTGTGGACGTCCTCGGCGTTGGGGTCGATTTCCAGTGCGCCGCTGTGCAAATCGTCCAAAATGGAGTGCAGACCCTTGTGAATATCGTCCACATCCTGCCGGGAGATGATGCCCTGTCTGCCCAGCATGGCCGAGTGGACAAGGCTGCCCTGAATATCCTGCTCGATCATCCGCGCGTCGAAGCGGATGGAGGAGTTAAAATCGTTTACGCGGCTGTCAACGGCCTTGCTGGCCCGGCCCTGCCAAAGTTGGGGCATAGGTTTTACCTCCGTTTTCTAAAGGCTTCCCCCCTTGGGGGAAGCTGTCCGCGAAGCGGACTGATGAGGGGCAGACCTGCCGACACGACCCATTCATGGGCAATCGCGGGCGCGCCGCCCCTCATCCGGCCTCACTTCGCTCGGCCACCTTCCCCCTCGGGGGAAGGCTTTTTATCAGTAATGCCAAAACCGCCAAAGGGTTTCCACGCCCCTTGGCGGTTGCTTATTCGGCGTTCGTTCGCTTATTAGTCCTGTGCGGGCCAGTTCTTGGCCAGCTTGGCGCGCTCGGCAATGGGCAGGCCGAACAGGTTGATAAAGCCGTTGGCGTCTGCCTGGTTGTAATCTTCATCCTCACCGAAGGAGGCCGTCTGCTCATCGTACAGGGTGTACGGGCTGGTGACACCGGCGTTGATCATGTTGCCCTTGTAGAGCTTCAGCTTGACGTCGCCGGTGACGGTTTTCTGCAGGTCGTCGGTGAAGGCGCTGATGGCCTCACGCAGCGGGGTGAACCACTGGCCGTTGTAGACCAGCTCGCCCATCTTCTGGGCCAGCTGTGCCTTGAAGTGCATAGACTCCTTGTCCAGCGTGATGGTTTCCAGAACATCGTGCGCCTTGTACAGGATAGCACCGCCGGGGGTCTCATAGACGCCGCGGCTCTTCATGCCGACGAGACGGTTCTCGACGATGTCCAGCAGGCCGATGCCGTTGGCGCCGCCCAGCTTGTTCAGGTACTCGACCAGCTCGACGCTCTCCATCTCCTTGCCGTCCACAGCGGTGGGGATGCCCTTCTCAAAGTGGATGGTGACGTAGGTCGGGGTGTCAGGGGCCTGCTCGGGGGAAACGCCCAGCTCCAGGAAGCCCGGCTTATTGTACTGCGGCTCCAGGGACGGCTTCTCGAGGTCGAGGCCCTCATGGCTCAGGTGCCACAGGTTCTTGTCCTTGGAGTAGTTGGTCTCACGGTTGATCTTCAGGGGGATGTTGTGGGCCTCAGCGTAGTCGATCTCCTCGTCACGGCTCTTGATGCTCCACTCACGCCACGGGGCGATGATGGCCATATCGGGGGCCAGCGCTTTCAGGGTCAGCTCAAAACGGACCTGGTCGTTGCCCTTGCCGGTGCAGCCGTGGCAGATGGCGTCGGCGTTCTCCTTCTTGGCGATCTCGGCCAGCGCGGCGGCGATGCAGGGACGCGCGTGGGAGGTGCCCAGCAGGTAGTCCTCATACTTGGCGTCGGCCTTCAGGCAGGGCCAGATGTAGTTTTCGACGTAGTCCTTCTTCAGGTCGAGGACGTACAGCTTGGACGCGCCGGTCTTGATGGCCTTCTCCTCCAGGCCGTCCAGCTCGGTGCCCTGGCCGACGTCACCGGAGACAGCGACGACCTCGCAGTTGTTGTAGTTTTCCTTCAGCCAGGGAATGATGATGGAGGTGTCCAGACCGCCGGAGTACGCCAGAACTACCTTTTTGATGTCTTTCTTATCCTTTTTCATGATGAAATCCCCTCTCTGTTTCTTTGCCAAGACGCGCGGGGTATGTTGCTTGCCGTTTGTCTTGAATATTTATTCATTCATTGCTGTATATTATACACTCTTTTATACATTTTGCAAGCGGTAAAACTGCCAAAGGATTCTCCATTTTCGCGGTTGTTTTAGGCAGGTTGACGAATAGTTATACATTTATGCGGCCCACGCCTGCAAAAATATGCAATCCCTCGTGTATATCCAGCGTTGATGTATGTATTATAGCATGGTTTTCATCATTAGGCAACACAAAATTGCGGATTTAGCAACACCGGAGGAGAGCCTTTGCCTTCCCCCAAGGGGGAAGGTGGCCCCGCAGGGCCGGATGAGGGGCAGGTTTCCGGGCGGCAAACCATAAACGGGCAGCAGAGACAAGTCTCACCCTCATCAGTCAGCGGGCGGGGCCGCTGACAGCTTCAGTCTTCGCGCCAAGAGCCGCCTGCGGCGGTTGCACTCCGACACGCGCCTGCGGGCGCAGCCCCTCGGGGGAAGCCGCTCCACCCGGGCTGTTCGTTCCACCGCGCACGTCCGCGGCGGCCTGGGGCAGGCCGCCCTACAATCCCTCTTAAACGTTGTACGTAGGGCGGGGTGCCCTCACCCCGCCGCAGTCAGCGTCAGCAGCCGCCCCCGGTCTGCCCCACAAACTTCTTCACCATCCCCAGCTCCTCCGGGAAGATGCAGTTGGGGATCGTGCCCTGCTCCACGGCGGCAACGGCCTCGTCCAGGTCGAACCATTTTACATAATCGATTTCCGACTTCTGCACGGCAAAGTCCTCGGCCTCGCGGTCCAGCCAGAGGCAGAACACCTTGCTGACCTGATTGTCTTTGAACGGTTTACCGTGGAATTCAGCCTCAAAGCGGAACCGCCGCAGGCCGCATTCGTGCAGGTCGGCGGGGATGGCGGTCACGCCCAGCTCCTCGCGCAGCTCCCGCAGGGCCGAGCCGACGAACTCCGCGCCCGCCGGGATGTGCCCGGCAGAGGAAATATCGTAGCAGCCGGGGTAGGAATCCTTGGCGGCACAGCGCATCTGCAAAAGCACCTGCACGCTGCCCGCTTTGCGCCGCACGATCCACACATGGCTGGTGCGGTGGCGCAGCCCCTCGGCATGGGCCGTCGTACGCGGCACGCTCTGACCGGTGGGGACGCCGTTTTCATCGACAATATCAAGCATTTCGGGCATGGGGAACACTTCCTTACCAGATTTATTATCCTTTTTATACCACAGTTTCGCCCTTTCCGCAATTTTTTTCTTGCATGGCCCGCAAGCGGGTCGTGACGCTATGGGAGCGGGTGCAGGGGTTTAAAAATTCATAATCTTCTTTTATAATAATGATATTGCCGCAAACGGCCGCGGGCGGATATGGAATCCGCCCCTACGGTTGCAGGGGGGCGTACCCGACGCCCCGCATCCGCCGTAACGCTTATAATAAGGAGAACGCACCCATGTCCCAAATGACAAAGCGCGCGCTGGTCGCATCCTTAAAGGACCTGCTGGCCGAAAAGCCGCTGGACAAAATCACCGTGACCGACCTGACCGAACACTGCGGCGTGAACCGCATGACGTTCTACTACCATTTCAAGGACATCTACGACCTCGTGGATTGGATCATGGTCGAAGATGCCGCCAAGGCGCTGGAGGGCAGACAGAGCTTTGAGAACTGGACAGATGCCTTTCTGGACATCCTGCATCAGGTGCAGGACAACAAGGTTCTGGTGATGAACGTCTACCGCTCCGTGAGCCGTGAGCAGGTGGAGCAGTACTTATATAAACTGCTGGACTCCATGCTGCGGGACTTTGTGGACCGCAGTGCGCAGGGCTTTACCGTGCAGGATTCCGACAAGCAGTTCATCATCGACTTTTACAAATACGCGCTGGTGGGCATGGCACTGGAATGGATCCGCAAGGATATGAAGGAGGACCCCGTCCGGATGACCGAGCGGCTGAATGTTCTGCTTCATGGCGAGCTTGAGCGGGCGCTCCGCCGCTTCCGCACCGACCGCAGCCCCGCAGATTTTGACGACTGACAATATTTTATCAATCCGGGCACCGTGATGGGTTTTCCATCACGGTGCTTTTTCTGTTTATGGCTTTCCGTTTGACAAAATGTTACAGTATGATCAGCGCAAAATGAAAGGTGAAAACCTGGAAACCACAGCAAACGGAGGGAATAAAATGTATTATTCCAGCGGGAACTATGAGGCCTTTGCGCGCCCGAAAAAGCCTGCGGGAGTGGATCGGAAATCGGCCTATCTCGTGGGCACCGGTCTGGCGGCGCTGACAGCTGCCTGCTACCTGGTCCGCGACGGTCAGATGAAAGGGGAACACATCCATCTCTTTGAAAAGGGATCCATCCCCGGCGGTGCCTGTGATGGCTGCCAGTACCCCGGCATCGGCTATGTGATGCGAGGCGGCCGGGAGATGGATGACCATTTCGAAGTCATGTGGGATCTGTTCCGTTCCATCCCGTCGCTTGAGACCGAGGGCGCAAGCGTGCTGGATGAGTACTACTGGCTGAACAAGGCAGACCCCAACTACTCGCTCTGCCGCGCCACGGAAAATCGGGGGCAGAACGCCCACACCGATGGGAAGTTCGGCCTTTCGGATCAGGGCTGCATGGAACTCATCAAGCTCTTTTTTACCCCGGATGAGCAGCTCTATGATAAGCGCATCACCGATGTCTTTGACGCGGAGGTGTTCTCTTCCAACTTCTGGCTTTACTGGCGCACCATGTTCGCCTTTGAGAACTGGCACAGCGCACTGGAAATGAAGCTCTATCTGAAGCGCTACATCCACCATGTGGGCGGTCTGCCTGATCTGCGGGCACTGCGCTTTACCCGGTACAACCAGTACGAGAGCATGATCCTGCCCATGATCCGCTATCTGGAAGGGCACGGCGTGCGCTTCCACTACAACACCAAGGTGACCAACATTGAGTTTGAGCTGACCGAGGGCAAAAAGCAGGCCAGGACCATCTGCCTGCTGGTGGACGATGAAGCAGAACGGGTGGACCTGACCGAGAATGATCTGGTGTTCATTACCAACGGGGGCTGCGTGGAAAGCACCTCTATCGGCTCCCAGGATCAGCCTGCATTGTTCAACCCCACGCTCCGGCCCGGCAACGGCTGGGATCTGTGGAAGAAGATCGCCGCGCAGGATGAGGCCTTTGGTCGCCCGGAAAAGTTCTGCTCCGATCCGGAACAGACCAACTGGATGAGCGCCACGGTCACCACGCTGGACGAACGCATCGTGCCCTACATCCAGAACATCTGCCAGCGTGACCCGTTCAGCGGCAGGACTGTCACGGGCGGCATCGTCACGGCGCGGGATTCCGGCTGGCTGCTCAGCTGGACGTTCAACCGTCAGCCCCAGTTCCGGGATCAGCCCAAGGGTCAGCTCGTGGGCTGGATCTACGGTCTGTTCAGCGACCGTCCCGGCAACTATGTCAAGAAAGCGATGCGCGACTGCACCGGCAAGGAAATCTGCATGGAGTGGCTGTATCACATCGGCGTGCCCGAGGAGGACATTGCCGAGCTGGCTGAGCACAGCGCCAACACCGTGCCTGTGATGATGCCCTATATCGATGCCTTCTTCATGCCCCGTGCCATGGGCGACCGTCCCGATGTTGTGCCCGAGGGTGCTGTGAACTTCGCCTTCCTCGGTCAGTTTGCCGAGACCGCCCGCGATACCATCTTTACCACCGAGTACTCCATGCGCACCGGTATGGAGGCTGTGTACACCCTGCTGAACATTGACCGCGGCGTGCCCGAGGTCTGGGGCAGCACCTACGATGTGCGCGCCCTGATCGATGCCACCGTGAAGCTGCGCGACGGCAAGAAGATCACCGACATGGATCTGCCGCTGATCCCGCGTCTGGCTCTGAAGGAAGCCATGAAGAAGATCGAGGGCACCGACCTTGAGAAGTTCCTCAAGGAGTATAACGCCATCTGATATTTCCCTCTCCTCCGATAGACCCGGCAACGGGTCAACACCCCCTAAAAAAGACCTCTCCGCTGCTCTGCGACAGGGCACGGGGAGGTCTTTTTTGTGTAAAAATGGTACAATATGCGTCAAAATAAAGCGGAACGTGAAAATAATTTGTGCCAAAAGAATGATTTTGGCTTGTTTGCGGCGGCGTTCTGTGCTATGCTAGAACTATTGAAAGGGCAGGAGGGAAGAGCCTGCCCAAATGCGATACGCCAAAAATAAAAGGAGGTCGTTTTCCTGTGAAACAACTTATTTCCCGTCGCAGCTTTTTAAAGGCTGCTGGTGTGACCGCTGCCGCTGCATCCATGGCCATCGGTGCGCCTGCCGCATCGGCCTGCTGGTATGGTGACAAGTCTGACCTTACCATCCTGTACACCAACGATGTCCATACCTACATCGACAAGCAGAGCCCCAAGCTGACCTACGCCGCCATTGCCGACCTGAAGCAGAGCTATCAGAATGCCGGCAAGGATGTGCTGCTGGTGGATGCAGGCGACCATGTGCAGGGCACTGCCTACGGCTCCATGGACGAGGGTGCTTCCATCATCAAGCTGATGAACGCTGCCGGTTACGATGTCGCCACCCCCGGCAACCACGAGTTTGACTACGGCATGGACCGTGCCAAGGCCATCATGAAGGAAGCCGATTTCCCGTACCTGTCCTGTAACTGGGTAGACCTGCGCACTACGCTGCGTGTGCTGCCCTCCGTCAAGGTGTTCGTGCGCGGCGGCAGACGCATCGCCTTTGTGGGCGTGACCACCCCCGAGACCTTTACCAAGTCCACCCCGGCCTACTTTATGGATAAGGCACAGCGCAAGTACATCTACGATATTCAGGGCGGCGAGGACGGCAAAAAGCTCTATGACGCCGTGCAGAAGGCCATTGATAAGGCAAAGCTTCTGGCAGACGTGGTCATCGGTCTGGGCCATCTGGGCGTAGACCCCTCTTCCTCTCCGTGGACTAGTGAGGAAGTCATTGCCCACACCAGCGGCTTTGACGCCTTTATCGACGGCCACTCCCATACCGTAATGGAGAACAAGCAGGTGCAGGATGCCTCCGGCAAGGCTGTCACCCTGACCCAGACTGGTTCTTACTTTGCCAACGTTGGCGAGATGACTATCGCTGCGGACGGCACCATTACCACCAAACTCATCCCCACCCACGAGGGCATGGACGCAGGCATCGCCGCCATGCAGACCAGCTGGGTGAACACCGTGGACGATATGCTGGGCGAGAAGATCGCTGTGGGCGACAGTGATTTCTACGTCTCTGACCCCGCCACCGGTAAGCGCCGCATCCGCTCTGCCGAGACAAACCTCGGCGACTTTGTGGCTGACGGCATCTACACCTACTTCAACGAGGTGGAAAAGCTGCACTGTGATGTGGCCATCATGAACGGCGGCGGCATCCGCGCCGATGTGCCTGCAGGCGACTGGACCTTCAAGACCTGCAAGCAGGTCAGCCCCTTTGGCAACGTGGCCTGCCTGATGTCGGTCACCGGCAAGCAGATCCAGGACGCATTGGAGTTTGCAGCCCGCTTTGCAGGCGAGGACGGCAAGGAGAACGGTGGCTTCCTGCAGGTGGCCGGTGCTACCTACGAGATCCACACCGATATCCCCAACACTGTGCAGACCGACGAGAAGAACGTCTGGATCGGCAGCGCCACCGGCACCCCGCGCGTGCAGAACGTGAAGGTCTACGATAAGGCTTCCGGCAGCTATCTGCCGCTGGACCCGGGCGCTACTTACGCACTGGCCGGCATGAACTACACCCTGCGTAATCTGGGCGATGGCTTTGCCATGTTTGACGGCGCAGAGCTGATCAAGGACTATGTGTCCGAGGATTATCTGGTGATGTCTACCTACGCTATGATCTTTGACGGCGCAGATGCTGCGGGTCTGCCGCACCTGTCCAGCGCCAACAGCCCGCTGGCCGCTTACCCCGGCTACCTGCTCAACTACGAGCAGCCCTACGGCGCAGGCCGCATCACCATTCTGTAAAAGAAAGCCCTATCAGGGCAGGTCAACTGTATAGCAAAAACCGGGCAGTCTGCGGGCTGCCCGGTTTTTTGTGCAGTACGAACGATTGGAAATGCGCTCCGCTATCCCATTTTCACGGGGAGGGCTGCAATGGTTAAATGGTGGTCTGAATTGCAAATGCAGTTGACCGTTACGACCCCACTGGTGAAAAGGAGATTCAGAAAAGCCCGCAGGCTTTTCTGAATCTCGAGTAAAAAACTAATTCCACTAATTATGCGCAGAGCGAACGCGGAGCGCATTCTAAATCGTCCCGCCCCGGCAGGGGTGACTCTTCAAAAGTTCCCTATGACCCACAGGGGTTTTGAAGAGTCATGAACAAAAAGCAAAGAAAACTGCGTTTTCAGGCCATGACTCTTCATCTTGAAGAGTGAACTTTTAAACGCTGATGCGCTTCTTTTTCGTCACTCTTCAAAAATCCAAAGTGGTAATAGAGTTATGACTCTTCAAGTTTTGAAGAGTCACGGCCTTGCGGCTGTGGTTCGGAATGATATAAACAGAAAAGCCACCTGAACTTCCTCAGATGGCTTTAATCTGGTTGGGGATGAGAGAATCGAACTCCCACAAGTAGAGTCAGAGTCTACCGCACTACCACTATGCAAATCCCCAATATTCTGTTGTGTTTTGCGGGGTGAGCCGCTCAACGTGTGCTATTATACGGGAAAAGCCCGGAGTTGTCAAGCATATTTTTGAAAAAAGTTGTACTTTTTTGGAAAATGCCGCAGCAGCGCCGGATAATCTATGCCGGAGCGCTGCCACACTTCGGCAGGTTCTGCACACTGCACCGCCTATACTGGAAGGTACAAAACCTTACAAAGCACCAGAAGGAGGATGCCTATGCCGGAACGAACCACACAGAATGCCCAGACCCTGCTTTCGCCCCGCGTCCCGCGGGATACCGAGCACGAGCGCTACCATCCGGAACTGGAGGAGGAACTGAAGGAATGCCTGTTCTGTTTGAAGCGCAACGAGATGATGTTTGACATGGAGGTGGATACGGACCTCATCGAGCAGCGCATCTACGAGCGGCAGGCGCTGCTGTGCCGCTACCGGTACTTACTGGCGCGCGCCCGGGAGCTGGGGCTGCACACGGTGCTTACCCGCTACCAGCCCATGGGCGGGTAAAAAGGCTTAGCGAAAAAATCTTGACAAAAGCCGCGCTGCGTGATATTCTATTACAAGATAAAAGCGTACCGGAACTATGTCCGGCGCGATAAATTTTTGAGAGTTAGAGAGGTTTCTATCATGGAGCGTATTAAGACTATTGCTACTCGTGACCTGACCAAGAGCGTTAAGACCGGTGGCTGCGGCGAGTGCCAGACTTCCTGCCAGTCCGCCTGCAAGACCTCCTGCGGCGTGGCTAACCAGCAGTGCGAGAACAGCAACAAGTAATTTTTGCAAACCCTATGCCGCCTTTGCCGGGCGGCATTTTTTTGTGTAATCTGGAATGGAGTGTAAAATGGTACATCAGTATCAATTGAACGGTTATAACATCGTGCTGGACACCTGCAGCGGCTCGGTGCACGTTGTGGACGAGGTGGCCTACGATGTCATCGCCATGTACCCGGAGCATACCGCAGACGAGATCGTTGCCGCCATGCTGGCAAAATACGGCAGCCGCCCGGACGTGACCGAGGAGGATCTGCGCCAGTGCATCGACGACGTGACCAGCCTGAAGGAAAACGGCAAGCTGTGGAGCCCGGATGTCTATAAGGACATGGCTTTTGACTTCAAGAACCGCAACACCGTGGTAAAGGCGCTGTGCCTGCACGTTGCCCATAGCTGCAACCTGAGCTGCTCTTACTGCTTTGCCTCGCAGGGACGCTACCATGGCGACCGCGCCCTGATGAGCTTTGAAGTGGGCAAGCGCGCCATGGACTTCCTCATCGAGAACAGCGGCACCCGCCGCAATCTGGAAGTGGACTTCTTTGGCGGTGAGCCGCTGATGAACTTTGAGATGGTCAAAAAGCTGGTGGCCTACTGCCGCGAGCAGGAAAAGATCCATAACAAGAACTTCCGCTTTACCATGACCACCAACGGTGTGCTCATTGATGACGATGTTATCGACTTCTGCAACAAGGAGTGCCACAACGTGGTGCTGAGTCTGGACGGCCGCAAGGAGGTCAACGACCGCTTCCGCGTGGACTGCGCAGGCAATGGCAGCTACGACCGCATCGTGCCCAAGTTTCAGGAGTTCGTCAAGAAGCGCGGCGACAAGAACTACTATATGCGCGGCACCTATACCCACTTTAACACCGACTTTACCAACGATATCTTCCACATGGCAGACCTTGGCTTTACCGAGCTGAGCATGGAGCCGGTGGTCTGCGACCCCAGCGACCCCAGCGCCTTGACTGAGGCCGACCTGCCCATCCTGAAGGAGCAGTACGAGATCCTTGCCAAGGAGATGATCAAGCGCGACCGCGAGGGCAGAGGCTTTACCTTCTACCACTACATGATCGACCTGACCGGCGGCCCCTGCATCTATAAGCGCATCTCCGGCTGCGGCTCCGGCACCGAGTACATGGCTGTTACCCCCTGGGGCGATCTGTACCCCTGCCACCAGTTCGTGGGCGACCCCAAGTACCTGCTGGGCGATATCTGGAAGGGCGTTACCAACACCGCCGTGCGGGATGAGTTCAAGCACTGCAACGCCTACGCCCGCAAGGAGTGTCAGGACTGCTGGGCAAAGCTGTACTGCTCCGGCGGCTGCGCTGCCAACTCCTACCACGCCACCGGCAGCATTACCGGCGTGTACGAGTACGGCTGCGAGCTGTTCAAAAAGCGCATGGAGTGCGCCATCATGATCAAGGTAGCCGAGAATCAGGAACTGGCAGCCAAGGGCATCGAGGTGCCTATTGAGCTGGGCTCTACCTGCAACGCCTGCGCCGATGGCGAAGCCTGCGAATGAGCATGACCACCCCCATCGTGGATTTTGTGCGCAGCTATGCACAGTCTGGCACCGCCCGGCTGCATATGCCCGGCCACAAGGGGCAGAGCCTTTTAGGCTTTGAGCCGCTGGATATCACCGAGATCCGCGGTGCAGACGAGCTTTACGCGCCGGAGGGCATTATTGCCGAGAGTGAAGCCAACGTCACCCGGCTGTTTGGCACGGCACACAGCTATTACAGCACCGAGGGCTCGTCTCAGTGCATCCGTGCCATGCTGTTTCTGGCGCTGCAAGGCGCACCGCAAAACGGTAAGCGCCCGGTGCTGCTGGCCGCCCGCAACGCCCACAAGGCGCTGCTGTATGCGGCGGCGCTGCTGGATTTTGATATCCGCTGGCTCTGGCCGTCTGCGCAGGCAGAGGGTGCACTGTGCAGCTGCCCCGTCACAGCCGAAGCGCTGACAGGGGCTTTGCACGCGATGGTACAGCAGGGCAACACCCCCTTTGGCGTGTACGTCACCAGCCCGGATTATCTGGGCGGGGTGCAGGATATCCCGGCGCTGGCGGCGGTCTGCCGGGCGCAGGGCGTGCCTTTGCTGGTGGATAACGCCCATGGGGCCTACCTGCGCTTTCTGCCGCAAAACTGCCACCCCATCGCGCAGGGCGCGGCCATGTGCTGCGACTCTGCCCACAAGACCCTGCCGGTGGTCACCGGCGGTGCGTATCTGCATCTGGCGCACGATGCCCCTGTGCAGGACGAAGCGGCTGTGCGGGGGGCGCTGGCGCTGTTCGGCTCTACCAGCCCCTCTTACCTCATTTTGCAGTCGCTGGATGCCTGCAATGCGGTGCTGGCAGGGGACTACCCCCGGCGGCTGGTGCAGTGCTGCGCGGCGCTGGAAGGTCTGCGCCGCAGCCTGAATAAGGCCGCAGCGGCGCGGCAGTGCCCGGTGCCGCTGGCAGTTGCCGGGGCACAGCAGGAGCCGATGAAGCTCACGCTGGATGCCGCTGCCCTTGGCTGCACCGGCACAGCGCTGGCAGATGCTTTGCGCCGCGCACAGATGGAGTGCGAGTACGCAGACCCGCGTTATGTGGTGCTGATGTTCACCCCGGAAAACCCGCCGCAGGACTACACGCGCCTGCAAACGGCGCTGGAACAGCTTCTGGCTGCCGTGCCCGCCGTACTGCCCCGCCCCGAGAACCGGGCAGGGGAGTTTGCCGCCTTGCAGCAGCAGGCGGTGCAGCGCTGTACCATCCGGCAGGCGGTGCTGGGCGCACAGGTACGCATCCCGGTGCACAAGGCGCTGGGGCGGGTGTGCGCCATGCCTACGGTGTCCTGCCCGCCCGCCATCCCTGTGGCGGTCAGCGGCGAGGAGATCACCCCGGCGGCCATCGCCCTGATGCAGCGCTACGGCATTGAGGAACTCTCGGTGCTGCGATAAAGATTTTACAAGAAGAGAACCCGGAAGGTCTGTGGACCTTCCGGGTTCTCTATATTTATTCTTAAATATCCGTCCGGGGTGTTGCACACATCTCCCAGAAGTGCAGCTCGTGCTCCGAGCAGGCGCGGAAGATCGCGCGGCAGCGGGCGGCACGCTCCGGCGAAAGGCCGGTGCAGGCCGCCTCGGCGCGCTCTGCCCATGCACGGCAGGCGGCATCGTAGCCGGGACCGGCGTAGTCCAGCACCAGCGCGCCGTAGTAGGTGTCCTTTACGGCGGGGGAGCGCTGCAAAAGCTTCTGGAATAGCCACCCGTAACTCAGCATACAGGGCAGGCAGGCCATCAGGCACTCAGCTTCCCCCTCGCCGGTGCGGGCAGCATCGATCATGCAGTCCAGATAGGCGCGGCTTTCCGGGCGCAGGGGCAGGGACTGGATATCAGCTTCCCGCAGACCGTACTGCTCCAGATACCGCAGCCGGGTCAGGTCCTCGTTTTCCTGCACGAAGGACAGCAGGGAATAGTAAGTGCGCATGGCAGCCATGGTGGTGGCCTTGGTCATGCCCCAAGCAAAGATCTTAGCGTACTCCCGCAGATACAGGCTGTCCTCTACGAGGTAGCTTTTAAAGCAGTCCTCGCTCAGGGTGCCGTTTTCCATCTTTTGCAAAAACTCGGTCTGCAAACACTGCTCCCACACGGGCAGGTCGGCCTGCACCAGCGCCGAGACAAAGGGCAGGTCAGTCACGGACAAAATCTCCCTTCAGGTTGAAGGTGTGATCCATGGGCCCGGAGCCGTGCCCTAAGTCCAGCATGGCAGACAGACAGCCGGAAATGTAGGCCTTGGCGCGCTCCACGGCGGTGTCAAGGTCATACCCCTTGGCCAGATTGGAAGCAATGGCGCTGGACAGAGTGCAGCCGGTGCCGTGGGTGTTGGGGTTTGCAATGCGCTTGCCCTTGAACCACTTGCCGGTGCCGCCCTGCCACAGCAGATCGTCGGCATCGTTGATCTGGTGGCCGCCCTTGCACAGTACGGCGCAGCCGTAGCGCTCGCTGATGGTGCGGGCAGCGGCCTCCATGTCGGCAGCGTTTGCAATGCTCATACCGGACAAGATCTCAGCCTCCGGGATGTTGGGGGTAAGCACCTCAGCCAGCGGCAGCAGCTTTTCGGTCAGCGCCTGCACAGCATCGTCCTGCAGCAGCTTTGCACCGGAGGTGGCCACCATCACAGGATCCACCACGATGTGCTTTGCGCCGTAAAAATGCAGCCGCTCGGCGATGGTGTCGATGAGCGGGGCAGAGGATACCATGCCGATCTTCACCGCATCCGGGTAGATGTCGGTGAACACGGCATCGAGCTGCTGTGCCAGAAACTGCGGTGTGGTGTCAAAAATGGCGGTCACGCCGGTGGTGTTCTGTGCCGTCAGGGCGGTAATGGCGCTCATGGCAAATACGCCGTTGGCGGTCATGGTCTTGATATCGGCCTGGATTCCGGCGCCGCCGCTGGAATCACTGCCGGCAATGGTCAATGCAGTTTTCATGGGTAAAATGCTCCTTTGCAGCAAAAATGCGGATATGCCCGCAAAGACATATCCGCAGATAAAAGCGCTATCTCCCTACGTTGGCATGATCCAAATCAGGTCACAGGTCAGGGCAATACAGCCCACTCTCAGCCCGCTTGCACGGGCTCCCTTTTTATACTAGAAAGCATACCACAATTGGGGAAAAGATGCAAGAAAAACAGGCTGCGCAAACGCACCGCTTATTCGCCCAGTGCGGTGCGGATGTTGTCCAGCACCTTTTTGCTCAGCAGCACAAAAGCCTGCTTGGTGCGGCCTGCGGACACATTGGCGCAGCGCACGTTTTCCCGAGAAAAGAAGTCCTCGGCCACGGGGCCTGCGGCGGCGCGGGTGTCGCAGAAGAAGCGGGTGCCGGGCAGGTCAAGCCACTTTTCCAGCACAGCGGAATCAAAGCCGGGGCCGATGGAAGTGTTGAACAGAACCTTGCCCGCACCCAGCTGGGCAAACTCGTTTTCGCCCAGCAGCAGCACGTTCTTGTTCAGGCAGGTGAACACCACCTCGCTCTCAGCCAGCAGCTGAGCCAGCGGCTTAAAGGTCATACCGGCAGCCTCGGCGTCCGGCTTTGCGCTGCGGGCAAAGTAACTGATCTCTGCGCCCATAAATTGCAGCGCATCGGCGATCATCCGGCCGGAAACACCCAGCCCCACGATGCCCACCTTCAGGCCGGTGATCTCCACCGGCTCGTCCCGCAGCATAGGCATCCCAAAACCGTGCAACAGACCGGTCAGCTCGTGCAGAACATACTCCACAACGCCGCGGTCGCCGTAATCCCGGATGCCCAGCACCTGAATGCCCCGGGTGCGTGCGTAGGCAATATCCACGTTGGCGCTTTCCTCAGAGTACAGGCTGCAGCACATGCCGATATAGCGGATGTTGGGGCACTGCGCAATGACTTCCTTGCCCATGCGGGAGGTGTAGCTCAGCAGCACGGCGTCGGCGTCCCCGATGCGGCGCACCATCTCGTCGTCGCTGGCAGGCACGTCCCGGTACAGCACCACCTCTTTGGCGTAGCGGTGCAGCTCCTCCTCGGCAGAGGGGATCAGGCTGACAGGTTCAATGGCAACAAGCTTTTCAAACATGACGGACTCCTCCTTATATTAGTAGAAGCAGACGGGCGAGGCCAGATTGCGCAGCAGAGAGACGGCGCTCCAGCCCGCAATGGCGCTGGTGGAAGAGCAGATATCCACCACAGCCTTCACGCCCTCGATCTTGGCAGTGATGCAGTGGTCGTCGCCCACCCAGCCGGGCACGGAGTGCATGGTCACACCGGTGCTCTCGGGGCCGGTGGTGGCCAGAGAGATAGCCACTGCCACGTTCACCCGGCGGGGGAAGGTAGCAATGGCCTGCTTTGCATTGCCGGTGAACACGGTGGTCTTTTCGGTGTCGGTCAGCAGATGCTCTGCCCACACCGGGGTGTTGCGGAAGCCCTTTGCACCGGTATGGGTCTCGATGCCGGCAGTCTCCGGCAGGCCCTGCGCCTGTGCCATCAGGGTGACGGTCTGCAGCACATCAAAGCCGCCGATAGCGCCGCTGGCCAGATGCACCTTGGCGCCGCCCGCCACGGCGGCTGCCTTGACCTGTGCGTAGAAATCCAGATCCGCAAAGGCACCGATGGACAGAATGACCAGATTGACGCCCCGCTTCAGCACCGGGATGGCCATGGCGCGCACCGACTCCACCGAGGCCGCCTCCACGATGTACTCCGGTTCAAGCGCCAGCAGCGCGTCCACATCCTCGCAGACGGCGCAGCCGACATTGGCGGCGGTCTTTTCAGCCGAGGCGCGGGTGCGGCTGGTCACGCCCACCAGCTCGTAGTCCGGCAGCAGACCCTTCTTCCACGCGTCAGCCACGATGTTGCCCAGAAAACCGCAGCCCACAATACCCAATTTTGTTTTCATACCGTATCCTAAACTCCTTTTTTCTGCCTGTGGCAGCATATTCATACCCAGTATACCATACCGGGTACAAAAAGGGAAATGATGTTTGCAGCAGCTTATGGAAATCAATTTTTGCAGTTTGCCACGAAGCAAAAGCCTTCACCCCTTGGGGGGAAGGTGGCTGCGAACGCAGTGAGCAGACGGATGAGGGGTAACTACGCAACAGCGCCCTCATCAGTCACCTGCGGTGACAGCTTCCCCCGGCCAGGGGAAGCCTTTAAAGGAAAATATGCTCTCAGAAAGAGGACATAAAAAGTTAACAAAATAAATTACAAAAAAATTACAAAACCCTATTGCAAAATGGTTTCAAAAGAGTTACAATATGGTTACAGCAAGGGCAAAGCCCCAAGGCTGTGTGTGAAATCTTTTTCTTCTTGTTTTTTGGGATACTGGGCGCGGGTCCTCCTCCTCCGGCTGTTCTCCTTCACAGCTATGACCCATGCGCCGCACAGGCAGTGTCCCGCTTCGTGTGCAAAAGGGCTCGTCCGGTGTTTCGGACGAGCTTTTTTGCATTCCGTAAGCCTGATTTGGCTTGCAAAAGTGATACTTCAAAAATCAAAGTATGACCAATGCCCGAAAACGCTTGGCAATTTGTCTGTTTTTCCGCAAAGGACAATTATAAAGTTTGGCGCGGCAGGGGTTTGTATTCTTGCGGGCTTTGTGGTAAAGTATATACAATCAATTTATAAGCAGCAAACATGAATGATTTTGATGCTGATTTGTATCGGATGCGTTAAGAGAAAAGGAGTTTGATTATGGCTTATTTCTACGAAGAACCCTCCCGCACCTTTGGCGAGTACCTGCTGGTCCCCGGCTATTCCTCTGCGGAGAATGTGCCCACGGCGGTCAGCCTGAAGACCCCGCTGGTCAAGTACCGCAAGGGACAGGAGGAGTGCCCGCTGCAGATGAATATCCCCATGATCAGCGCCATCATGCAGTCGGTCTCCGGCGATAAGCTGGCCATTGCACTGGCTCGTCAGGGCGGCGTTTCCTTTATCTATGGCTCTCAGAGCATTGAGAACGAGGCTGCCATGGTGCGCCGCGTCAAGAGCTTCAAAGCCGGTTATGTGGTGTCCGATTCCAATCTGGCTCCCACTGCCACCCTGCATGATGTGCTGGAGCTGAAGGCACGCACCGGCCACTCCACCATCGCCATCACTGCCGACGGCACTCCTAACGGCAAGCTGCTGGGCATCGTGGCTTCCCGCGATTACCGCATCAACCACACCCCGGACGATGCCTGCGTTACCACCTTTATGACCCCCGTTGAAAAGCTGGTCACCGCTCCGGCCAACACCTCCCTGCACGACTGCAACAACATCATCTGGGACAACAAGATCAACACCCTGCCGCTGGTGGATGCCGAGGGCAATCTGGTGTATATGGTATTCCGCAAGGACTACGATTCCCACAAGGCAAACGTCAACGAGCTGCTGGATAAGAACAAGAGCTACGTTGTAGGCGCCGGCATCAACACCCGCGACTACGCCCAGCGCGTGCCCGCACTGGTAGAGGCCGGTGTGGATGTGCTGTGCATCGACTCCTCTGAGGGCTACTCCGAGTGGCAGAGCCGCACCATCGGCTGGATCCGCGAGCACTACGGCGACACCGTCAAGGTGGGTGCCGGCAACGTGGTGGACGCCGAGGGCTTCCGCTTCCTGGCTGAGGCTGGCGCAGACTTCGTGAAGATCGGCATCGGCGGCGGCTCCATCTGCATCACCCGCGAGACCAAGGGCATCGGCCGTGGTCAGGCTACCGCTGTCATCGAGGTTGCCAAGGCTCGTGACGAGTACTACAAGGAGACCGGCATCTATGTGCCCATCTGCTCCGACGGCGGCATCGTCCACGACTACCACATCACCCTCGCGCTGGCTATGGGCGCAGACTTCGTGATGCTGGGCCGCTACTTTGCCCGCTTTGACGAGAGCCCCACGAACAAGGTGCGCATCAACGGCCAGTATATGAAGGAGTACTGGGGCGAGGGCTCCAACCGTGCCCGCAACTGGCAGCGCTATGACCTGGGCGGCTCCACCAAGCTGAGCTTTGAGGAGGGCGTGGACAGCTATGTGCCTTACGCCGGTCCTCTGGCAGACGGCGTGCAGACCACCCTGTACAAGGTGAAGAGCACCATGTGCAACTGCGGCGCTCTGTCCATCCCCGAGCTGCAGCAGAAGGCCAAGCTGACCGTTGTTTCTTCCACCTCCATCGTGGAGGGCGGCAGCCACGACGTTGTGCTGAAGAACGCCACCCCCAGCATCATGAACGGCTAAGCCTGTTCTGAAAAGAATCTATTAATTTAAGCGCAGAGACCGCTGCACAGCGTTTGTGCAGCGGTCTTTTTGCGCGAAAATACTTGCACCGGCAGGGGAATCGTGCTATCATGATAGAAACGCTCTGTCATGACAGGGCGGAGGATCCCCCTGCCGGGCAAGCGGCAGGCGGCGCGCAGTAGGGAAGAGCTGACGCCGGGTATAAATAGAGAGGAAAACATTCATGAACGAGATCAAGGTTGAGCCTTATATCCCCGATGAGGACTACGATAACCCCGCGATGGTGGTGGATTTTTATGAATTCACCATGGCAAACTGCCTGTTCCTGCATGGCTTTAAGAATACCACGCTGGTGTTTGATATGTTCTTCCGCAAAAACCCGGATAATCAGGGCTATTCCATCAGCGCAGGCCAGCGCAAACTGACCCGCTTTTTGCTGGACTATCACTTCAATGAGCAGGATATCCACTGGCTGCGCACCAAGGGCATGAGCGAGGAGTTCTGCGAGTATCTGCGCACCTACAAGTGGAAGGGTGATATGTACGCCCTGCCCGAGGGCACGGTCTGCTACCCCCATGTGCAGATGGTGCGCATCGAGTGCGATCTGGTGGGCGCGATCTTGATCGAGACCTACCTGCTGCAGACCATGAACTTCCATAGCCTGATCGCCACTAAGGCCACCCGCGTCACCGGTCTGAACACCCACACCCCCCGCAACGTCATGGAGTTCGGTACCCGCCGCGCACAGGGCGAGAGCGCCGGTAACGATGGCGCTTACGCCGCAGTGCTGGGCGGCTGCATCGGTACGGCCAACTGTCTGGCCGAGATGAAGTTCGGCGCAGAGGTCAAGGCCGTGGGCACCGTGGCACACAGCTTTATCGAGTTTTTCCCCACCGAGTTCGATGCCTTCAAGGCCTTTGCCGATACCTACCCGGATTCGGTCAGCCTGCTGCTGGATACCTATAATATTATGGAGAGCGGCCTGCCCAACCTGATCAAGCTGGACGATTATCTCATTGAGAAATACCCCAACGACCCCAACCGCCGCGTCAAGAGCGCTCGCATCGACTCCGGCGACCTTGCCCGCGGCTCCAAGCGGCTGCGCAAGGCACTGGATGCCGCCGGTAAGCCCTACATCAAGCTGGTGGCCTCCAACGGTCTGGATGAGAAGAAGATCGCCAACATGGAGCTGTACGAGCACGCACACTTCGACTCCTACGGCGTGGGCGAGAACCTCATCACCTCTGCCTCCGACCCCGTGTTCGGCGGCGTATACAAGCTGGTGGCGGTGAAGAAGCCGGACGGCAGCTACACCCCCAAGATGAAGTGCTCGGACTCCGCCAGCAAGGCCATCATCCCGGGCAAAAAGATGCCGTGGCGTCTGTACGATGAAAACGGTCAGGCACAGTGCGACTTGATCGCTATGGACGGCGAGGTCATCGAGGCCGGTAAGCCGGTCACTATGGTCAATCTGGACTCGGACGCCATCGAACGCACCATCACCTTTATCCCCACCGCTGTGCGCCCACTGCTGGTGCCGCATATTCTGGGCGGCGAGCTGGCCATTGAACTGCCCTCTATTGCAGAAAAGAAAGCCTATATTGCAAAGCAGCTCACCGAGGAGACTTGGGAGAGCGAGTTGCGTCTGGAATGCCCTCACAAGCACTACGTCAACATGACCCCCGCAGTGGCCGAGTGCCGCTCCCGGATGTACGCCGAGCTGCACGGAGGCAAGGTGTAAGCAGCACCGAATAAGCGGTTTTTCTTGACAAAACAGGGAAACTATTGTATCATAAAAGCCGCTGATTTAATAAAAATGTTAATACCACCAGATTGCGAATAGCAGTGTGGTTGTAATAATTTTTCCTCACACCTGTTATTCCCGGCTCTCTCTCAAGCCAGAGGGCAGCAGGACTTTGTAAGCCGGGGTTGCGCCGCTGTGGTGAAATTGGCAGACACGAGGGACTTAAAATCCCTTTCTGGAGACAGAGTGCGGGTTCAAGCCCCGCCGGTGGCATAAAAAATCCCCCTCAGCGTAAGCTGAGGGGGATTTTTTACTGTTGTATCGCGTACAAAGCGTGATTCTGCGCAGGCAGGAATGCGGATGCAGCTCAGCGGTTTTCCATAGCATTGAATCGTTCCAGGAAGCTGTGATCCACACCCTCAGATCGATAACCGGGCATGGTATCAATGGCAACATTGTGGATGCTGCGGAAGATGCTGTTTTCGATATTGGGATTGTCGCGCTTCAGGCGGCGGAGCAGGATCTTGATCTCCTGCCGCTTGGAACCACCGCCGCCGTTGTCGCACATGGTGCAGTTCTCAGTAAAGCGGCAGGCGCACTGGATGAATTCCAGATCATTGTAGCGCTTCCAGGCCAGGATGTCCTCTTCCCGGATGCAGTACATGGGGCGGATCAGGGTCATGCCGGGAAAGCTGGTGCTGTGGAGCTTGGGCGGCATGGCCTGCATCTGGGAGCCGTAGAACATGCTCATCACGGTCGTCTCAATGACATCGTTGAAGTGGTGGCCCAGCGCGATCTTATTGCATCCCAGCTCCTTAGCCTTGCTGTACAGGTGGCCGCGCCGCATCCGGGCACAGAGGTAGCAGGGGTTCTTTTCGGTGTTGTTGGCAACGGAAAAGATGTTGCTCTCGAAGATGGTCACCGGGATGTGCAGCAGCTCGGCATTGGACTCGATCTTCTGGCGGTTGATCTCATTATAGCCGGGGTCCATCACCAAAAACACCAACTCAAAGGGCACATCGCTGTGGCGCTGCAGCTCCTGCATCAGCTTTGCCATCAGCATGGAGTCTTTGCCGCCCGAGATGCAGACGGCGATCTTATCGCCCTCCTGTACCAGCTCGTAGCGCTTTACCGCTACGATAAAGGGGGTCCACAGCTCCTTGCGGTATTTCTTGATGATACTGCGTTCGATCATCTGATAAGGTTCAAGCTCACGTTTCATGTTGGTTCCTCTTTTTATTTAATGTACGGCGGTCAGCTCACGGTAGCAGACATCGAACGCCTGCAAAAAGGCTTTGATCTCGTCCTCGGTGGTCAGATGGCTCAGGCTGATGCGCCAGGAGGACAGTGCGTTGCGGCGGTCGCGGCTGACCGCAAACACCGCACGCGAAGGCAGACCATCCGAAGAGCAGGCTGACTTGACCGAGACGCAGACCCCTTTGGCATCCAGCTCCCGCTGGAACACGGTGCCCTTCACGTTCTGTACGCTCAGGTTTAAAATCTGCGGCACGGCGGTGTCCGGGCTGTTGATGCGCACCTTGGGGTATTGGGCAAGCCCGGTGCGCAGGCGGGCGTTCAGGGCGCGGATGTGCTCCACCCGGGCGGGCAGTTCGCTCACTGCCTTTTCCAGCGCCAGCGCCAGCGAACAGGCCAGCGCCACGGTGGGGGTGCCGCTGCGGTAGAAGGTGGTGCTCTCGCCGCCATGGATGAGTGGCTCCAGCGCAAGGCCGCGCCGCTTGACCAGCACACCGATGCCGTTCAGCCCGTAGAACTTGTGGGCGGTCAGGCTCATGGTGTCGATGCCCGCAAAGCTGACCGGCAGCTTGCCCACGGCCTGTGTGGCATCCACATGGAAGTGGCAGTGGGGGCAGGCCTTCAACATTTCCGCGATCTCGGCCACCGGCTGCACCACGCCCAGCTCACTGTCCACGGCAGTGACGGCCACCAGAATGGTGTCCGGCCGCAGCAGCTCCCGCAGGTGGGCAAGGTCTACCGTGCCGTCCTGTTTGATGTCCACAAGGTCGATCTCGTACCCCTGCTCCTGCAGGGCAGTCAGCGTGCCGCTGACCGAGGAGTGCTCCAGCGGGGTGGAAATGATGTGTCTGCCATGGTGGCGCTCCAGCCGGGCGATGCTCTTGATGGCAAAGTTGTTGGCCTCGCTGGCACCGGATGTATAGATGATCTCGGCGGGCTGCACATTCAGACTGCGGGCAATGCTCTGGGTGGCGGCATCGATGGCAGCCTTTGCGGCAGTGCCTGCTGCGTGGCGGGAATTGGCATTGCCCGGGCAATTGCGCTCCACCTCGCAAAAGCGCTGTAAAACCGCTTCGTCTACCGGGGTATTGGCGGAATAATCCAGATAGATCATAAACTCTCCTGATAATTCTCTTATAATACAGATTACAATGGTAGGCTATATTATAGTGCGCTTTGGGCCGGATTGCAAGAGAAGCGGCGCAAACTTCCGGGCTGGAAATACAGGAGAATTAAGCAAAATGGTTGCACGGCGGCAAAAAGTCTGCTATAATCTCTTGAAGGACTGCCCGCTGCGGCCTTTTGCGGGGCTTTTGGCGGCGGCTTGGAAAGAGCCTGAATGAAAGAGAGAGCGCACCATGCTGCATAAGA
>OKUG01000244.1_pt1 | contig 23639 bp, 18 predicted proteins | sample 1606721 | NCBI WGS metagenome assembly OKUG01 (sample SAMEA3882539, study PRJEB24775) | human gut metagenome | biome: human-associated habitat; feature: intestine environment; material: feces | place: Netherlands | collected 2009/2010
GGGTATTATCGTATTATCATTGGTACGCCCTGTAAGGGCAAAAGCATTAATCCTTAAATACATACTCCTTGCTGTATTCTACTCCATAGGATTCTAAAAACTTTTGGTACTCATCTTGAAACGACATTTTTTTGTGATGTATGCCTTGATTCTTTACATATTCCAATGTTTTTTCGACGACAGACTGGCTGACAGAGAAAACACCATATCCATTCTGCCATGCGAATGTTCGATAATATGGTTCTATTGTTTTCATCCATCTACTACTGTTGCGTTTTACCTCCTCCACCACATGTGATATAGCGACATCCTTTGACAATAGAAATAATATATGTATGTGGTCGCAGATGCCGCCTACCTGTATTACTTTGCAACCTGTGGCATTCACCAATTGTCCTATGTAGGAATGAATGCGGTCGAGTTCTCTTTCACGAATAGGAGGACTCGTGGTCTTGATGTGGAATATCAAATGTATGTAGAGTTTACTTAATGACTGTGCCATGTTTTTTACGCTTTTGCCCTTTCAGGGCGTTGATGATTTATTGTTTGTTACCCAGGGTGTCGCTTCGCTTACCCTGGGCTAAGAGCTTATTGGGCTTTCAGCCCGTTCCTGTCTGAATCCGAAGCTCCTGTTTGCTGTTTTCTTGTTTCGGGATGCCTTCGGGATTCGTTCGGGATGGGTTTACATTTAGAAGCTATGGGTGCTCACAGACAATCCATTTGCCGTTTTTGTTGCTGCTCATGCGTGACAGTAGACCGACTGATCAGAATCTGTTATATTAGGATATTTATCGTGAACTTTATCATGAACTTTATCGTGAACTTTATCGTGAACTTTATCGTGAACTTTATCGTGAACTTTTTCATGAACTCTGTTCAATTCTTCTCCTTGATGACATTCTTCACCTCTGGTATTTCCCTGATGAGCGCAACGATGTTTTTGCAAAATTATCTTTCCTTGCCAGCGAAAGTGCGATAGAGCAAATTCAATGGCTGATGGTTCAATGCGGACTCTATCAGTTCTCCCAAGAACTCTGTTCCCTTCAGCAGATCATTGTGGTCAAACGATACGATATTTTCTGTATTGGGCTTGACTCCAAAACGGAATAGTAACGACATTGTCCTGTCTGATAAGGCCGTTCATGTCGGCTTGTTGGTTAGCATGTGTTCTGTAAGCATCACCTTAATCCGATTTAGAGCTTGTTTCTCCATATTTTTTGTCCTTATATAATCAATATGCAAAAATAAGGTTTTTTCTTCGGAAACGGACGCTTTTTATAAAAAAACACTCCCCAAGCAAATAAATAGAAACAAGCTACGCAGTCTTTTTGCGCTACACAGAAAAATCAGTGAAAACGATGAAAAAGCGCATTTTCATCTACCGCGCAAATAGACTGCGTAGGAAAGGGGAGATCAGTCGATGTCGATCAGTTGGAAATGCTTGTTGAAGGTGAATTCCATGCCATTGGCCAGCTCCACCTCATACTCCTTCTTGCCCATCTCCAGTTTCTTGACCGCCCTTCCGGGATAGTGGAGGCGCAGGTAGCTTCGGATGGGGTAGGGGATCAGCTCCGCAGGCACCGAACCGCGCTTGCAGTCGATCTCTGTCAAATTGCCCCTTTTGTCAAACTCGAGTTTGGTGCCATTGCGCAGCACGACGTCATAGCTCTTGCCGGCTCCCGACTCCTTCTTGGCCAGCACCACCTTTTGGTGGCTGAAATGGCGCGTGATCACTGCCTGCGCCTTGGCGGGAAGCATGGCGACGGAGATGGGCTTGTCGTTGTCCACATGGGCAGAAATAGCGGAGGAGACGATGCAGCAGATGGCGATCATCAAAAATCTCATTGTTCTTTTCATAAACTTCAAATCTATTGTTTTATTATACCTATATACGGATCGTGCCGAGACACGATACACTGTTTTGGACGGCTAAGGGTCGCAATGGTTTAAGGCTGCGCTCACCCTTGACAGAAAAAACCACCCCCGGGGGACGGCGAGGGTGGTAATGGTCAGGTCATTGGGCTTGGCGTGTGGCAAGAAAGCGCTCCGCCTTGTGGAGGTCTTCGGGCGTGTCGATGCCGACGGTCTCGACATCGGTCAGTCCGACCTTGATCTTGTAGCCGTTTTGCAGCCAGCGCAGCTGCTCCAGGCTCTCAGCCAGTTCGAGCGACGACTGGGGCAGACGCGTGACCTCGCGCAGCACGTCGGCACGGTAGGCATAGAGGCCGATGTGCTTGAGGAAGGGGTAGGCTGCCAGCCACTCGCCCCGGACGAAGGGGATGGGAGACCGGGAGAAGTAGAGGGCGAAGCCGTCGTTGTCGAGGACGATCTTGGGTGAGTTGGGATTATCCACGGCCTCGATGCTCTCGAAGCGCTTGCCGAGGGTGGCTATCTGCGTGGCGGGGTCGTCGAAGGCCTCCATCACCGTACGCAGTTGCGAGGGCTGGATGAAGGGTTCGTCGCCCTGGACATTGATGACGACGTCGGGAGATCCGCCGACCAGGTCGAGGGCCTCGCAGATGCGGTCGGTGCCGCTCTTGTGGTCGGATCGCGTCATGACGGCCTGGCCGCCAAACGCGGTGACGGCATCGTAGATGCGCTGGTCGTCGGTGGCGACATAGACGCGGTCGAGGACCGATCGTACCTGTTCATAGACGCGCTGGATGACGGGTTGGCCGCCCAGGATGGCGAGCGGCTTGCCCGGGAAGCGTGTAGAGGCGAAGCGCGCGGGGATGATGGCTATATACTCCATGGCGTGATTACTTGATGATGTGGAGCCACTTCAGCGGCTTCTTGACCAGTTCGCTGAGCTTGCTGTCCTTGTTCTTCTGCGGCAGCGCATAGTCCTCGCGAATGTCGTACTTCGTGGAGTGGACAGGGGCCTGGTCGCCACCCTGCTTGCCACGGCCGCGGCCGCGCTTGCGCGAACTCTTCTTCTTGCCCTTGGAGGCGTCTGCCTGGGACTGGGCCTGCTGACCGCCCTGCTGGCTGCCTTTCTGGCCTCCCTGCTGGCCTCCCTGCTGACCGCCGCCCTCGGTGCCCTTGTCCTTGCCACGGCCTCGGCCGCGGGATCTGCGTTCCTTCTGGTCCTTTCGTTCCTTTTGGTCCTTCTGGTCGCGGCTGGCGTCGCCCTGCTGCTGCGGCTGCTGATCGCGGGCCTCACGAGGCTCACGGCGCTGGCGGCCACGGCGCGGCTGCTTCTCCCTGGGCTGCTGGTCCTGGGGCTGCGCCTGCTGCTGGCCGTCCTTGGCCACAGGCTGATCGGCCTTGTCGGCCTCACGGGGCTGAGGCTTGGCGGCCTTCTCGGCACGCTGCTTGTTCTGGCGGTTGCGGCTCTTCTTGTCCTTGTGGCTCTGCTGGTCGCGGGCCTCGCGGCGGCGGCTCTTCGCACTCTTGCCCTTGGCGGGGCGCGCCGACTGGCTATATTCGGGTGCCTCGCCGACGTCCTCGGGCAGGGGTACCTTCTCCACCGTTTTCTCCAGGAACTTCTCTATCTGCTGGAAGTAGTACTGGTCCTGCTCGCTGACCAGCGTGATGGCCACGCCGTCGCGGTTGGCACGGGCCGTACGGCCGATACGGTGGACGTAGTCCTCGGCGTCGCGGGGCACGTCGAAGTTGACGACCATCGCGATGTCGTCGATGTCGATGCCGCGGGAGATGATGTCGGTGGCGACGATGACGTCGAGCTGGCCGCTCTTGAACTGGAACATCATCTCGTCGCGCTCGGCCTGGTCGAGGTCGGAGTGCATCTCGCCGCAGTTGACCTTCATGCGCTTCAGCGAGGCAGCAATCTGCTTCACCTTCTGCTTGGAGCCGGAAAAGATGATGACGCGGTTGAGGTCGCCGGCCTTGAAGATGTCCTTGAGGATCGCCATCTTCTGCGTCTCGTAGCAGACGTAGGCCTTCTGCTGGATCTTCTCGGCGGGCTTGCTCACGGCGAGCTTCACCTCGACGGGATTCTTGAGCAGCGTCTTGGCCAGGTCCTCGATCTTGTCGGGCATCGTGGCCGAGAACATGATGGTCTGGACGTTCTGCGGCAACTTGCGGGCGATGGTGAGGATATCCTCGGAGAAGCCCATGTCGAGCATGCGGTCGGCCTCGTCGAGGATGAAGAAGCTCACGCGCGAGAGATCGACGTTGCCCAGCGACATGTGGGAGATGAAACGGCCGGGGGTGGCGATGACCACGTCGGCACCGAGGGAGAGGCTCTTGAGCTCCTGGTCGTAGCGGTTGCCGTCGTTGCCGCCATAGACGGCCACGCTCGACACGCCATCGAGATGGTAGGCGAAGCCCTGCATAGCCTGGTCGATCTGCTGGGCCAGCTCGCGCGTCGGCGACATGATGACGCAGTTGATGGCGTCGGCAGGATAGCCGCCGTCGGCCAGCTTGGAGAGGATGGGGAGCAGGTAGGCCGCCGTCTTGCCCGTGCCGGTCTGGGCGACACCCAGGATGTCGCGGCCTGCGAGGATGTGGGGGATGCAGCTTTCCTGTATGGGAGTGCACGTCTCGAACTGCATGTCGTCCAAGGCGTCGAGCACATAATCGTTCAAATCTAATTCGTCAAAATACATCTTTTCTGAAAGATAAAAATGGTGAGTGATACTACCTTGGCGCGTGCCTATAGCAGAAATAGGCTATGAAGGCAAAGATAAGGTTCGGAATCCATGCGGCCAGCACGGGGGGCGTGCCGGCATTGATGGCAAAGGTCGAGGAGACGGTCTGGAGCATGATGTAGCCGAAGCTCAGCCCCAGGCCGATACCCAGATAGAGGCCCATTCCTCCCTTTCGCTTTCGCGCCGAGAGCGAGAGTCCGATGATGGTGAGGATGAAGGAGGAGAAGGACATGGCGATGCGCTTGTGGAACTCCACCTCGTACTGCACGACATTGCCCGAACCGCGGCTCGTCTGCTTGGAGATGTAGTCGAGGAGCTCGGGCGAGGTGAAGGTCTCCTGCTGGCCCTTGGAATAGACCAGGTCGGTGGGCTCCATGAGGATGACCGTGTCCTTGACGTCGCCGGTGACGATCCGCTCGCGCAGGCCGACCAGCGTGCGCGTCTTCCAGTTGGTGGCCTTCCAGTGGTACTTCGCGTCGGCGATCGTGTCGTACTGGATCTCCATGGCCGTCATGTGGCTGACCAGCTTCTTGCCCTCAAACTTGTCGAGGGAGAAGCCGTAGCCGCGCTTGTAGCGGTCGTCGTAGTGCTGGATGTAGGCCACCGTGCCCTTGCCCACCTGCAGCTGGACGTTCTCCGCCGAAGTGTTCTTCTTGGAGTTGCGGTAGAGCGACTCGAAGTTTTGGCGGATGACCGTGCCGTGGGGGATGACGAAGCTGTTGAGGTAGAAGGTGACGCTGGCGATGAGCACGCACGAGATCATGTAGGGGCGCATCAGCCGCCGGAAGGAGACGCCCGAGGAGAGCATCGCGATGATCTCGGAGTTGCCGGCCAACTTCGAGGTGAAGAAGATGACGGCAATGAACACGAAGAGCGGGGAGAAGAGGTTGGAGTAGTAGGGGATGAAGTTGGCGTAGTAGTCGAAGACGATGGCACGCCAGGGCGCATGGTACTTCGTAAACTTCGAGAGGTTCTCGTTGAAGTCGAAGACCAGGGCGATGGAGATGATCAGCACGATGGAGAATATGTAGGTGCCGATAAACTTCCGGATGATGTACCAGTCGAGACGACCGAAAAGGTGCTTGGGCGACAACTTGCGCAGCACACGCGCCACCCTGGCCCCCGCCCGGCGAATCGTCTCGGGCTGGGGCATCCTGCGCCTCATCTTGTCTATGGTCTCTCCCATCTGCATGTCGAAAAATTTGTTTTTAGAGTCTGTCCTGCGAACGTAAAGGAGCCGGGCCTATATCCTCCGCCCGAGCTGGTCGATGACGGAAGACTTCCACTGGGTGAAGTCGCCCTGGAGGATGTGGGCCCTGGCGTCGGTGACGAGCCGCAGGTAGAAGGCAAGGTTGTGGATGCTGGCTATCTGCATCGCCAGCAGCTCGCCCGCCTTGAAGAGGTGGTGGAGGTAGGCCTTGGAGGTGATGCGGTCGATCTCGCAGCCCGTGGGGTCGAGGGGCGAGAAGTCGGCCTCCCACTTCTTGTTGCGCATGTTCATCGTGCCCTCGTAGGAGAAGAGCATGGCGTTGCGGCCGTTGCGCGTGGGCATCACGCAGTCGAACATATCGACACCGCGGGCGATGCCCTCCAGCAGGTTCTGGGGCGTGCCCACACCCATGAGGTAGCGCGGCTTGTCCTTGGGCAGGATGGCGTTGACGACCTCGATCATCTCGTACATCACCTCGGTGGGCTCGCCCACGGCCAGTCCGCCAATGGCATTGCCCTCGGCGCCCTGGTCGGCGACGTACTTAGCCGCCTCGCTCCGCAGGTCGGGATAGGTGCAGCCCTGGACGATAGGAAAGAGGGCCTGGGGGTAGCCGTAGAGGGGCTCGGTCTCGCGGAAACGCTTGAAGCAGCGGTCGAGCCAGCGCTGGGTAAGCCCAAGGCTGTTCTTGGCGTAGGCGTAGTCGCTCTTGCCCGGCGGACACTCGTCGAGCGCCATGATGATGTCGGCACCGATGACGCGCTCGATGTCCATCACACGCTCGGGGGTGAAGATGTGCTTCGAACCGTCGATGTGGGATCGAAACTCGCAGCCCTCCTCCGTGAGCTTGCGGATGCCCGTGAGAGAGAAGACCTGAAAGCCGCCGGAGTCGGTGAGGATCGGGCGGTCCCAGCCGTTGAAGCGATGGAGGCCACCAGCGGCCCGGAGCACCTCGCAGCCGGGGCGGAGGTAGAGGTGGTAGGTGTTGCCCAGGATGATCTGGGCCTTCACCTGCTCCTGGAGTTCGCGGAAGTGGACTCCCTTCACGCTGCCCACCGTGCCCACGGGCATGAAGATGGGGGTGAGGATCTCGCCATGGGCCGTCTGGATGCGGCCGGCCCGCGCGTCGCTGTAGGCGTCGGTGTGCTGTAGTTCGAACGTCATTGGCCCTTCTCCTCCTTTTGATCCGTAGTCTCCTCGACGACGAGCTGGACGGGGTGGGCCACCAGTTCGTCGGTGAGGGCGAAGTCCCACACCTGCTGCACGTTCTCCACATAGTGGAAGGTGACGCCCTTGCGATAGATCTCGGGGATCTCCTCCACGTCGCGCTGATTCTCGGCACACATCACGATGTCGGTGATGCCGGCACGCTTGGCGGCGAGGATCTTCTCCTTGATGCCGCCGACGGGCAGCACCTTGCCGCGCAGCGTGATCTCGCCCGTCATGGCCGTGTTCTTGCGCACCTTGCGCTGGGTCAGCGCCGAGGCCAGGGAGGTGGCGATGGTGATGCCCGCAGAAGGGCCGTCCTTGGGCGTGGCGCCCTCCGGCACGTGGATATGGATGTTCCACTGGTCGAAGAGGCGGTAGTCAACGCCCAGGGCGTCGATATGGGCCTTGACGTACTCCAGGGCGATGACGGCGCTCTCCTTCATCACGTCGCCAAGATTGCCCGTGAGCGTCAGTTTGCCGGCCTTGCCCTTGGAGAGCGAGGTCTCGATGAAGAGGATCTCGCCGCCCACGCTGGTCCAGGCCAGGCCCGTCACCACGCCCGCGTAGTCGTTGCCCTGGTAGATGTCGCGGTAGAAGGGCGGTTTGCCCAGCAGGCCCGGCAGCATGTCGGGGGTGATCTTGTTGGAGGGCAGCTGGCCGTCGGTGGCCTGGCGGAAGGCGAGCTTGCGCAGCGCCTTGTTGATCTGCTTCTCCAGCTGGCGCACGCCGCTCTCGCGGGTGTAGTTTTCGATGACCTTCTCCAGGGAGGCCTTCGTAAACTTCAGCTTGGGCTCCACCTGGTCGAGACCCGTGTTCTCCAGTTCGCGGGGGACGAGGTGGCGCTTGGCGATCTCTATCTTCTCCTCGGTGATGTAGCCGCTGACGGGAATCACCTCCATGCGGTCCAGCAGCGGACGGGGGATGGTGTTGAGGTCGTTGGCCGTGGCGATGAAGAGCACCTTGGAGAGGTCGTAGTCGGTGTCGAGGTAGTTGTCGTGGAAGGCGTTGTTCTGCTCCGGGTCGAGCACCTCCAGGAGGGCCGACGCGGGGTCGCCATTGACGGTGTTCTGCGTCACCTTGTCGATCTCGTCGAGGATGAAGACGGGGTTGGAGGAGCCAGCCTTGAGGATGCTCTTGATGATGCGTCCGGGCATGGCGCCGATATAGGTGCGGCGGTGGCCGCGCACCTCAGCCTCGTCGTGGAGGCCACCCAGCGAGACGCGGACGTATTTTCTGCCCATGGCCTCGGCAACGCTCTTGCCCAGCGAGGTCTTGCCGACGCCCGGAGGACCGTAGAGGCAGAGGATGGGGGACTTCAGGTCGCCACGGAGGCGGAGCACGGCCATGTACTCCAGGATGCGCTCCTTCACCTTCTCCATGCCGTAGTGGTTGCGGTCGAGGACGCGCTGCGCACGCTTCAGGTCAAGGCGGTCCTTGGTATATACGCCCCACGGCAGCGAGACGAGCGTCTGCAGGTAGTTGAGCAGGACACTGTAGTCGGGCGACTGGGGATTGATATTGTCGAGCTTGGCGAGCTCCTTGGCAAAGAGCTTGCTCACCTCATCGGGCCAGGGCTTGAGGAAGGCCTTCTTCTTGAGCTCCCTCTTGTCCTCAGACTCGCCGCTGTCGCCCAGCTCCTCGCGGATGTTCTTGATCTGCTGGTGGAGGAAGTACTCCTTCTGCTGCTCGTCGATGTCGGCGCGCGTCTTGTTCTGGATGTTCTTCTTGATGTGCAAGAACTGGGTTTCGCGGTTGAGGACCTTCAACAACTTGAACAGTCGCAGCTTCATGTTGTCCTCCTCCAGCAGCATGATCTTGTCGTAAATGTTGCTGACGATGTTGGAGGCGACGAAATTGACGATGGAGAGGTGGTTGCTGATGTTCTGCAGGGCGACCATCGCCTCGTTGGGGATGTCGTCGTTCATCTTCACATAGATCTCGACGCCCTGGCGCAGGCCTTCCACGGCCGCGGCAAACTCCTTGTCGTCTTCTGCGGGGAAGACCTCAGGGATCATCTCCGTCTCGGCGGTGAAGAAGTTGTTGGCGTCGTCGAGCGACTTGAGACGGCAGCGCGCCGAGGCGATCACGATGGCCGAATGCTCATTGTTGGATCCGGGCACCTCAAACTCCTTGACGAGCTTGGCATAGACGCCCACTTCGAAGAGGTCCTCCTGGATGGGGTAGTCCACGCTGGCGTCTTTCTGTGCGAACACGGCAAAGGTCTGGTCGGGATGATCGCGGAGGTAATCCAGCAGCTTCAAACTCGGCTGGCGCCCGATGAGAATCGGGGTCATGACGCCGGGGAAGGGAATCAGATTGCGGGTGATGAGGACGGGGATGGGACCATCCACGGATCCGACCTCCTTGGCCAGCGCCGAGGGGTCGCCGTCGTAGTCCGACAACATCATCCGTATCGTTGTATTTTGCTTCATTATCTTATTGTCTTCTGTGTTTTGGCGTGCAAAGGTACAAAGAAAATTCCTATTTCATGGAAAAATCCGTGCGAAACCTTGACTTTGCCCGCACAATGCGGCATTAGGTTGGCCGCAAGGCAGGCAATGGGGTGGCTGCAAGCGCGGGCGACAGGCTGACCGCGCGCGCGACAGGATCCACAAGGCAGGCGATGGGCTCAGTCTAAAGTCTGATCACCTGCTTCACGCCCTTGACCGTGCGCAGCTTCTTGATCAGCAGGTTGAGCTTCGACTTGTCGTCGAGCTGCACGACAAGATTGCCCGAGAACAGGCCGTCATGGGAGTCGATATTGATGGATCGCATCACGATCTTCTCGTCCTTGCTGATGATGTTGGTGATGTTGCTGACGATGCCGATGTCGTCGTTGCCGATGACGCGCAGCGTGATGTCGTAGTGGGAACTGCCCTTGCCGCTCCACTGCGCACGGACGATGCGGTAGCCGAAGCGGCGCTGCATCTCGGCGGCGTTGGGGCAGTCGGCACGGTGGATCTTGATGCCGCCATTGACGGTGACGAAGCCAAACACCTTGTCGCCATAGATGGGGTGGCAGCAGCGGGCGAGCGAGAAGTCGATGCCCTTGAGGCTCTTGTCGATGATGAGCACGTCGTCGTTCTTCTTGGCCTCGGTCGTGGCGGGGTGGGCATACTCGAAGTTTTTCGCGCTCTCGGCCTCGCGCTCCTTGACCTGGCTCTGGTCGACCAGGGCCTGGTATTCGTCGAGGACGCGGGTGGGGTCGAGGCGGCCTTCGGCGATCTGGTGGTAGAAGTCGCTCTGCTCCTTGAAGCCCATCTTGCGGATGAGGTGGGCGACGGTGGCCTCGTCGTAGTCGAGCTTCTTGTTCTTGAGGCGGCGCTCCAGCAGCTCCTTGGCGTAGAGGCCCTGCTTCTGGCGTGTTTCCTTGAGCGAGAGGCGCAGCTTGGCGCGGGCACGGGAGGTGACGAGGATGCGCAGCCACTCCGGCTTCGGAGTCTGGTTGCTGGCCGTCAGGATCTCGACCGTGTCGCCACTGTGGAGGGGCGTGCGGAAGGAGACATTCTTGCCGTTGACCTTGCCGCCGACGCAGGTGTCGCCGACGCGCGAGTGGATATGGTAGGCGAAGTCGAGCACGGTGGCTCCCTTGGGAAACTTCAGCAGGTCGCCCTTCGGGGTGAAGGCATAGACCTCGTCCTCGTAGAGGTCGAGCTTGAACTGGTCCATCACCTCCAGGTTGTCGCCTGCCTCCAGGGCGGTGCGGATCGAGGCGAGCCACTCCTCCATGCCGCCACCGTCGGCCTTCACGCCCTTGTAGCGCCAATGGGCGGCGAGCCCGTGCTCGGCCACCTCGTCCATGCGCTCGGTGCGGATCTGCACCTCCACCCACTTCTGCTCAGGACCGAGCACGGTGATGTGGAGACACTCGTAGCCATTGGACTTCGGCACGCTGATCCAGTCGCGCAGGCGCTTCGGGTTGGGCTGGTACATGTCGGTGACGATGGAGTAGGCCTGCCAACACTGCATCTTCTCCTTCTCCAGCGGGGAGTCGAGGATGATGCGGATGGCAAAGAGGTCGTAGATGCCATCGACACCACACTTCTGCTTCTTCATCTTCTGCCAAATGGAGTGGATCGACTTGGTGCGGCCCTTGATATGAAATTTGAGTCCGGCCTCGGTGAGGTGCTTGCTCACCGGACCGATGAAGCGCTCGATGTAGGCGTCGCGGGAACGCTTCGTGGCGTTGAGTTTCTCCTTGATCAGATAGTAGGCGTCGTGCTCGAGATACTTCAGCGAGAGGTCCTCCAGCTCGCTCTTGAGCTGGTAGAGGCCCAGTTTGTGGGCCAAGGGGGCGTAGAGGTAACTGGCCTCCTCGGCCACCTCGTGCTGCGCCTCCTTGTTGGGCGTGTCGCGTATCTGGCGCATCAGGCAGACGCGGTCGGCGATCATGATGAGCACCACGCGCATGTCCTCGGCGAAGGAGAGGAGCAGGTTGCGGAAATTCTCGCTCTCCACGATGGGAGTCTTGCTGTAGAGCTCCTGGACGCGGACGAGGCCCTGGAGGATCGTCGCCACGCCCTCGCCGAAGTCCTTGCGCGCCAGCGTCGTGTCATAGTGGCCGCGAAGCACGCTCTCGTAGAGCATGATGGCCAGCAGACTGTCACGGCGCAGGCCGATGTCGCCGACGGCCACCTTCGCCGTCATCAAAGCCTTGAGGACGGGATTGAGGCCGAAGCGGTCGCGCTCGATGTGGCGAGCCTCGATCTCAGAATGGATATGGGTGCGCAGACGCTCCACGTCAGTACCGGTCAGGGTGTCGTTGAGCATCTCGTGAATCTCCTTAGTAAGTGCCTCGCAGGCGTGCTTTTCTTCCTCGGTGAAAACGAATTTTTCTTCCATTGGCTGACGTTGCTTTGATGAATGATGCTACAAAGTTACGAAATTTCATCTGAATATTTCCCGATTTAAGAAAAAGTAAGTATATTTGTGCATTGGTTAGAGGACAACAAATAGACCACCTTATTTATAATATTAATATCGCAAAAGGATATGCTGACACAACAAGACTTGCAACAGATTGCTGCCAAGGGCATTGCCGAAGAGCAGCTGCAGAAGCAGATGGATGATTTCAAGCGCGGATTCCCCTTTCTGAGGCTCGACTCCGCAGCCACCGTGGGTCATGGCATCCTGGCACCGACGGACGCCGAGCGCGAGGAGTACATCCGCCAGTGGGACGCCTACAAGGCCGGGAAGCACCGGGTGACGAAGTTTGTACCCGCCTCGGGCGCTGCCAGCCGCATGTTCAAGAATTTGTTCGCCTTCCTCGACGCCGACTACGACGCGCCGCAGACGAGTTTCGAACACGAGTTTTTCGACCACATCCACCAGTTTGCCTTCTTCTCCGAGCTCGACGCTGCCTGCCTAAAGAATGAGGGCAAGGGAATCGACGACCTGCTGGCCGCAGGAGGACACAAGGCCGTCGTGGCCAACCTGCTGGAGGAGCGCGGCCTCAACTACGGCCAACTGCCGAAGGGCTTGCTCCGCTTCCACCACTATGAGGACGGGGCGCGCACGGCCATGGAAGAGCACCTCGTAGAGGGCGCACGCTACGCCAGCACCAACGGCGAGGCCCACATCCACTTCACCGTCTCGCACGAGCACCTGCCTTTGTTCAAGGCGGAGGTGGAGAAGCGGGTAGGGAAGTATGCGGAGAAGTACCAGGTGCGCTACGACATCTCCTTCTCGGAGCAGAAACCGAGCACGGACACCGTGGCAGCCAATCCCGACAATTCGCTCTTCCGCAACGAAGACGGGTCGCTTTTGTTCAGACCAGGTGGACACGGCGCACTCATCGAGAACCTCAACGACCTGGAGGCCGACGTGGTCTTCATCAAGAACATCGACAACGTGGTGCCCGACCGGTTGAAGGAGGACACCGTCACCTACAAGGCGCTGCTGGGTGGCGTCCTCGTGGCGCTGCAGGAGCGCGTCTTCGACTATCTTAGATCGCTCGACGAGGCCACGCCGACGAAGGAGAAACTGGCCGAGATGGAAGACTTCCTGGAGCACACGCTCTGGTGTTTGCCGCCGAAGAAGAAGGCGGGATGGAGCGACCAGGAGCGTGCCGACTACCTGCACCGCAAGTTGCACCGACCGATCCGCGTCTGTGGTATGGTGAAGAATGTGGGTGAGCCCGGCGGAGGACCGTTCCTCGCCTACAACCAGGACGGCACGGTGAGCCTGCAGATCCTGGAGTCGAGCCAAATCGACAAGGCCAACGAGGCCTACCAGCGGATGTTCTCCGAGGGTACGCATTTCAATCCCGTGGACCTCGTCTGTGGCGTCATCGATTACAAGGGCGTGGCGTTCGACCTCCCGAAGTTTGTGGATCCCTCCACGGGCTTCATCAGCACGAAGAGCAAGAACGGACGCGAACTGAAGGCCCTGGAGCTCCCGGGACTGTGGAATGGCGCGATGAGCGACTGGAACACGGTCTTCGTCGAAGTGCCGCTCTCTACGTTCAATCCCGTCAAGACGGTCAACGACCTGCTCCGCGAGCAGCATCAGTAGGCCGAGGCCTGGCCAGCCCAACCATGTTCATGGGAGGACGGTCTGCCTACGACAACGGTAGGCAGAGGGCCTGGCCAAGACGCTCGATGGATCTACCTAATATAGGTATAAATACAAGCACAAGTATAAGCACGAATATAAGTACAAGAAAAAGTACAAGTATAAGTAGAAAAAAAGTACGAGAAAAAGTACAAGAGAAATACAAGCACGAGAAAAGCCGCTGAATGGTCAGCGGCTTTTCTCGTTATAATGCAATTTACTTGCGATGGTTCGTTTTCTTGATTATCCGAAGTTGTCGTACATGATGCTCTCCGGCTCCACACCGAGACTGTCGAGATAGTCGGTGACGGTCTTGATGAGCATGGGAGGACCGCAGAGGTAGTACTCGCAATCCTCGGGAGCGTCGTGGTCCTTCAGATAGGTGTCGCGGATGCAGTTGACGGCGAAGCCCGTGTAGTACTTCACACCCAGCTCGTCGGCCTTCGGATCCTGACGGTCGAGGGAGAGGTGCATGTGGAAGTTGGGGAACTCCTTCTCCAGCTCCCAGAAGTCCTCCAGGAAGAAGGCCTCGGTCAGCGAGCGCGCGCCATAGAAGAAGTGCATCTCGCGATCGGTGCAGTGGAGCGTCTTCGTCATGTGCATGATCTGGGCGCGGAGCGGAGCCATACCAGCACCACCACCAATCCAGATCATCTCGCGCTTAGACTCGAAGTTGGGATGGAAGTCGCCGTAGGGACCCGACATCATCACCTTGTCGCCAGGCTTCAAGGAGAAGATGTAGCTGGAACCGATACCGGTCGGCACATCCTGGAATCCTACCTCGGGACGCGGCTTGAACGGCGTCGTGGCGATACGCACCGTCAGGGTGATGATGTCGCCCTCGGCGGGGTAGTTGGCCATGGAGTAGGCGCGGATCGTGGGCTCGGGGTTGTGAGCCTTCAGCGAGAAGATGTTGAAGTTCTTCCATGCGCCCATGTAGTCCTCGCCGATGTCGTTCTTGTCGAAGTCCTTGTCGTAGTCGATGCAGTCGTAGGCAGGGATCTTGATCTGGGCGTAGGAACCCGGCACGAAGTCCATGTGCTCGCCCGGGGGCAGGGCCACCTTGAACTCCTTGATGAAGGAGGAGACGTTCTTGTTGGAAAGCACGGTGCACTCCCACTCCTTGACGCCCATCACAGACTCGGGCACCTTGACGCTCATGTCGCCCTTGACCTTGCACTGGCAACCCAGGCGCCAGTTCTCCTTGATCTGCTTGCGCGTGAAGTGGGGACGCTCGGAGTCGAGGATCTCGCCACCACCGCTGAGCACCTGCAGCTTGCACTGTCCGCAGCTGGCCTTTCCGCCACAAGCGGAGGGCAGGTAGATGCCGTTCTCGTTGAGCGTGGCCATGATGCTCGATCCCTGATCGACGTTCAGCTGCTTGTCGCCATTGATCGTGATGGTCACTTTTCCGCTCGGGCTAAGAAACTTCTTGGCCAAGAGCAGGATGACAACCAACAGGAGTATTACCGCAAGGAACACTCCTACACTGCTGATAATGAAATTGATATCCATACGGTAATATTAAATTTTAAGTCCTGAGAAGCACATCATGGCCAATGCCATGAGGCCGACGGTGATAAATGTGATGCCGAGACCCTGCAGGGGTTTGGGCACGTCGCAGTACTCCATCTTCTCGCGGATGGCACCCATCGAGGCGATGGCGAGCATCCAGCCCAGTCCTGAGCCGAAGGCGAAGGAAATGGCGTCCCAGACGTTGCCGATGTACTGTGAGGAGGCGGGGTCGAGACCGATGCGCTGCTGCATGAAGAGCGAACCACCCATGATGGCGCAGTTCACGGCGATCAGCGGCAGGAAGATACCCAGCGCGCCATAGAGCGACGGGGAATACTTCTCGACGGCCATCTCCACGATCTGGACGATACCTGCGATGACGGCGATGAAGAGAATGAAACTCAGGAAGCCCAGGCCCAGCGGGTCGAGCACCTTCGTCTGAAGGAGATAGTTGACGGGCAGCGTGACCACCAGCACGAAGGTGACGGCGGCACCGAGTCCCACCGAGGTCTTCACGTTCTTGGAAACGGCAAGGAACGAGCACATGCCGAGGAAGAAGGCGAATACCATGTTGTCCACGAAGATGGACCGGAAAAATAGACTGATTATATGTTCCATAACTTATATCTCCTCCTTAATTGTTCTCCTTGTAGAAATAGGCACGGTGTACCCAGATGACGCATCCCACGAGGATGAGGGCCGTAGCCGACATGGTCATCATACCATTGTTCATGTAGCCAGCCTGATAGACGCTCTCGGGGATGAGCTGGAAGCCCAGCAGCGATCCGCGGCCGAAGAACTCGCGCACGCCACCGACGATGACGAGGATGAGCGCGTAGCCCAGTCCGTTGCCGACGCCGTCGAGGAACGAGGGCCAAGGCTTGTTGGTCATGGCAAAGGCCTCCAGACGACCCATGAGGATACAGTTGGTGATGATCAGACCGACATAGACGGAGAGCTGCACGCTCACGTCGTAGGCGAAGGCCTTGAGCACCTGGTTGACCACCGTCACCAGCGCGGCAACGACCACCAGCTGCACGATGATACGGATGCGGTTGGGGATGGTGTTGCGGATGATGGAGATGATCGTATTGGAAAATGCCGTGATGATTGTTACGGCAAGGCCCATGACGATAGCCGGCTTCAGCTGCGAAGTGACGGCCAAGGCGGAGCAAATACCCAGCACCTGAACCAAGACAGGGTTGTCAAGGTTGAAGGGATTGGTCAGAGCCTCTTTGTTTTGTTTACTGAATAAAGCCATCTTTTCTTACTTAGCATTAAAGAATTTAACATAGGGCTGCAGGCCGCCTTTCTCGGCTTTGAGCATGTCGGCCACACCGTTGGAGGTGATGGTGGCACCCGTCACGCAGTCCACCTGCGTCTTGGGGTCGGTGACCTTCTTCTCCACGGAGAGAGCGACGTGGTCGCGGTCGCCGTTGGCGAAGAGCTCCTTGCCCTTGAACAGGTCCTGCCACTTCTTGTTGTCCTTGATCTCGGCACCCAAGCCGGCAGTCTCGCCCTCATGGTTGAAGTAGGCGCCAAAGACAGTCGTCTTGTCGCCATTGACGGCGATGAAACCGCTGATGGGGCCCCAGAGGCCGTTGCCATAGACGGGGATGACATACTTCGTCTCGCCATCCACCTTGCAGCGGAAGACGACGAGCTTGCCGTCCTTGGCCTCGGCGGAGTTGAGGTGCTGGAAACCAGCCTCCGTGCCGCCCTGCTTGCCAGCCTCGACCACGTTGCCGTTGGCGTCGATCATGTCGTCGGCCTCGACGAGGTTCTGCCAGAGCTTGGCAGCCTCCTCATTGGTCATGTCGCGGTCCTGGTTGAGCGCATAGAGGATCTGCTTCTGTGTGTCGAGCATCACGTTGGCATCCTGCTGCGGCTTCAAAGCCTGATAGACGGATGCGAGCATCAATGCCACGACCACAACGAGGACGACCGAATAGATGATGGTGTATGAATTGGTGTTTGTTTTCATCTTTCTTTCCTCCTTACTTATTGGTTAGCATTCTTTTGCGCCCCACGCTTGCTGCGGCGGCTGATGTTGCGGTCCACCACGCAGTAGTCGATCAGCGGAGCAAACATGTTGCCGAAGAGGATGGCGAGCATCATGCCCTCGGGGTAGCCGGGGTTCATCACGCGCACCACAACGGCCATGATGCCGATGAGCGCACCATAGACCCACTTACCACTCTCGGTACGGGCCGAGGTGACAGGATCAGTGGCCATGAAGACGGCACCGAAGCAGAAACCGCCGAGCACGATGTGCTCATACCAGGGGATGCTGCTCATGCCCAGCTGCTCGAAGACCACGGCCATCAGACCGCCGCCGAGGAACACGCTCAGCATGGTCTTCCAGGAGGCAATGCCCGTCCACAGCAGGATCACGGCGCCAATGGCGATGGCGATGACGGAGGTCTCGCCCATGGATCCCGGGATGAGACCGATGATCATGTCGTTGAAGCTGGCGGACACGTCGGCGTGCTGAGCGATCTCACCCAGCGGAGTGGCCATCGTGTAGCCGTCGGGGGCCTTGAAACCCATACCCAAGATCGGCTCCGTGGCCACCCAGATGGTGTCGCCAGTCATGCTGCTGGGGTAGGAGAAGAAAAGGAACGCACGCGCGAGGAGCGCGGGGTTGAAGACGTTCATACCCGTACCACCGAAGATCTCCTTGCCGATGACGACGGCGAAGGCAACGGCCAGGGCCAGGATCCACAACGGCGTGGAGACGGGGATGATCAGCGGGATCAGGATACCGGAGACGAGGTAGCCCTCCTGGATCTCCTCGCCCTTGTACTGGGCCCAGGCAAACTCGATGCCGAGACCGACAATATAGCTGACGAGAATCTTGGGCAGCATGGCAGCGAAGCCATAGAGGAACATACCCATGAACGTAGCCTCGGCCAGCTTGCTTGCGGCCACGGCGTTCTGGTATCCGATGTTGTACATTCCGAAGAGCATGGCGGGCAACAATGCGATGACCACAAAGCTCATGATGCGCTTCGAGTCGATAGCGTCGTGGATGGAGACACCGCTCTTGGATGTCGTGTGCGGCACATAAAGGAATGTGTCGAAACCATCATAGACACTACGGAAAGCGTGGAGCTTGCCGCCCTCCTCGAAGTTCGGACGTATCTTGTCGAGATAATTTCTAAGACTCATATCTGTAACTTTCTTGTTTAAGCATTTTCTTTACGGAGGATATCAAGACCCTGACGCACAATCTGTTGCAGAGGCAGCTTCGAGCTATCCACAAACTCGGCCAGCGCGAAGTCCTCCGGGCTCACCTCGTAGATGCCCAACTGCTCCTGCTTGTCGATGTTGCCCGTGATGATAGCCTTGACAAGGTACTCACCATAGATGTCCATCGGCAGCACGCGGTCGTACTCACCACTCATGATCATGCGGCGCTCGCCACCCTTGATGCGCGCGTCGAGCGTGTACTCCTTCTTGCCCTGCAACCATGAGAAGTAGCTGCGAGAGGTGGAGAACGTGTTGGCACGCGGCATGATCCAACCAGCCAGCTCATCGACGTCGTCGCCCTCGGGGATGGCACAGACCTCGGAGGTGTGTGCGCCCAATACGCTCTCGTCGTTGGCGATGCGGCCCGTGAGCGGGTTGCCGTTGAGCAGACGCACATGGCGGTCGCTCTTCACGTTGCCGGCAATGATCTCCTTCAGCGGCGTGCCGACCAAAGCCTCGACATAGGCGGGAGACTTGATCTCGCTGCCTGCCACGGCTACCATGCGGCGCAGATCGACTTTGCCCGTGTTGAACAGGCGACCGAAGAAGAGCACGGCCGTGGGATCGACCGTCCAGACCGTCTCGCCCTTGTTGACCGGGTCGAGGTGGTTCACCTGCACACCGACGTTGCCGGCAGGACAGGGACCGTCGAAGACCGTCACCTCAGCGTTCTTCGCACCAAGCAGCGCCTGGGAGGTCTGCTGAGCGCCCACGCCAAGATGCACGCGCGCGATGCGCGACAAAGCCGTGATACCAGCCTGGAAGTCCTTCTCCTGGCCCTTCAGCTCCAGCTCGAAGTCGCCCTGCAGCGGCTTGTCGCGGAGGGCGGAGACAAAGATGGCCTTCGGCATCGTGTCGGGAGTGGTGGAGACGGCATAGGGAAGCTGGTCGATGTAGCCGAAGAGACCAGCCTCAAGCAAGGCCTTGACAACGGCAGCTCCATCGAGCTTCGAGGGATCCTTCACACCAAAATCGGCATACTCCTGCTGGGCGTCGGCCTTCACCGTGACGCGGAGCACCTTGCGGCGATCACCACGCACAACAGCCGTCACAGTTCCGCTGACTGGGGACGCAAAGCCCACCTCAGGGAAACGCTTGTTGACAAACAACGCGTCGCCCGCACGGACATGGTCGCCCTCCTTGACGGCCACCTTCGGCGTCACACCAACGAAATCGTCGGGCACGAGCGAGTACTCTGCCGACGGCTTCAAGCGGGTAACGGTCTCTGCGGCACGTCCTTTCAGACGGATGTCCAAGCCCTTACGTAGCTTAATTGTTTCTGACATAGTTGAATCTAGATTGTTATGTAATTTCTTTTGTTCAAACCTCGTTTTGTAATTTTCGTGCAAAATTAACTATTTTCAGCCGATTACGGAAAGTTTTTGCGGAAAACTTTCAAGCGATTTGGGTTTTGTGTGGCAGATGGAGGAAAAAGGACGGGATAAAGGCACAATATTTTGCACGGAACGCCGTTCTGATAGGTATGAAAATGACGAGTTTGCGGCTCATGCTCTTAGCCGCCCCCTTGGCCGTCCTATCCCTGGCGGCCTGTAGCGACGACGATTCCTTCTCGGCGTCGCCCGACCACCGGCTGGCCTTCTCTGCCGACACGGTAAGTCTCGACACGACCTTCTCCCGCGTGCCCACCACGACCCGCACCTTCTGGGTCTATAACCGATCGGGCGACGGCCTGCGATGCACCAGCGTCCGCCTGCGCAAAGGCAATCAGACGGGCTTCCGCGTCAATGTCGATGGAATGTACCTCGGACAGGCCAGCGGCTATCAGGTCGGCGGCGTGGAACTGCGCAAGGACGACTCGCTGCGCGTCTTCGTAGAACTGACCTCTGCCGACACCCATTCCGAGGTGCCGGAACTGCTGGAGGACGACCTGGTCTTCACCCTGGAGAGTGGGGTGGAGCAGAAGGTCAACCTACGGGCTTGGTCCTGGGATGCCACCCTACTGGATGGTTTAAAGATAAGTCGTGACACGCTGATACAGAGCACAAAACCCATCGTGATTAAAGGAAATATAGAGGTGGATAGCGCCGCCACGCTCACCATCGGAGCGGGCACGACACTCTACTTCTCCAACCATGCTGGCATCGACGTCTATGGCACGCTGCGCGCCGAGGGAACGCCCGAGGCCAACGTCACGCTGCGCGGCGACCGTATCGACCGCATGTTCGACTACCTGCCCTACGACCGCGTCTCGGGACAGTGGCAGGGCATACGGCTCCACGCCTCTTCTTTCGACAACGAGATCCAATACACCGACCTCCACTCGGCCTACAACGGCATCGTCTGCGACTCCTCCGCGGCCGACCGCACCAAACTCCGCCTCTATAACAGTACGGTGCACAACTGCCAGGGCTATGGCCTCTATGCCGTGGGGTGTCAGCTCGACCTCTACAACACGCAGGTCACCAATGCTTCCATCGACTGCGTCTCTATCACGGGAGGCAGCGTGGTGATGCGCCATTGCACCCTGGCGCAGTTTTTCCCCTTCGACCTTGGAAAGCCCGTGGGCGTGGCGCTCCGCTTCGGCGACCGCTACGAGGGCGACGTGACGATACCGCTGACGCGATTTGACATCTTCAATACCATCGTCACGGGCTACTCAGACGACGAGATCATGGGCAATTTCTCCGACGTGGAGACGGCGACCTACTTGTTCGACCACTGTCTGCTGCGCACCGGAGAACCCGAAACGATCGACGAGGCCCACTACAAGGGGGTGATCTGGGAGAACGTCAAGGACACAACGGCCTTCGGACGAAAGAACTTCGTCAAGATCGACTATGACAAGCAGTACTTCGACTTCCACCTCGACAGCGTCTCCCACGCCATCGACTCGGCGGCAGTATCGCCAGAGGGATGGGGACGCACCGACCGCGACGGACTGCCCCGCGACGAGCGGCCCGACATCGGAGGCTTCGAATATCGGAAGCCTGCAGAGCAATAGGAGCAGTCTCCCGTGCTGCTGGTGCGGGAGACTTCCAGCGCTGCTTGACACGGGAAGTTCGGTCGTTTTCAGGCTTTAAACTGAAAATTCCGTCCTTTTTCTTTGTCAATTGGAAAAATCGTAGTATCTTTGCACCCGCTTTGAAGCTGAAAGCATTCGGGGTGTAGCGCAGCCCGGTAGCGCTCCTGGTTTGGGACCAGGTGGTCGCAGGTTCGAATCCTGTCGCCCCGACCAAAGAGAGAGTCAGATTAACCCGTTTAATCTGGCTTTTTTCTTATTCAGAACCCAAGGCGCTCCCTACTACAGTCTTTTGTATATATAAGCCTATACTATTCTATGAAGAAAAAGCCTGTTGTTTTTTCAACAAGGCAAACAACAACCAAGGCAATTGTTTTAAAAGACAAGGCGATTGTTTAAAAGACAAGGCGAATATTTCACAAGATATATACTTTTACTTTAAAAACAAGATGAATATGAAAAGATGGTTGCTTGCGATGGCCCTCGTGGTCTCGGTATTGTCGGTGTGGGGGCAAGGCTGCTGCGCCGACACGGTCACGTTTGCCGGAAGAATAGAGAATGCTGAGTATCAGGTGTGGATCGAGATGGACTTCTACCACAACGACGTCGTCACGCCCGGACAGGAGATCTTCGGCCAGGTGCCGGGCTACTTCGGGGCGAAGCGCGACACGCGCAAGTGGATCTTCGTCGATGCGGAGGTCAAGGGCAAGCAGGCTCGCCTCGTCATCACCAACGACTATGGCAGCGAGGACCTGGAGGCCCGACTGACGCTGGAGCGCGACGGTACCTATACGCTGGAGCGCCTGAAAGGGAGCACGATGAAGATCGTCGTGGGAGGCAAATGGGTGAACATCCCCAAGAAACTGACATTCAAGCGCCCTGTCGCCACCAAGCCCGCAGCATAGGCAAAGAAGAGGTTGGTAGAGTAGGAACAACCGTAGGCAAAGGAGCGAATGGCAAAAGAGGAACAGCCGTAGGCAAAGGAGTAGGTTGACAGAGTAGGAGCAGTCGTAGGCGAAGGAGCGGGCGCTATTCCTTTCTCAGTTCTATGACCGTCATCTCGGGCCATGCGCCCAGCCTGAAGGGAAACGACCCGCCCAGTCCGAGCGACACGTAGAGCCACTGCGCTCCCTTGTGGTAAAGGCCTCCCCACTCCTTGAAGGCAAAGCGGGCCAGGCTCAGCGGACCGATTCGTACCTGCGCGCCATGGGTGTGGCCAGCGAGGGTCAGCGCAATGTCTTTCCTTCCTACCACCTCGGCGCGCCAATGGTTGGGGTCGTGGGAGAGGAGGATCGTAAACGTGTCCGGCTCCAGTCCCCGAACCGCCTTCTCGAGGTCTCCCCGGACGGGGAATGGGGGTCTGCCGATATTCTCCACGCCCGCTATGGCGATACGATCGTTGCCGCGCTGGAGGATTCGGTGCTCGTCGAGGAGCAGCGTCCATCCGACGTTGCGGACGACTTGCCCCAGCTGCTGGAAGTTGCGGTCGTGGTATCCCGTCCGTCGCTTCGGCCCATACTTGCAATAGTCGTGATTGCCCAGGATGGCGAAGACGCCGTCGGGAGCCTGGAGCATGGCCAGGTCGTGGCGATAGGGAACGGCCTCGCGCGCCACCTTGTTGACCAAGTCGCCCGTGAAGACCACCAGGTCGGCCTCCTGCTGGTTGGCCGTCTCGATGACGCGGCGCACAAAGGGGTTGTGGCGACCGAACGTGCCGAGATGGAAGTCGGAGAGGTGGAGAAGGCGATAGCCGTCGAAGGCGGTGGGAAGAGTAGGGAAGCAGATCTTCACCTGTCTCACCTTCAGTCGGCGCCAGCCCAGCGTCAGTCCGTAGATGGCCAAGAGCTCGGCCGTGACGGCGGCGAGAAGACCCGCCCAGGGGGTGATAATCTGGAAGAGAAGGAAGCAGATCTTGGGCACGACGAAGCAGAGGATGCAGCCGTTGAGCGTGCGCGCGGCAAGACTGTGGCGAAACTCAAACACCAGGGCCAGCCAGGCTGCGGTCAGCAGGGTGGTGGGGAGAAACCACAGAATGCTCACGAGCAAAGGCACCTCTCTGAGGTAGAGGCTCCATATCGATACGTCGGGGAGCAAGGCGGTGAGGAGTATGACGATCAGAAACCGTTTCATATTGTCTTTTCCTTTCTTGTTTATAGAGGTTGTCTTCGCTATTCGTTTTGAGGATGTAAAATTACAAAAAATATTTCAATCTACGGCATAAAACCGAAATTATTTCGACCTGTACGGTTGAAACGGGCTGAAAGCCCAACAGACCATAGGAGGGTGTGTCAAAACTCCCAATATAAATAAA
>OKUG01000245.1_pt1 | contig 23637 bp, 15 predicted proteins | sample 1606721 | NCBI WGS metagenome assembly OKUG01 (sample SAMEA3882539, study PRJEB24775) | human gut metagenome | biome: human-associated habitat; feature: intestine environment; material: feces | place: Netherlands | collected 2009/2010
TTCATTTTGGGGCTTGACTTTTAATAGTTAGTCTCCAAAATTTTTGCAAAATAAAAGACCCGGAACTGGGTCTTTTGGTTCAGTCTGCGATCAGCGCGCTTCTTCCTGCTTCTTCTGTTTTGCCTGTTGCTTTTTTAGTTGCCACTGGTCGAGCAGCTTGATGATGATGCTTTCCATCTGCCGGGGCGTGTAATTGCGTGGAAAGTATTTCCGCAGGGTTTCGTTTTTGATGGTCACGGTGTCCAGTTCGCTTTTCTTTTCCTCATTCATAATGTTGTAGACTGCATCATAGTCAAACTCACCCTGCTGCGCCAGCTTTTTTATCCGAATGGCTTGTGAAAGAGATGGTGCGTTCTGGGAAGCATCCATTGCTTCTAAAAAATCCTGTTGCTGTTTTTCGTCCAGATAGGACAGTTCTACCGCAGGGTTAAAAGAGATTTTTTTCTCGTCCACCATGTCGAGCAATTCAGGGACAAGGTTCGTCAGACGCACAAAACGCTGGACTTGATTGCGACTTTCGCCTGAATCTTTTGCTACTTTTTCATCGGCTCTCAACTTCGTCCCAACTTGGGACGAAGTTAAATCAACTCGCTCTCCCTGATGTTTCATGGCATCCAGCTTCATCTTGTAGGCAAATGCTCTTTCACTGGGGAGCAGACTTTCTCGTTGCAGGTTGCTGTCAACCATAATGATCGTGGCGGCATCATCATCCAAATCCCGAACAATGACCGGCATGGTCTCCTTTTCTGCCAGCTCACTGGCTCTGTGCCGCCTGTGTCCGGCTACCAGCTCATAACCGCCCTCCGGGTCCGGTCGGGCAATCGCCGGGACCAGAACGCCATACTGCTTGATACTGTCAGCGGTCTCCATCATGGCCTCGTCATCCTTGACTTTGAAGGGGTGGTTCTTGAACGGATGCAGCTCAGACAGCGGAATTTCCTGTATCTTCTCCAGCTTTGCATCCTGACGGCCTTCTTCGGTGGAAAACAGATCATCTACCGAGGCCAGCTCTATTTTTTTCGCGCTGCTTTTCAAGTTTCAACACCTCCTTCGTCAGATTTTTGTAGCCTTCAGCCACCTTGCCGCCGGGATCATGGGCAAAAATGCTTTTTCCCTCGGCGCTGATTTCCTTTGCCCGGACAGAATGGGGGATCTCTGTGCCGAATACCTTGATCTTACTGCCATAGGTCTCCCGCAGGAGCGCGGAGATCTCTTTGGCAAAGTTGGTTCGGCTGTCCACCATCGTCAGCAGGATACCGTCTATCTGGAGCTTGGGATTGATCTGCCGCTTTACCTTGTTTACCGTAGAGAGCAGCTGTTCCAGTCCTTTGGCGGGCAGGTACTCCGCCTGAACGGGAATGATGATCCTGTTCGCAGCGGCCAGCGCATTGACCGTAAGCATACCCAGAGAGGGCTGACAGTCGATGAGGATATGGGAATATTGCCCCTTCAGCGTGTCCAGATATTGCCGCAAGATAGTCTCACGGCTCATGGCATTTACCAGGGATACCTCCATACCAGATAACTGGATGTCCGCAGGCATCAGGTCTACGCCTTCCGCATGATGCAGAATACCTTCTCCAGTGCGTATAGGCTGATCCATCAGAATTTTGCCCATTGCATCGGACAATGTAAATGGCAACTTGTCCGGTTGCGGATTTCCCAGGCTGATTGTCAGGCTCCCTTGTGGGTCCCCGTCGATCAGAAGGACTTTCTTTCCGGCCTGCGCCAGCCCGATTCCCAAGTTGGCACAGGTCGTTGTCTTGCCAACGCCGCCTTTCTGGTTGGCAATGGCGATGATCTGTGTGTTCAAATAAACCTCCTCCTTCTACAAAAAATATCCTTATTCCGAAAAATAGGGATGAAAAAAGCCGCTTACTCAAATAAATGAATAAACGGCTATGTAAGAAATATTCGATTGTAAGTAAAGTTTTATATCACTGCAAAATAACGAAGTGCATCTTTGATTGCTTCTACCTTTTCTGGTGTCGGATGCTTCCTCGGCTGTTTCAATTCCTCTACTGCGTTAGGAGCATCATACATCGGCAATCCCAAATTTCGCTTTACCTCTGCGATATATGCGGTATGTACCTTGAAGCCGTATTTCGCTTCTATGTACTCCTTAATCATTTTGTAGGTCACTTTTTCTTTGGGCTTGTACGCTTCGGCTCTTTTAGCAATACTATCTACCGGAATCTTGCCCTCGCCCTCTCCAAACTCCACATCAATGTGGATATAACTGTCGGCTTTTTTGTGGGACAAAAGAACTACCGTCTCTACATGCGTCGTATGAGAAAACTGATCAAATGCCTGCCACTTCATGAGTTCATACTTCTCTTCACAGAGTATCTTCAAATCCCTTGCCAATGTTGCCGAATCGCAGCTCACATATACAATCCTCTCCGGTGACATCGCAAGCATTGTGTCCAGGCACTTCTCATCACAGCCCTTTCTTGGCGGGTCAACGACTATCACATCCGGGCGAAGCATATCTGTATGTCCGGTGGATGCTGTATCATCAGTGATTTTCTCAGTTTTCTTTGCATTCTCATAAAACTGTGGCAGCACCTCCTCAGCCTTTCCTACGAAAAACTGTGCATTTGTGATGCCATTGAGCTTCGCGTTGTTTTTGGCATCCTCGATTGCCTGAGGCACTATTTCCACTCCATACACCTGCTTTGCCTTCTGTGACAAAAAGAGCGATATGGTACCGATACCACAGTAGAGATCCCAGACATTTTCATTTCCTGTGAGCCCTGCAAATGCAAGTGCCGTGCTGTAAAGCTTTTCTGTCTGCTTCGGGTTTACCTGATAGAACGACTGTGGCGAAATCTGATATGTGATGCCTGTCCCCTGTGGTGTGAAATCAGGGTAAGAAAGCAGATGGATGGTGTCCTCAATATATGGTCTTCCCCATATGCAGACTGTCTTTTTGCCGAGGATGACATTTGTGTTTTCCTTGTTGATATTGTAGGAAATCGAAGTCATTCCATCGATTTTTGAGAGTCTTTCGCACAGTATATCTGCTGCATTCCCGGCTCGGCATTTTGCTTCAAGACTGTCCCCATTTATCACAAGGCACACCATAATCTGCTTTGATGTAAAACCATATCTGATAAGCACATGGCGCACGAGCCCTTTGTGTGTGTTCTCGTCATACGGTGTGATGCCGCACTCATTCATCCATTCCTTTATGATATCCAGTATCTCTTTGTTTTGCGGCACCCCAAGCCTGCAGTCATCGACCGGGATGATATTGTGGCTTCGCGATGCATAAAAGCCTGTCACTATATTACCATCCCTGTCATATCCCACCGGAAACTGTGCCTTGTTGCGGTAGCGGTATGGATTGTCTGCGCCAACAGGCGGCTGCATTTTACTGTCCAGCTTTGCCTCGGAAAATCCACCTATACGCATGAGATTGTTGCGCACCTTATTATTTTTAAATTCAAGCTGCTTTTCATAAGAGAGCGCCTGTATCTGGCAGCCGCCACACCTCTTGTGCAGCTCACATTGCGGCTCAACGCGAAAAGTGGAAGGGGTCTTAATCTCTTCCACTCTTGCGTAGCCATAGTTTTTCTTTAATTTTGTTGCGCGGGCTGTTATGACGTCACCAATCAGTGCATCCTTTACGAAAAAGGTCATGCCATCATAATGTCCGATACCCTCGCCATCTGTTCCCATATCTGTTATTTCAAGTTCAAATATGTCATTTTTTTTCATGCTTTTCTCTTCTTTATTTTATATATAATTACTCTTTATAATGTTTGTATCCGGCGCAAGCTTTCACACCAAAAATCACACCATAGCTATATTTAATATCGTCCGCCTTTTTACACACTTGTTCTGCGGAAATTTGTCTCCATAAATCTGTTGTAGCCCTGCCACTTTGTATCGTTTTCAGGCACATTTACAAGCAGCTCTCTGAAGGTCTCCATCTTGGCATCTATGTTGTCTGCAAAGCTAAGTGCAAGTGCCTCGACAAGTGCCGGCTTTTTCGGAGAGCCAAACTCAAGCTCGCCGTGGTGGGCAAGTATGCAGTGCTTCAGCTCGTTTGCGAGCACTACCGGGAAGCCGTCGATGCTCTTAATCGCATCGCCTACCCACTCTGCACCAATCATGATATGTCCGAGGAGCTGACCAGCGTCTGTATAGTCATTCTCCGGGAAAGTAGAAAGCTCTTTTAATTTTCCGATATCATGGAAAATAGCTGCCGTAAGAAGCAGGTCACGGTTTAAAACCGGATACATTTTTGCAAAATAATCACAGTTCTTCGTCACACCGAGTGTATGCTCCAAAAGACCTCCTACAAAACCGTGGTGCACGCTCTTTGCGGCTGAATGGAACTTGAAACGACGCTCAAACTCCTTATTGTCAAAAAAGCTATGTAATAGCTGTGACAGGTACTGATTCTTTACAGAGCCGATAAAGCCCATGAGTTCCTTATACATGACCTCGACATCCTTATCGCTGACCGGCAGATAATCCGCAGGGTCATATTCTCCCTCGTTTACCTTTCTCGCACGCTTTATGGAACACTGCAAATTGCCCTGAAAGCTTGTGATATCACCGGTTATGGCTATGTAATCCATTGCATCAAATTCCTCAATGCCTACTGAGCCAACATCCCATATCTTGGCATCCAGCGTGCCTGTCTTATCCTGCAGGATAACATTGTCATAAGGCTTTCCGCTTTTGGTCATGGCTGTCTGCTTGCTCTTGCATAAAAAAATCTCATTGATTCTCTCTCCCTCGCGGAGAGTTGAAATATACTTCATATATCCTCCTAATTTCGGCTAATTCATCACTCCGATTTTCACCTGACAGGTAATCTCCGTGTAGCCGTTGCTTCCTTTTCTCTTTACTTTCAGATTGCAGGTATCCTCAGGCTTTTGCTTCATAAGCTGTGTGTTGTACGCGGACACATTCGACACCTCTGTATTGTTTACCGCAACTATCACATCTCCGCTTTGAAGCCCCGAGACAAATGCCGGTGAATCCATTGTAACCTGCTTTATATAAACACCCTTTGGGATGTTATATCTGTTTGCTATTTTTTCTGTAACTGTAGTACAGGTGATGCCTATGTACGGCACATCTGCGCCGCTCTCGAGCTTTTCAATGACAGGTGACAGGTCGCTTATGCTGACAGCCGTGAGCGTATTGTTTTCCTCCGCCGGATTGAAATCCTGCAGCGAAAGCCCTATGACCTGACCATCTGTATTAATCAGTATACCGCTCTGCAACTTGTTGCTTGCGATATCTGTGGTGAGCACCGAGTAATTGTTGTCCTGCGCCGACAGCTCGTTGGTTGTTGACGTTACAAGACCTGTGAGAATGGCATAGTTTGCCTCAAGCGCAATGACAGATGCTCCTCTTGAAACAATATTTGAATTACCAAGCTCCGCAACCGCTATAGCCCTTATTGTGGCGTCGTCCAGAAGTGACTTATCCACGGAAATGATTGCTATACCTGTATTGCTGTCATACTTGACCAGCGCAGCATCAGCCATCATGTCGTTTACAAAGGTTACACTAAGCTTATCCGCCTTATCCACTACATTTTTCTCTGTCAGAATGATTAGCTGCTTTCCATTGTCCCTCAGTATCACTCCCACTCCCTGACCCTCGGTCTCATAGGAATTATTGAAAATATCAGTGGCATCTGTCACACCCGTGACTCCTACTACAAATCTCGTGGCCGAAACGCCCACTCTGTAGAGCTGGTTCTGCACTGCCTGATAATCTGCGAGTGTAGGCTGGTAGGTCTGCAAAGACGGCTCCGAAGAAGTGCCGGACTCTGTGCTTTGTGTACCATTTTCACTATATGCATCACTGCTGTCATCTATGCCTGACTGCTGTGGAGCTGTCTGCACATCATTATTATTTTTTCCATCTGAAGCTTTTTTTGATTGTCTGTTGATAACCGGCAGAAATATAGCAAAAACAATGCTTGCAGCCACTGCAAATACCACTCCGCAGAGTGCTGCTGTGCCTGCTTTTTTTGCAAGTCTTTTTTTATTCAGCGGTTTATCCTTTATCTTTTCTCTGATAAATTGCTCCATATTGTCACCCTGATTAGATGTCTTTAGTTACTATCTTACATTATATTCTGAATTATATTGCGTTGCAACCATATTTTTTAAGTACGCCTTTGAGTACGGGCTTGTGGCATGTACCCGCCGGACTGCTGCAAGCCCTTACTTTTTGGCTCGTTTAACAAACTGGTTTGTTATGTATTAAACTTTATGTTATCATCTTGTAATTATCATTTAATACATATTTATTATGGTTTTTTTGAAGATTTTCAGCTATAATATGATAAGCTATACAGTAAATATGAATTTAATATTCAACTACCGAAATATAAGGATATAGAAATGAATAAAAAAGTTTACAAAACATTGGAATATAACAAAATCCTCACCATGCTAAGCAGCTACGCAGCATGTGATGAGACAAAGAAGCGGTGTCTTTCGCTTGAGCCTATCACCGATTTATACGAAATCAGACATCTGCAGACCACCACTGCCGATGCACTAAGCCGCCTGTACAAGGACAGCGGAATATCCTTCGTTGGCATACACAATGTGCATGCTTCTCTAAAGAGGCTTGATATCGGCGGAGCTCTGAATACGACCGAGCTTCTTCGCATCTGCAGTCTTTTGGAGGTTGCAAAGCGCGTGAAGGCCTATGGCAGAAGCGCCATGGATAATGAAAAGCAGGATTCTCTCTCCGGTCTGTTTGCAGGGATTGAACCGGTTTCTGCGCTCTGCGATGAGATTAAGAGGTGCATTTTATCTGAGGAAGAGATTGCCGATGATGCGAGTCCTGAGCTTTTTAAGATAAGAAAGAGCATACGCGGCATGAACGACAGAATCCATGCGCAGCTCACCAAGCTCATGAACAACAGCACAACGAGGACATATCTGCAAGATGCGGTTGTGACCATGCGCGACGGCAGATATTGTCTGCCTGTAAAGGCTGAGGCTAAAGGCAATGTACCCGGAATGATGCACGACCAGTCATCTACCGGCTCTACCCTTTTTATCGAGCCGATGGCTGTCGTCAATTTGAATAACGAGCTCAAGGAGCTTTTCATAAAGGAGCAGGAGGAGATTGAAAAAATCCTTGCAGCGCTCAGCGACAAGGTTGCAATGAATGCGGCTGCTTTGGAGCAGGACTATGAGATTCTTTCAGAGCTTGACTTCATTTTTGCAAAGGCAAATCTGGCTAAATCATATAACGGTGTGGCACCGGATTTCAACACCGATGGGCATATCAATATCAGAAAGGGCCGTCATCCGCTTTTGGATGCTAAAAAGGTGGTTCCTATAGATGTACGGCTCGGCGAGGAATATAAGCAGCTTATCATCACCGGACCAAATACCGGCGGTAAGACGGTTTCACTAAAGACTGTCGGACTTTTAACTCTCATGGGTCAGGCAGGTCTTCACATTCCTGCGGCTGACAGGTCAAAGCTCGCCATCTTTGAGGATGTCTTTGCGGATATAGGCGATGAGCAGAGTATTGAGCAAAGTCTCAGTACCTTCTCGTCTCACATGACCAATATCGTAAAAATTCTTGAAAAAGCTGACGACAGAAGCCTTTGCCTGTTCGATGAGCTCTGCTCGGGAACCGACCCGACAGAGGGCGCGGCGCTTGCCATCTCAATTTTAAACAGGCTGCACCGGTATGGCGCCATCACCATGGCCACCACACACTACAGTGAGCTGAAGGTATATGCGCTTTCCACAGACGGTGTGGAAAATGCCTGCTGTGAGTTCAATGTTGAGACTTTAAGCCCTACCTACCGCCTGTTAATCGGTATTCCTGGAAAGAGTAACGCATTTGCAATCTCATCAAAGCTTGGTCTGGACGAAAACATCATCGAGGATGCAAAAAGCAGAATTAATGATAACGACCTTGATTTTGAGGATCTGATTGCAAGCCTCGAGTCACAGCGACAAACTATCGAAAAGGAACAGCTTGAAATCAACAGCTACAAGGCCGAGATTGAAAAGCTCAAGAAACAGCTCGAAGAGAAAAACGAGCGTATAGACAAGAGCAAAGACAAGATTTTACGCGAGGCAAATGAGGAAGCCTACAAGATACTGCAGGATGCAAAGGAACTTGCCGACAAAACCATCCGCAATTTCAACAAATACGGACAGGGACAGGCTCCTATGAGCCAGATGGAAAAGGAGCGCTCTGCCCTTCGTGACAAGATGAATGACAAGGAAAAGAAGCTGTCAGACATCAAGAAAAACACTGCCAAGGCAAATCACAAGGCGCCTAAGAAGCTGCGCATCGGTGATTCTGTGCTTGTGCTCTCCCTCAATCTGAAGGGAACTGTCCACACTCTGCCAAACGCCAAGGGCGATTTGTATGTGCAGATGGGTATACTACGCTCGCTGGTTAATATTAATGACCTCGTGCTCTTAAACGACGATGTTTCTCCTGCCAAGAAGTACGGCGGCAGCGGAAGCAAGATCAAGATGAGCAAATCGCTGTCAGTTTCATCAGAAATCAACCTGATAGGAAAAACCACGGATGAGGCACTTGCTCTCTTGGATAAATACTTAGACGACGCATATATCGCTCATCTTTCATCAGTGCGCATTGTCCACGGAAAAGGCACCGGTGCTCTGCGAAAGGCTGTGCATGGACTTTTGAAGAGGACAAAAACTGTTGCGGAATACCATCTCGGTGAGTTTGGTGAGGGCGATGCCGGAGTAACCATCGCAACCTTTAAATAACGACAATGTACTTTTAAGGAATATAAATAATTTTCAAGAAGGAGATTAGAAATGGCTGTTAAACAGAAAATACTGATAGTAGACGACGACAACAATATAGCAGAGCTTATATCTCTATATCTGACCAAGGAATGCTATGACACCAAAATCGTAAATGACGGTGAGCAGGCGCTTATCGCATTTGAGCACTACAAGCCAAACATGCTTCTTTTGGACCTCATGCTTCCGGGCATAGACGGCTATCAGGTATGCCGTGAGATACGTGCAAAGTCCGACGTGCCGATTATCATGCTCTCCGCAAAGGGCGAGGTATTTGACAAGGTTTTAGGCCTGGAGCTTGGTGCCGACGATTATATACTCAAGCCCTTTGACTCAAAGGAGCTTGTGGCAAGAGTCAAAGCCGTGCTCAGACGCTTCCAGCCTGCAAAGCCGGAGGCCTATGCTTCCGTAGATATCAAGTGTGTGGAGTACCCGGGGCTTATTGTAAATCTGTCCAACTACTCTGTCACTTATGACGGACAGCAGATTGATATGCCGCCAAAGGAGCTTGAGCTTTTATATTTTCTTGCCTCATCTCCAAATCAGGTGTTTACAAGGGAGCAGCTTCTGGACAACATATGGGGCTATGAATATGTCGGCGACACCCGCACTGTCGATGTGCATGTAAAGCGTCTCCGCGAGAAAATCAAGGACAAGCCAACCTGGCGCATCGCAACTGTCTGGGGCATCGGATACAAGTTTGAGGTAAAATAAATAATGAAGCATACCATCTACACTAAGCTGTTAATCAGCTACCTGATTTACGGTGTCATCGCTTTTTTCATTATATGCACCTTTACACAGCATCTCACCACAGACTATATTGAAAAGCAGGAGGCATCCAATCTCTACAGGGAAGCCTCCATCATTGCAGGTGATTACGCCGCCGAATACTTTGACTCATCCATGTCGCTTAGCGATTTCCAGAATCACATGAAAATCGTAGCCGACTATATGGATGCCAAGGTATGGGTGGTCAGCCCTGACGGTGAGCTGCTCATGGACTCAGATGATCCGTCAATAGGCATTGATACCCAAAATGACAGTTCTAAGCCTGTAGTGATAAATGGCTTTGATGTCACCGATTTTGGCAGCACCAACTATATGATTGGAGATTTTTACGGCTCCTTCAAGCATAAGATGCTGTCCGTATTTTCCCCGGTAAATGTCTCGTACCAGAATATCGGCTACATAGTCATTCACAAGCCAATGAGCCATATCACTGCAGGTGTAAACGGTTTTATGAATATCTCCTTTTACACTGTAGCGCTCATTTTTGCTTTTGCATTTGTTCTGCTTGTCATTATGAGCCGCTCTATTTACCGTCCTATCTCCAAAATCACAAAGACCGCAAAGAAGTATGCAAAGGGTGATTTCACTGCCCAGATTGATGTACATTCCAATGACGAAATCGGCTATCTGGCAAACACACTCAACTACATGGCAACGGAACTTGATACGCTTGAGGAGGATCAGCGCAAGTTTGTTTCCAACGTGTCACACGACTTCCGCTCCCCTCTTACCTCGATAAAGGGCTACGTGGAAGCCATGCTGGACGGAACCATCCCTGTTGAGATGCAGGATAAGTATTTAAATATCATACTTTTTGAAACCGAGAGGCTTAATAAGCTCACCAAGAGTCTTATTGATCTGAACCAGTTCGGTCATCACGGCATACACCTGGATATTGCTGATTTTGACATCAATACAATGATCCGCACGACAATCCTCACCTTCGAGGGTAAATGCAGTGAAAAGGGCTTAAGCTTTGACCTGCTGCTCACCGGAAAAGAGCTTTTCGTGCGCGGTGATATGGTCAAAATCCAGCAGATTCTTTACAACCTGATAGACAACGCTGTGAAGTTTTCAAATAATGATTCGAGTATCAAGATTGAGACGAGTATCAGAAATGAAAAGGTGTTTATATCAGTAAAGGATCACGGTATCGGTATACCAAAGGACAGCCTTTCAAAGATCTGGGAGCGCTTCTACAAGAGTGATTTATCCCGCGGAAAGGATAAGCGCGGTACGGGACTTGGCCTGTCTATAGTTAAAGAAATCGTGCAGGCGCATGGTGAGAATATAAATGTAATAAGTACTGAGGGTGTGGGAACTGAGTTTATATTTACGCTGCCGCTCAGCAAAAAAGAAGGGTAAGGCTGCCGGCATAGCACACAGTATATTCCTCAGAAAAATGTGAAGTCAGCCGCGGTTGTTTGTCCGGACAGATTACGGTTTTATTTACATTTTCTTTCTTTTTTACTTTATGGAACTCCGCGGCAGTTCACATTTTTCTTCGGAACACACCGTGTACTCTCCGGCTAATTCAGGTTTACGAGCGAGGTGCTTTGCTACCTTGCATTCTGGCAGTGCCGGACTTATTTCACTGGCGTGAAATTTTGTCCGGCACTTTTTTCTTCTTAAAATTTAAAGCTCATTTCACTTATGCGAAATGAGCTTATTTAATAGTTATATATTGTTTATAAATATTCTGAGCCGCCTTGAAAACACAAGAAAAACTGATTTTAAATAATTACGCTTATATCATATTTACGGTTCATATTTGCTGCCGGCCGGGTCGGTTACTGTGTAGTCGCCGCCGGATATGTCGGCTGTAGTTTCAAAGTCTGTGATGTCCTGATTTACGATACCATCGAACAGGTCATATGTGAAGGTGTAGCCCTGTGCCGATACTGCTTTGACATATATTTTGATATTGCTTGCGGCTGTGACAGGGATTAAGTCTTCGATTTTGACTGTGCCTTCGAGGCTATGGAGCTTACCGTCGTCCTCTTTTGAGGCATTAGAGGTATCATTTTCCGTGTCATTCTTTGAGCCATCTTTTTTGGCATCATCCTTCCGGCTTAAGGCGGATGTGATGGAGTCTGTGTCTGCAGAGTCTGCACTGTCTGTGCCGTTTTCTGCCAACAGCTGTCGGATATCGTATGTCTTTAGCTCTGTATCTGAGCTTGCAACTACGAGCTGCACACTGTTAAAGTCAAAGTAATCATTTCCCATGACCGCTACATCTACATCTGTGCCAAGCTTTATGCTGCCATTGTCAAAGGTTGGTTTATTGGCAAGTATGCCGGATGCTACATTTTTGAACACTGATGTCACACCTTCAAACTCATCGAGCACCTCTGTGCTTCTCTTATTTCCGTCAACAAACAGAAATGTCACATTGCCTGCATAGTCCTCAGACAGTGGAAGGGTGGCCTCACCCGTATACTTGATGCCGTTTAGCTCGAGCGGTATCTCGTTTGTACCGAAAAATACACTGGTTTTTGTATCCTCTGTGTACTCCTTTGGCACCACCGAGATAGAGACTGTGTATGTCATATCGGTAAAGTCTGCACTTTTTAAGGAAATGTCCCAGTCTGTTATGAGGCTGGCCTCCTCCTCAAGGGTGGACTTGATATCATCCTGCATGGTCTGCACATCGGAAAGTATCACCGATGTGTTGTCTGAGGTGTATGACATCTGTGTCTCGAGCTTTTTTATCCTGTTATTAAGCAATACTGCCCCCGCAATAAGTGCGGCGAGCAGTATTATGGTAATCGCATTGAAAATATTTTTTTTCAAATTCATATTATAGTGTTATTCCTCATCTTCCTCTGCAGCTACAGCTATTCCAAGCTCCTCAAGCTGCTTTGGATCTACAGTTCCGGGTGCCTCTGACATGAGGTCCGAAGCGTCCTTTACCTTAGGGAATGCAATAACCTCCTTGATATTGTCTGTATGCAACATATGCATGCAGATACGGTCAACACCGAAGGCAAGTCCTGCGTGTGGCGGTACACCATATGAGAATGCATCAAGCAGGAATCCAAACTGCTCATGTGCACGCTCCTTTGTGAAACCAAGCACCTCAAACATCTTCTCCTGGATGTCATCCTGATGGATACGCACTGAGCCTCCACCGAGCTCTGTACCATTGAGTACGATATCATATGCCTTTGCACGAACTGCGCCCGGATCTGAGTCTATCTTGTCCCAATCCTCCTCCATAGGCATAGTGAATGGATGATGCATTGCCATAAATCTGTTTTCCTCATCAGACCACTCAAGGAGTGGGAACTCTGTTACCCAGAGGAAATTGTACTTGTTCTCATCAATCAGGCCAAGCTCAGCTCCGAGCATGAGACGAAGTGCTCCAAGTACATTCCATACGATTTTATTCTTATCAGCTGCAAAAAGGAGTAAATCTCCCGGCTTTCCGTTCATCTTTGCAACAAGTGCATCAAGCTCAGCTTCTGTCATAAACTTGGCAAATGATGACTTGTATGTGCCATCCTCATTGATGCACAGATAAGCAAGTCCCTTTGCTCCACAGCCCTTTGCGTGCTCTACAAGCTTGTCAATCTTCTTACGAGGCATCTTTGCCTGTCCCTCTACATTGATACCGCGGACAGAGCCACCGTTTTCAAGAGCTCCTGTGAATACTCCAAAGCCACAGTCCTTTACCACTTCCGAAACATCGCAAAGCTCCATACCAAAACGTGTATCAGGCTTGTCAGAACCAAATCTGTCCATAGCCTCCTGCCAAGGCATACGCTTAAACGGAATCTCAACATCCACATTAATAACCTCTTTAAAAAGGTGCTTTAACAGTCTCTCATTTACCTCGATTACATCATCGATATCTACAAATGAAAGCTCCATATCTGCCTGTGTAAACTCAGGCTGTCTGTCTGCACGCAGATCCTCGTCACGGAAGCATCGTGCAATCTGGAAATATCTGTCATAGCCTGAAGCCATCAGAAGCTGCTTAAAGAGCTGTGGTGACTGAGGGAGCGCGTAAAAATGTCCGTGGTGTATACGGCTTGGCACGAGATAGTCTCTGGCGCCCTCCGGTGTAGACTTGCAAAGGATTGGTGTCTCTATCTCCAAAAATCCCTCGTTTGCCATAAAGTCACGCATCACGCGAAGCACATTGCTTCTGAGCATGAGATTTCTCTGGATATCAGGACGGCGAAGATCCAGATAACGGTATTTAAGTCTGATGTCCTCGCTGGTCTTTGAATTCTCCTCAATCTGGAACGGAGGTGTCTGTGCCTCTGAAAGCACTCTGATTGATGTAGCGATAACCTCGATATCACCTGTCTTTAAGTTCTCATTGACAGCAGCTGTTCTCTTCTGTACAGTTCCCTCAACTGCGATGACGAACTCACTTCTTAAGGTGCCTGCCTTTTCAAAGCCCTCTGCACCTACATTTTCCTCGCCGAATACTATCTGAAGTATTCCGCTTCTGTCTCTTAAATCTACGAAAATGAGACTTCCTAAATTTCTTCTCTTCTGTACCCAGCCCATCACGGTGACCTTCTCACCGATATTGGCATTTGATACCTCTGTACATCTATGGCTTCTATGTAAGCCCTGCATTGATTCTGCCATTTTATACTCCTTATATTTCTACTATATATTTATTCTAATAACTGTTTGGTACCGCTGCTACACAGCTAATCTGCTGCTTATCAGATTCCTATCTGTTAAAGAACTCAACAAACTCCTCGTAGCCCTCTTTCATAAGCTGCTCCTTCTGGAATTTCTTGTTCTTGTTCATGCGCACAACAAGCACCTGCTGTCCGTTTGCTCTTGCGTCTTTTGCCTGGTTCATGACATCAACAAGCTTGTCTGCCGGATATTTCTTCTCAACCAGATAAGCCACCTTCTTTGGACTCTCAGGAATCTTGAAGCCGCTCTCCATGAGAAGCAGGATAATTCTCTCAAAACCGATTGAAAAACCACAGGCCGGTACATCATTTCCGGTGAACTTTCCAATCATCTTGTCATATCGTCCGCCACCGCCACAGGCTGCGCCAAGCTCAGGCATTGATATCTCAAAAATAGTTCCTGTGTAGTAGCTCATTCCACGAACAAGTGTAGGGTCAAATACGAGCTCAAACTTTGCTCCCTTTGTGGCATTAACGGCCGTAGCTATCTCTGTCATATTTGTAACCACTTCTTCGTCTAAATATTCACCAAGCTTTTCTGAAAGTATATTTACACCCTCAGTGACATCCCTTGTCTGCTCCAAAAGCTTAAACAAATCAAGATATTTGTCAATATTTTCCTGTGGATAGCCATCCTGTGCAAGCTCACTTGCAACACCTTCCACTCCTATCTTGTCCATCTTATCGAGTGTGATAAATACGCTGTCGTAGTCCTCCTCAGCGAAACCACTGTAAGCAGCCATTGCCTTTAGGATTCTTCTCTCGTTGATTCTTATCTCAAAGTTCTCGAAGCCGAGTCTGCCGATTGTGGTAGTGGTTGCTGTAATCAGCTCTATCTCTGCCAGATTGCTTGGCTCTCCGAGTATATCTATATCACACTGTGTAAACTGTCTGTAGCGGCCTCTCTGAGGTCTGTCTGCTCTCCACACACTGCCCATCTGAAGTGCCTTAAACGGCGATGGCAGGTTGTTGGCATTGTTTGAATAATATCTTGAAAGTGGCACTGTAAGGTCATAGCGCATTCCAAAGTCTACTACATCCGACTCTTCCTTTGCAGTCTCCAGATTCAGCTTCTCGCCTCTCTTCATTACCTTGAAGATCAGCTTCTCATTTTCTCCGCCCTGCTTGCTTGTGAGATTTGCTATATTCTCCATGCATGGTGTCTCTATCGGTGTAAATCCGAAGCTTCTGTATGTATCCTTGATCACACTTGTCACATAATCACGGATTTCCATCTCTGCAGGTAGTATATCCTTCATGCCGTTGACCGGCTTTTTGCTCAGTGCCATTTGGTTTCCTCCATCTATATTAAAATATTGAATTCATTAGCTATTCTATTATACTTTTCGGTTTTGCAATCGTCAAGGGTTACAGGGGATTTTGCTGTATGTGCTACAGGACGGACTGTAAGCCACGGCACCGCCAGGGCACACACATATGCTTTGCTTTCGCTACGCTTTGCCGCTAAGATACTGTACGGATTATGCTTTTTATTCTTCTATGCTTGACGAAACCGTCGAAACGCGCCTTCCATGGCGCGGTTCTCCTTGACTTGCCCTCCATGGCAAGTCATTTCTGTGCTTCATGTGCATAATCCTACAGTATCTAAGCGGCTTCGCTATCCGCTCAATCAAATGCATATGCGTGCGGCCTGGCGGTGCCGTGACTTGCAGCCCTTACTCTGTGACAGTATTTTCATATACCTGGTTACTTTCAAGTTACTTCAATAAACCTTGTGAACTGCAGAAATAACGTACATCTGCCGTGAAAGGTTACAAATGCTAATGTGCTTCTACTGTGGAAAATTTCAGATGCTAATGTGTATCTACTGTGGTGGATTGCAGATGCTAACGCACATCTACTGCGGCGGATTACAAATGCTAATGCACATCTACTGTGGCGGATTGCAAATGCTAATGCACATCTACTGTGGTGGATTGCAGATGCCGCACGGAGACAAGCCCATGGATTTTGCTTCTTCAAGCGTTACCTCTGTGTCACTCTTTTTCAAAGTCCGACAGCCCGCACGGTGATATTTCTTGCCGGTTGCAGTGATATGAACCATCGTCTCGCTGTTTGAGGAATCAGCAGCGCTATTTTCTGTTGCTGAGCTGTCTGAGCCTGATGATGCACTTCCTGTTGTACTGCCTGAAGAGCCGGATTCTCCTGCCCCGCTTCCAGCGCTGCTCTGCGAGCCTTCATTCTGCGGTGTATCCGTCTGAGCGCTCTGCTGCGGAGTGGTGCCTTCCAGCCAGCTGTCACCATTCTCATAGTTTATTCCGACTCCGGGCTGCACATTATAGCAATAGACATTAAAAAGTATGCCGCCACCGTTATCCTCAACCGACTTTGCCTCTATGAGAACGCCGTTTGCAACTAGATTGCTGCCCGAGAACATCGGAGTCACTCTGTAAAGCACATGATTTCCTGTATTGTTTACATAATCCGCTACCAGATTCTCAAACGGAAGCATGCCCTCCACATTCAGGTATCTCGTGCCGGTAATAAGGTTCTTTGGATTGGCATTCTCCCCGGCAAGCTGATAGCCAATAAGATGACAGCGATTATATAAATACCTGTCCTTTATCACATCATACTTCACCGTATGCCAGCCTGATGGCTTTATCATGCCTATCTTGCCACGCTCCTCAGTCGGCATGATATCCTTGCAGATATTGGCATAAGCCACACCGCATCTGCCAAGTGAATCCAAATCACTGTAATTTTCAAAAGCAGTGGTAGTCATATCGCTGTCCGTAAAAAAAGGCTCATTATTGTTGACAGCCACGTATGCCTTGCCATCATATGCAGGAATCGCATCAAGTGAAACATAAGAATTGTTGTTTACAAGATCCTCCTGTGGCCCATCCGCATTATCCTTGCTGCCTAAAGCACCGGAAGAATCCTCACCTGCCACTTCAGCTCCTGCGGCATGCCCGGCACCTTCAGTGCCTGATAAATCAGTGGAGGCACAGCCTGTAAAAATTGTAGCAATTGCAAGTAATTCACATAGTGTAATTGCAGCTGTTTTCCTTAACTTTAGCCATATGTTCATATAAAATCACTCTTTCTATCAATCGATTGATATTGGATTTTCCCTAATCACAATAAATTAAATGAATACTTAAATTACTAAACCTAATATACTTTTATTTCCTCGCTTCATTTATTATAGCAAACGTTTGTTTGTTTTTCAACCCTTGCTGTAAAGCTATATATTTCCCACTATTTTGGTATGTTAGTGAGTTTCCCCGGTAGTACGAACCTATGTCACGTAAACTAAAAAAAGGATTCGAGCAAATGCTCGAATCCTTATAAATACCAGCTTATTAAACTATCATTTAAGATTGCTCGATGATACTAACAACTCTCGAACTTCTTTTTTAGTAAATATACACACAATCAAAACCTATATGTATATTTTCTATAAAATAAAAAGGAAGCCGGACGCATCCAACTCCCTTAGGCATAGTCCGCAGACGTCCGCCGCAATTCTGTAATATATTATGCCATAATGAAAACTTTTATGCAATAGCACTTTTGAATTTTCCACAAATATTTTTGAATTCTCTACAAATACTTTTTCAATAAATTCAACTTCGTTCTGGTATCTGTATACACAACTGTGTTGAAAATGGACGTAGAAACTTTTCCCCTAAGTTCTTCACAGTCCTTTTCAAACAAACGAATAAATGCCATAATTTTCTTCTTTTGACACTCTAATAGTTTCATCATAAAGCTTATAAGAATCACATAATCAACAATAGACTCAAATGTAATATTATTAATTCCTGTCTCTGCACTTATACACTTAGCAATTCTCAAGCTTACCTTACCCGTTTTAAATCTAGCATCAAAAATCGTATTATTGTGTGCTACAGCATTTCTTAAATCCTTTAAGGCATATACGATCAATGGTAACAATTTACCATCTCGGTCATAAGCAACCTTTATGCCTACGCTCTTAGAAATTTTTTTCCTGGTATTTTGGTCAAGACAACCTACAAATGTACCAAATTCACCAAGACTAATTAATTCAAAAATTGCCCATATAGGAAGCGGCTGATCCTTGTCATAATAATGATTCACTATAAACCTCTTACCATAATCTCGGGAAATAAGACTATATACTTTATTTCTAAGATTCATTCTTTTATTAATTGCTTTTTTATAATCATTACTACCTATCGGATAGGCTTTGTAATCCGTTAACAATTTCGCATATATATTCGCAAATCTTTTACTTTCAGCATCTTCCAAAATAACTTCCAAAACATAGTTTTTAAATGCAGTTTCCAAAAACATTATCTCCGGATAAAACATTGTCTTAATCGCCATATCAAAGTCATAGATTGCCTGCACCTCATCAAAGGAATTGAATGCATATGTATTCGCTGGATTATTATGAAAACGATATCCTTTATATCCATGGAAATAACCCATATATCTAAGTTTTTTCTTATCACTACTTCCAGAAATACTCAATCCTTTTTCATCTCTCATATATGCCATCAGCGCATTAATACTTTTAGGTTTCTTTTTCATTGACACCATACTCCTTTTACTGTAACCTTCTCAACAATAATTTTAATGGTAATTTCCATCAAATGTCAACAGCAAATACTCTCCTTCTCTCCATCTATCCATCTCATTGTTACTGTTCACCCCTAACAGTGTGACCAGTAACTCTCTTCTAGGCGGATTCCCACCCCGCCGGGCGAGGCTTACGGCCCGAACCAACTAAAAAAGCCACCCAGGCATAACACCCGGTGTGGCTTTTAATCATGTATTATGAAATTATTTGAATCACCTAATGTGAATCAACACTGCTATATTGCAGAACAAATCTACTCGCAAAGCTTAGAAAACTCATCCGCAACAAACTGAACCTTGGTTCCGATAATAACCTGAACAGAATTCTTGCCAGGCTTCATAACGCCTGCAACACCTGCAGATTTAATCTTCTTATCATCAACCTGAGTGATATCCTTAACCTCAAGTCTGAGTCTTGTGATGCAGTTGTCAATGCTTGCAATATTTTCTTTGCCACCGCAGCCCTCAAGAATAGTCTTTGCTACTGCTGTGTAGTCATTGTTAGAAAGCACTGCCTTCTTCTCTGCCTCGACATCATCGTCCTCTCTACCAGGGGTCTTAAGATCCCATTTCTTGATAGCGAAATAGAATACAATGTAGAATACGATAAAAGCTGCGATTCCAAGAGGAATGATGAGCCATGTCTTTGCTGCAGCCGGAAGTGAAGATGAGAATAATAAATCCATCGCACCGGCTGAGAATGAGAAGCCTGCTCTAAATCCAAGAGCTACTGTAATCATTGTGAAAATACCATAAAGTAAAGCATAAATCACATAGAGAACAGGAGCAAGGAACATAAATGCAAACTCGAAAGGCTCTGTAACACCACAGATAAATGCACAGATAGCTGCAGAAGCAAGGATACCGATGGCAGCCTTTTTCTTAGCAGTCTTTGCACACTTAACCATGGCAAGTGCTGCACCAGGAATACCAAACATCATACATGGGAAGAAACCTGACATGTACATTCCGAGGCTCCATGAAACATCCTTTGATGTCTCGCCTGCCCAGAAATGTTTGAGGTCTCCAAGTCCGATAGTATCGAACCAGAATACATTGTTTAATGCGTGGTGTAATCCTGTAGGGATTAACAGACGGTTCAGGAATGCATAGATACCTGCGCCGACTACATCAAGACCAACGATTGCTTTACCGATAGATACAAGAGCACCGAAAAGTAATGGCCATACAAACAGTAATACTACAGATGCAAGGATTGAAACAACACCTGCGATAATTGCTACGCAACGCTTGCCACTGAAGAATGACAGCCAGTCAGGAAGCTTTGTATCCTTAAATCTGTTGTAACACAAAGAACCAATAATACCGGCCAAGATACCAATAAATGGGTTTTGAATCTTGTCGAATGCAAGTGTCTTTGTAGCGCTGTCAGCGATAGATGGCATGATAGTGGTAACAAAGCCTGTAGACAGGAGTGTTTTCATCATCAGCCATGAAGCTAAAGCTGCAATACCGCCAGTACCGTCGTTCTTATCCGACATACCGACACCAACGCCGATTACAAAAAGGATGGCCATGTTGTCAATCAGAGCGCCCCCTGCTTTAACTAAAAACAGACCTATTAAATTTCGCGCACCTTCGATGTCACCACCCTGCATGGTTGCAGGACATAAAAAATATCCAATACCCATGAGGATACCACAGATAGGAAGTACTGCTACGGGAAGCATTAAAGCTTTACCCAGTTTTTGAAGAAATTTCATAAATTTCCCCTCCTTTACATTATGTATACTAAACTGGAGATACTCCAATAAAGTTCGTTATTATTATATAATTATATTCAAATCTACGCGAGACTTAAAATCTCATCACCGGCGGATACATCCCCCTCTTTGAGCATCTTTATCTCACTATAATCAGCAGTGTTGCCAATTAAGACCGGAGTAATGACATTAAGATCTGCTGCCTTAATCTGCTCCAGGTCAGCCTCCATCAAAAGGTCGCCCTTCTTCACCTGATCACCAACAGAAATATGCGATGTAAAAGGAGCACCCTTTAGTATCACTGTATCCAGACCAATGTGCAAAAGCAGCTCGACTCCCTGAGTGGTCGTCATGGTAAAAGCATGCAGCGTATCAAATACAGCTGTCACCTCACCATCCGCCGGAGCGTAAAACCTGCCCTCAGAAGGAATCACGGCCACGCCGTCTCCCAATATCTTCTCAGAAAAAGTAGGATCCGGAACCTCTGTAATAGGAACCACTCTGCCGTTGCACGGAGAACAGATCACCTTTCCCTTTGACTTATTCTTGAAAAAACCTAACATGATATCTCCTTTCCGTCGATATACACACTCACAATATCCAAATCATCATTGAGAAGCACAAAATCTGCTCTCTTTCCTGCAGAAATGCTACCTGCTTCATCATAGATGCCAATCTCCTTAGCCGGATTGACTGTAGCACACATAATAGCCTCCTCAAGCGGAATACCTGCCTGCCTTACTGTGAAACGCATACAATCCATCAGATTGGTTGCCGAGCCTGCAATTGTCCCATCATGGAGTGTAGCAAGCGGACCTCTGACCGTCACTGCCTGTCCACCGAGTGTATACTCGCCATCCTCAAGCCCTGTGGCTCTCATGCTGTCACTTATTAAAATCATGCGCTTCGCACCAAACATGGCAAATGTCGCCCTGATAACCGACGGATGAATATGCACTCCGTCACAAATGAGCTCTGCATGACACTTTTCTGAATCTCTCACAGCCCCGATAACTCCGGGATTCCTGTGATGAAGCGGTGGCATCGCATTATACAAATGTGTAGCATGGCTTGCACCATGCTCAATAGCCTCTACCGCGGTGTCATAATCAGCCGCCGTATGTGCTATTGAAACCACAACACTTCCTCTTACCCTGTCTATAAAATCAATCGCGCCCGGCTCCTCCGGAGCGATATCTACAAGCTTTATCAAGCCATGGGCCGCATCCTGAAGCTCACAGAAATAATCATAATCACATCGCAAGATATTCTCTGCCGCCTGTGCGCCCTTTTTAGATGGGCTGATAAAAGGCCCCTCCATATTGATACCTACAAGATGTGCACCACCATGATAAGTATAATCACCGGCATTTTTCATGACACTCAAAAGCTCATCCCTTTGAATGGTCATAGTAGCCGGACACACGCTCGTCACTCCGATAGAAGCCTCGTATGCTGTAATCACATCAAGCGCCTCTGTGGTGCCGTCACACATATCAGCTCCCTTGCATCCATGAAAATGAATATCCACAAGACCCGGTATCATGATAAGACCTGATGCATCTATAATCTCCTGCTGTGTGCTGTCAGCAGCCGCGTCCGTGTCAGCTGTTCTCTCCAAAACACTGTCAAAACGGCCATCCTTAACGACAACATCGCCTTGCATAAAGCTGCCATCCTCTGTAAATACCCTTGCATTTTTTATTATCATATACATGCACCTTCTCAACTAAAAAATATCTACAAACAACTCAGTGCAGCCTCATCCGCTACAAGCGTAACATCATTGTGCAACTGTAATACAGAAGCCGGCACCTGTGGTGTAATCGGTCCAAAGAAAGCCTTGTGCACAATCTCTGCCTTATCCTCACCACTTGCAACAATAAGAATCTTCTTAGCCTGCATGATGGTCTTGATGCCCATTGTATAAGCCTGCTTCGGAACATCATCAGCCGATGCAAAAAAGCGCTTATTAGCCTCAATAGTAGACTCTGTAAGATTCACACAGTGTACCTGCTTGTCAAAAGACTCGCCCGGCTCATTAAAACCGATATGACCATTGTGCCCGATACCAAGAAGCTGTAAATCAACACCGCCAAGAGACTGAATCAGCTCTGTATAACGCTTGCACTCCTTCTGTGAATCCGGCTCCATGCCGTTTGGCAGGTGAGTATTCTCAACCGGAATATTCACATGATCAAACAAATTCTGATGCATAAAATAATAGTAGCTCTGGTCATTCTCACGGCTTAGTCCCTTGTACTCATCAAGGTTCACCGTCATAACCTCTGAGAAGTCCAAATCCCCCTTCTTGAACCACTCAACGAGCTGCTTATATAAACCGATAGGTGTAGAGCCTGTAGCCAGTCCCAATACACAATTAGGCTTCATAATCACCTGTGCCGATACGATATTTGCAGCCTTTCTGCTCATATCCGCATAATCCTTAGCATGATATATTCTCATGAAAAATCCCCCCAATTCGTAAAATATACACAATACTATCTGCACAACCTTCAAATGTGCTGTTCGATTGCATATATGCATTTTACCTCATATAGGACATTTTGTCCAGTGATTTTTGTCACATTTTGCATATTTTATAAAAAAAACATTAAATTTTAATGCATTAAAGTGGTAAAATTGCATAAAAATTTGCTTCAATAGAGCTCTTTCACCGTGCATGAATATTGCTTGCTTTTCTTAGTTATAGTTCAAAGTTAAGATTAATCACATTACAGAACAATAACCCTTATAGTATCATCTACAAGAGTAAAAAATAATCCAATAGACTTGTTAACTATCGTTCTTTCATACTCTTTTTGAGAACACATAGCATATAAAGTAACATTATCATCAATTTTTGCAGCCACAAATCTATTTCTTGACCTATTGATTAAATCCTTGCTTTTCACAGACTGCTTTTCTGTAATTACGGCTCTTCGTACACTAAGCGAATCAATTTTAATATTTCTCAATTTTTTGATATTTTTCATACAAAGTATGGCTATATATATAAATAATACTACAAATAATATATCCCAAATTATTTCTATGGAAATATTA
>OKUG01000274.1_pt1 | contig 21867 bp, 20 predicted proteins | sample 1606721 | NCBI WGS metagenome assembly OKUG01 (sample SAMEA3882539, study PRJEB24775) | human gut metagenome | biome: human-associated habitat; feature: intestine environment; material: feces | place: Netherlands | collected 2009/2010
CCCTCCCGGGGTCCTTTTCACCTTTCCTTCACAGTACTATGCGCTATCGGTCACTAAGGAGTATTTAGCCTTACGGGGTGGTCCCCGCTCATTCCCACAAGGTTTCTCGTGTCTCGTGGTACTCTGGATCCTGCTCTGCTTCCTTCCGTTTCGCCTACGGGGCTCTCACCCTCTCTGGCCGGTCTTTCCAGAACCGTTCCGCTACAGTCAGAAGTCATAAATGCAGTCCGAACCCCGGAGTGCACGCACTCCGGTTTGGGCTCTTTCCATTTCGCTCGCCGCTACTTTGAAAATCGAGTTTTCTTTCTCTTCCTCCGGCTACTTAGATGTTTCAGTTCACCGGGTTCCCTCCGTACACCTATGGATTCAGTGCACGGTGACTGAGGTATGCTCAGCCGGGTTTCCCCATTCAGAAATCTACGGATCAATGGATATGTGCTCCTCCCCGTAGCTTATCGCAGCTTATCACGTCTTTCATCGGCTCTTAGTGCCAAGGCATCCACCCTGCGCTCTTCTTCGCTTGACCTTGCTTCCTGTCATCTATAGCGTTAGTGACAGGCGTCTTTCGCGTTTTCACGCTTGTGTTTGTTGATTCTTTTGAATCGGTTTGTTTCTCGGATGTCTTGATATCTTAGGTCTATCATTTCTAAAATGATAGTCTTATCATCAATTCTGTATGAAGTTTTCAAGGTACGTTATGGATACTTTCGTATCCGAATGGAGATGGAGAGATTCGAACTCTTGACCCCCTGCTTGCAAGGCAGGTGCTCTCCCAACTGAGCTACGCCCCCATTTGGGTAACTTATTTAATTATCCAAAGCCATTCGGCTAGTGGGCTTGAGAAGACTCGAACTTCCGACCTCACGCTTATCAGGCGTGCGCTCTAACCGGCTGAGCTACAAGCCCTTGTGTTTTTTCACAAAACGTATACTACAATATTTTTGGTGAGAAGTCAAGAGTTTTTTAGAGGTTTTCTCCATCTGTTTTATTTTTCGGATATTCGTTTGAGTGCGCACTAATGACCTCATTAATCCAGTCTACACACTGTTTTTTACCGTCATCTGTAAATGGAAAGGTATTGTCCGTTTTTTTGCTGTCGTCAGTCAGGTCAAAAATATACGGCCCCGGCCATATCCATGCATGAAAGATTGGCTCACCATTTTCCTCGGGAGTATCCTCGGTGGCTTCCTTTATGACTGGCTCCTCACGCTTTATGAGAAAGCGCATGCCGTTCATCCAGCCAGTAAAGGTTGTTTTTTTATAGTAGTTGAGATTGAGTGCATCGTCGTATGTAAGCATAGGTGGCTCCTTGATATATAATGATAAGTAATTATACACCAAATACCCATTTAATGCCAGAATAACGCCGGTACTTAACAATTCAAAGTAATCATGCACTGAAAATTAATATATTAATGCAAAAATAAAAATGAATAAAAATGTATAAATAACGCTTATAGACTGCATAAACTGCCCTTATTAATGAGTATTATAAAAATATGACTAATTTTTATGCAAAAATAAAAATAATATAGGAAAATATATCCAATTGACAAAGTATGATTTCTGTGTATAATAAAAAAGAATTGTTCGCGTCAGAACGACAGTTGTATCAGACAGCAAGATTAGGGAGTGTGTAATGACAATGACGTCATTCGCACTTTTTTGCGTATTAGACAAAATACTTTGACGTGGTACAGTGATAATGCTTTAAAAAATAAAAATAATGCATTATCGATACAAATCCAAGAGGGAGAGAAAAATATGGGTAAGTACATTGTAAAGAGAGTTATTCTCGCTATTTTTACAATCTTCATTATCAGTCTTATTACATTCTTTGCCATGAATGCAATTCCGGGTGGTCCATTCAATTCGGAGAAGGCAAAGAGTCCGGCGGTAATGAAAGAGCTTGAGGCACGCTACGGACTGGATCAGCCACTTATAGTCCAGTACAAGAATTACATGGCAGGCGTGCTGCACGGAGATTTCGGTGTTAGTCTTAAGACAGACCGTCCGATCTCAGATATCATCGGGGAGAGCTTCCCGATTTCAGCGAAGCTTGGACTCTTAGCGGCGCTCACTGCGATAGTATTCGGAGTGGTGCTCGGTTCGATAGCAGCGCTGATGCGAAACAGGTGGCCGGATCGAGTTATAGTATTCTTCGTCACACTGATTACGTCGATGCCGTCATTTGTCATCGCTACGTTATTACTTTATTTCTTCTGTATAAAGCTTGGCGTGGTGCAGGCTTTCAGCTCAGGAAGCAACATGATATTACTTCCGGTGCTGTCACTGTCACTTTCACCGATGGCATATATTACAAGACTTACAAAGACTTCAATGCTTGATGCACTCGGACAGGATTACATCCGTACGGCAAAGGCCAAGGGTGTACATCAGTACAAGATTATATTTGTACATGCGCTTCGTAATGCGCTCATTCCGGTCATCACATATGTGGGACCTATGATTGGTGGTATCCTCACAGGTTCAATGGTTATTGAGAGTATTTTCAATATCGGAGGACTCGGTTCCAAGTTCGTAAGCTGTATCACAAACCGTGATTACACAATGATTATGGCCACAACACTTTTCCTTGCTGTCATCATGGTAGGCGCGAACCTCATTACAGATATTGTATACAAAGTGATTGATCCACGTATTAAGCTTGATTAAGGAGAGATAAAGATGAAAGATAATATGAAGAGAGCTCCTTTCTCCACACAGATTGACCTTAGCAAGTTCGATATGAAGGATTTTGCCAAGGCATCAGATGAAGAGAAACGCCAGCAGGAGGTTATGGGTGAGTCAACTACCTTCTTTAAGGATGGTCTTAAGAGACTCCGCAAAAATCCACTGGCTATGGGTTCTATTATAGTTTTGGTTTTACTTATTTTGGTTATTCTTCTGGCACCAAAGATTGTGCCTTACGGCTATGCAGATATCGTTAAGGGTGCACAGAACTTAGGACCTTTCCAGTACAGCGATGCTGAGCAGGCACAGATTGATGCAGGTGAGAAGCTGTTCCCACACATTTTTGGCACAGATGAGCTCGGAAGAGACTATTTTATCCGTGTTGTTTACGGAGCTCGTGTTTCGCTGGGAGTCGGTGTGTTTGCATCACTGCTTGTGCTTATAATCGGTATCATTTACGGTTCCGTATCAGGCTTCTGCGGTGGCAAGGTAGATATGGTTATGATGAGAATAGTAGATATCATTTATTCATTGCCGGATATGCTGCTCATCATTTTACTCGCAGTTGTATTAAATGAGGTGCTAACACCTGTAATAAAGGGTACAGTGCTTTCAAAGCTCGGTGTCAACATGATTGCACTTTTCATAGTGTTTGGATTGCTTTACTGGGTAGGAATGGCAAGACTTATAAGAGGTCAGATTCTTACCATCAAGCAGAATGAGTACATTCTCGCAGCAAAGTGTATCGGAACATCATCAGCCCGCACTATCAGAAAACACATTTTACCGAACTGTCTGTCAGTAATCATCATTACTACAGCGCTTCAGATACCATCAGCCATCTTTACTGAGAGTTATCTGTCATTTATCGGACTTGGTGTTTCGGCTCCTATGCCTTCACTTGGTTCGTTGGCAAATACAGCGCGTGGTGGACTCCAGAGTTACCCATTGCGTCTTATTTTTCCGGCGCTTACGATTTGTATCATTGTTCTTACATTGAATCTTATCGGCGACGGCTTAAGAGATGCATTTGACCCTAAATTATCGAAATAGTAAGGAGTGAGTAAGATGGAAGATAATAAGTTTGTTCTTGAAGTATCTGATCTGCACACTACCTTCAAGACCGATAACGGAGACGTATCAGCTGTAAACGGTGTCAGCTTTAAGCTTGAGCCGGGAAAGACTCTTGGAATCGTAGGAGAGTCAGGCTCAGGAAAGTCAGTTACAGCATATTCAATCATGCAGATTCTTGCTGAGAATGGTGCCATCACAGGCGGCTCAGTAAAATATAAGGGTGAGGATATCACCAAATGGAACAAAAAGAAAATGGCAGATTTCAGAGGAAAATGCTGCTCAATCATTTTCCAGGATCCTATGACATCGCTTAATCCGGTATTTACGGTAGGCTACCAGCTTGAGGAAGCAGTGCTTCTTCATACAGATCGTACAAAGAAGGAAGCAAAAGAGCGTGCTATAGAGATGCTCACACTTGTAGGAGTAAATGAGCCTGAGAAGAGAGTAAATCAGTATCCTCATGAGCTTTCAGGTGGTATGAGACAGCGTGTCATGATAGCTATGGCATTAGCCTGTGAGCCGGATATCCTTATCGCAGATGAGCCGACAACAGCTCTTGATGTGACTATCCAGGCACAGATTCTTGAGCTTATGCAGTCACTGCAGGAAAAGCTCGGCATGGCAATCATCATGGTTACACATGATCTGGGTGTCATTGCTTCAATGTGTGATGAGATCATAGTTATGTACGGCGGCCGTGTGTGTGAGAGAGGAACAGCAGATGCCATATTCTACAGCCCGGCGCATGAGTACACAAAGGGACTGCTTCGTTCAATCCCTACAAAGACCAATTCAAAAACCAGGCTTGTTCCTATCGGAGGCACACCAATCAATATGCTCAACATGCCAGATGGTTGTGCATTCTGCCCTCGCTGTGATGCCGCTATGAAGATATGTCTCACCGAAAAGCCGGAGGAAATCTGGGTTGGAGAGGATCATCTCGCATCATGCTGGATGAATATTAAGAATATGATGGAGGAGGGAAAATCAAATGAGTAATGAGACAAATAACAACGAGTACCTGCTCAAGGTAGACCATTTGAAGCAGTATTTCCCTGTTCATGACGGATTTAAAAAGATGGAATTAAAGGCAGTCGATGATGTGTCATTTGCCATAAAGCCGGGTGAGACGCTTGGACTTGTTGGCGAGTCGGGCTGTGGAAAGACAACCGTAGGACGTACTCTTTTACGTCTGTACCAGCCGACAGCTGGACGCATTGAGTTCGACGGCAATGTTTTGTTTGACAGTGAGAAGAAGATAGATGTGAATATGCATCCTTACCGTAAGCAGATGCAGATGGTATTCCAGGATCCGTATTCATCACTCAACCCTCGTATGACGGTTGAGGATATCATTGGAGAGCCTCTCGATGTGCACAAGCTCTATAATAGCAAGAAAGAGCGCCATGAGATGATTATGGATCTCATGGAGACAGTTGGATTAAACGCAGACCATGCCACACGCTATGCACATGAGTTTTCGGGTGGACAGAGACAGCGTATCGGAATAGCAAGAGCGCTTGCAGTAGATCCGAAGTTTATCGTATGTGATGAGCCGGTATCGGCACTTGATGTTTCAATTCAGGCTCAGGTAGTCAACATGTTTGAGGATCTGCAGAAGGAGAGAGGGTTATCATACCTGTTTATAGCGCATGATCTGCTTGTAGTGCAGCATATCTCTGACAGAATAGCTGTTATGTACTTGGGCCATATGATGGAGCTTGCAGATGCAGATGAGCTGATGGACAATCCAATCCATCCGTACACACAGTCGTTGCTTTCAGCGGTTCCGATCCCGGATCCTGAGACTGCCAGACACAGCAAGCGAATCGTGCTTGAGGGAGATGTTCCTTCACCTCTTCGCATGCCTAGCGGCTGTCCATTCCGTTCGCGCTGTAAATACGCGACAGAACAGTGTGCAGCAGCACGTCCGGAGCTTACAGACAGAGGAAACGGACATATGGTTGCATGCTTCAACCGCTAATATAAGGTTTTTACCGGCATATAGCTTAAGCCACATGTGTCGGTTCTAACATAAATTTATTTTTCATATTAATTAATTAGGAGGAAGAAAGATGAAAAAGAGATTAGTAGCACTTACTCTTGTTGCAGCTATGGCACTTGGCATGACTGCTTGTGGAAGCAAGAGCGAGGGCAAAATATCTACTAACGACACATCTGCTAACGGCACTTCTCATACTGCTGTATCAGCAGGCGTAGACTGGACAGGCTATGATGAGTTAGTAGATTCTATCCGTACAGAAGCAGATCTTGCAAAGCGTGCAGAGATGATGCACCAGGCAGAGGATATGCTTATGGATACATGGTGTGTTATTCCACTTTACTACTACAATGACCAGTATATGCTCAAGGATTATGTCACAGACGTATACTCAACAGTAGAGGGTATGAAATACTTCTACAATGCAAAGAACACAAAGAATGCCGGAAAGTTAAACATCTTCATGGCATCAGAGCCTGATCATATCGATCCTGCATTAAACAGTACTGTTGACGGCGGATGTCTTGCAGTAAACAGCTTTGAGGGTCTTATGCGTTACAACGCTGAGGGCAAGCTTGAGCCTGCATGTGCAGAGAGCTATGAGGTTTCTGAGGATGGCCTCACATACACATTCACAATGCGTGACGGTCTTAAGTGGTCAAACGGTGATGAGCTTACTGCAAAGGATTTCGAGTGGTCTTGGAGGAGAGCTGCAGATCCTAAGACAGCTGCAGATTACAGCTACCTTTGCGCAGTATTCGCAGGATATGATGATACAAAGGGTCTTGCTGCTGATGATGTAGTAGCTTCTGATGATGGAAAGACTCTTACTGTCAAGCTTAAAGCAGTTACACCATACTTCCTTGACTTATGTGCATTCCCATTCTTCTTCCCTGTAAACCAGAAGTCAGTAGAGGGAAATGATGACTGGGCAAACGATGCAAGCGACAAGTTCGTTACAAACGGTGCATTCACACTCAAGGAGTGGAAACATGATTCAAGCATGACATATGTTAAGAATCCTAACTATTGGGATGCTGACAATGTAACAGTTGATGAGATGAACGTAATGCTTACATCTGATGATGTTTCAGCTTACACAGCTTACCAGAACGGTGACCTTGATTTCATCGATACAGTTCCTACAGCCGAGATTGAGGCAGCTAAGAAGACAAGCGAGTTCTACACAGTTGACAACCTTGGAACATACTACGTAGGCTTCAACATTAACTCTAAGCTCTACTCAGAACTTGGATTAGATGCTGACCAGGCTAAGGTATTCAGAAAAGCAATCTGTCTTCTTATCGATCGTCAGTACATTATCGATACAATCGCCCAGGGCGGACAGAAGATTGCCACAACATTTATCCCAGAGGGCGTTACAGATGGTAACGGTGGCGAGTTCAAGAACAAAGATTACTACGGCACAGATTACGATAAGAACTTTGAGGAGGCTAAAGAACTTCTTGCTTCTATCGGATTATTAGATGAGAGCACAGGTCAGGTAAACCAGACTGTCGAGTTCTCATACCTTGTAAACAACTCAGAGTCAAATGTAAAGATTGGTGAGGCTATCCAGGCAGATCTTTCAAAGGTAGGTATCAACTTAAAGGTTGAGCAGCAGGAGTGGAACGTATTCCTTAACAGCCGTAAGGACGGACAGTTTGATTTCGCCCGTGAGGGATGGCTTATGGATTACAACGATCCAATCAACATGCTTGAGATGTTCACAACAAAATCAGGTAACAACGATATGCAGTTCGGTCGTTAATTTGATTTTGCTATCATAACAAAGCCGCTCGTGCCATTCGCACGACGATGCGAATAACATGCAGTGTATACAGGAAGTCATACAGTTATTGTATGGCTTCCTTTTTTTGCGTTTAAAGTGGGCTTTTCAGAGCGAAAAAAGGCTCTTTAAAAAAATATGATAATGGTGTAGAATTGTTATTATATAGTTTTAGAATGATGTTTGAGGGTGTGTGATGATTTTAGGACTAAGTGATACGGAAAAGAAATTTAAGACAGCAATGGATACGGCAGGTGCCGACATGACAGTGGTCAACAGCTGGCTTAAGCTGTATGTCAAAACCAAAAAGAATTCCTCCGGTGTTGCAAAGCGATATTATGGCGTGAAGACAGGCTTAAGCAGCCTGCTTTCAGATTTAAAGGAGCTTGAGCAGCAAGTTATTGGGTATTGTGAGCTCACAGGAACCGACCGGAAGCACTTTGGAGAGCTGATAAAGGCTTGCAAAGCGAAAAGCGGCATTTTTGACGATGAATTTTTAATCAGCAAGGTGGACACGGATTTTCACACGACTCTGGACTCTGTTGTAAAGCAGGGGGAGAGATATCTGTCATCCTTTGACAACGGTATCATTTTGCAGAGTGAGATAGAGAATCTGATACACCTGACAAATGAGGGGCTTGAAAGGAAAAAGCCTGATTTGTTTGCTCTGTCATATTTCTATCTGGGGCACAGCAACAAAGAGCTTGCAGAGCTAAATTTCACACAAAAGACTAAGAGAGTGCATGAGATATATTACGAGGAGTTCTGGAAGGATATATTAAAGCAGCTTGAGGCATGTGTGAAGCAGGCTGAGGCCATAAACGATAAGTATGAGGGCACTACAGACCGGCGCACGGCAAGGATACTGTCGGAGCTTAATCCGCTGCTTGTGGGTGTTACAAAGCAATGGGAGCCGGAACAGACAGCAGAATACATACTGCGCGATATGTGCAGGATATTCAGGGATTGACATAGAAAATGCAGATTGATAAAGGAGCAGAATATGGATGTTATAATTTGGGCAATTATCTTAGGAGCTGTTTTTTACATTAACAAAAAATCAAAGAGCGCAGGCAGCAAAAACACGCAGCCAAACAAACCGAGACCGCAGCAGAAGCAGATACAGCAGATATGGAACAGCATGCAGAATACAGTTCAGTCGGGTATGAATGCATTGAACCAGACATATCAGCAGAAACAACAGCCACAGATGCAGCAGAGAGCACAGCAGGCTCAGAGACCACAGATGCAGCAGAGAGTACAGCCACAGCAGAGCAATCCGGATATAGTGCAGAGAGCCGTGAAAAATAACGCACGCTTTGCGGATGATACGACACAAAAAGAGCTTGAGGCTATGCACGGACATAGCGAGGCACAGCAGAGGATGGCTCAGGAGCACTCAAGAAACTGCCAGACACTGCATACCAAAGCGGCAGACGGTGCAAAGATTATAGAGGCTGAGACACAGAGCATGTTTGGCAGTGTTGAGGATCTGATTGCCATGGGATACAGCGGCAATCTGGAGTTTGAGAGAGATTTCCTTGGAGAAGGCTTAGACATGATTAACAACTTTTAAATAATAGGAAAAGAGGCAGAAATGATGGACAGAACACCAAAGCCCGGAGAGCTTTACAGGCACTTTAAGAATAAGCTGTATCAGATAGTTACAGTGGCGACACATTCAGAGACAGGGGAAAAGCTTGTGATTTATCAGGCTTTATATGATGATTTTGGGATATACGCCAGACCACTCGACATGTTTGTAAGCGAGGTGGACCATGAGAAATATCCTGATGTGAAGCAGAAATACAGATTTGAGAAGATCACACTTAAGGATAAGCCGGAGGATATGTCGGGAAAGAGTATCTCTTCCAACACTAATGAGATTGCAGCTAATGCACCTGAAGCTGTGAGTGTTCAGACACAGGCATGTTATGAGCCGGCACCGGATGCAGATGAAGGCCAGGCACCGGATCCGCGTTTGCTGGAGTTTCTTGATGCGGATACCTTTGAAGAGAAGTACAATATACTTATTTCAATGAGGGATATCATAACCGACCGCCTTATAGATGACATAGCGGTGGTTATGGATGTTGTAGTTCCTGAGGGCCCATTGCAAAAGCGGTATGATGATTTAAAGAATACGATAAAGACCAGGCAGTACTATGAATTTTCCAATCGGCTCAGATAGCTGTTGTGATATTTGCCGGATTCAGTGACATCCTCGCCAAACCAGTCAGGCGCTGTGAATTCATTTGCTGCGTCGACAGAGTCGAATTCAACCTCCACAAGTGTAAGAGGAGCCAGATCACCATCAAATACATCAAGCTCTGCGGTCAGGCCACCGTCAAGAGGTATGAGATAGCGTGTCTTTTCGATGAGACGACCGTCAATCTTTTGGACAAGATGGTCGTAGGCTTCTTTTGTGAGAGGAAGATTGTACTCCTCGCGCACCATAAGACCGGCTCCCTTGTAGGTCATATAATAGCTGTCATTTGAGCGTCTGACTCTGACAACAGGCGAAGTGCACAGATAGCCCTGGGCGATTTTTTTGCTCGCGTAGCTGTCTAAATTGGAAGGAAGCTGTTTAAGTAAGTATTTTCTTTCGATTTCCATGGTATATCCTTTCAGGTTACTGGTAGATTTATAGTTACGGTTTATATTTTTGTTTTACCCTCATATCATTTATATATGATTATAATGACCGGTATTTAAAAATTCAAGGACGAACCGCAGATTTTTATAGTATGATTAAAGGTTCAAAAGGTATCATAGTATTATCAAAGAAAAATAAAGGAGAAAAATATGATTAAAGTAGGAATTTTTATGGCAGACGGCTGTGAGGAGATTGAGGGACTTACAGTAGTAGATATAGTTAGAAGAGCAAAGCTGGAGATTGAAACCATATCAATCACGGAAAAAGCCGAGGTGACAAGCTCTCATCAGGTGACATTTAAGACAGATACCACAAAGGCACAGGCTGATTTTGACAGCTACGATGCAATCGTACTGCCGGGAGGCATGCCGGGTACATTAAACCTTGGCGCGGATGAGACCGTAGTAAAGACAATTAAGAGATTTGCCGCTGAGGGAAAACTTGTTGCAGCGATATGTGCAGCGCCTAGCGTGCTCGGTGAGAATCATATACTTGAGGGCAAAAAAGCTACCTGTCATCCGGGTTTTGAGGAAAAGCTGCTCGGTGCACAGTGGCTTGAGCAGCCTGTAGTTGTGGATGGCAATGTGATTACAAGTCGTGGAATGGGAACAGCTATTGCGTTTGCACTCGAGCTTGTCAGATACTTCACAGACGATGCCACAGTAGAGCATATTCGACAGGGACTGGTATACTAGACCGGCAAGCCCCTGTATTATAACAAAAGAGGTCACACACCAACCCCATGGTGCGCGGCCTCTTTTTATGCTTGCATTTGAAGCGTACATTTGAAGCCTGCTATTGCAGAGCTTATTTCATCTGCTGCTCCTGCTTCATGATCATCTGCTTGACCATCTCGCCACCGATTGAACCGGCCTGCTTAGAAGTAAGGTCACCGTTGTAGCCCTCTTTTAAAGGAACTCCAAGCTCTGAAGCAACCTCTTCCTTGAAACGGCTCATAGCCTCTTTTGCCTCCGGTACAGAAGCCTTTTTACTACTTGATGCTGCCATAATGCAATACCTCCTTTTAAAACGTTATACACAAGCTGTATGTGTATGGAAATATTATGCCGTAAAATGACAAAAATATGTTTTGGTATTGCTGACAATTTATGGAATTATACACAAAAGCAAATTTAATGTAAAAAACACTGGAAATAGTGGATTTGTTGTGTTATAATCATCCAATGACTGGGCTTAGCAGTTTAAAAAGCATGCCCACATTACATTTGATGTACATACCATTCATATATATTTTTAAGGAGGATAACGATTGACATGAGTGTACAGGTTGAGAATTTAGAGCATAATATGGCGAAGCTTACTATTGAGGTAGCAGCTGAGGAATTAGAGAAAGCATTGGATTCTGCATATCAGAAGCAGAAGAAACAGATTAGTGTACCTGGATTCCGTAAAGGAAAAGTGCCAAGAGCTATGATTGAGAAAATGTATGGAGCAGGTGTGTTCTACGAGGATGCAGCAAACATTCTTATGCAGCAGACATACGCAGGTGCAGTTGACGAGAGCGGTGTTGACATTGTTTCACGCCCAACAGTTGAGGTTACTCAGATTGAGAAGGGACAGCCTTTCATCTACACAGCAGAGGTTGCTGTAAGACCTGAGGTTACTCTTGGTAAGTACATGGGCGTTACAGTTACAAAGATCGACACATCAGTTTCTGATGAAGAGGTTGACGCTGAGCTTGAGAACCAGAGAAACAAAAATGCAAGAACAGTTACAGTTACAGATCGTCCTGTAGCAGAGGGAGATACAGCAGTTATCGACTTTGAGGGATTTGTTGACGGAGTAGCTTTCGAGGGTGGAAAGGGTGAGAATCATCCATTAGAGATCGGTTCACACACATTCATCGATACATTCGAGGATCAGTTAGTAGGAAAGAACACAGGCGATGAGGTTGAGGTCAATGTAACATTCCCTGAGAAGTATCAGGCAGCAGACCTTGCAGGAAAGCCGGCTACATTCAAGGTTAAGATCAACGAGATCAAGGCTAAGGAGCTTCCTGACCTTGATGATGAGTTTGCACAGGATGCAGCAGGTGTTGATACATTAGCTGAGTACAAAGAGGAAATCAAAAAGAACCTCACAGAGAAGAAAGAGACAGAAGCTAAGAAGACTAAAGAGGATGAGGCTATCCAGAAGATTATCGATAAGTCAAAGATGGATCTTCCTGAGGCAATGATTGAGACACAGTGTGAGACAATGGTTGAGGAGTTCGCTCAGAGAATCGCACAGAGCGGTCTTACAATGGAGCAGTACTTACAGTTCTCAGGCATGACAGTTGACCAGCTTAAGGATCAGGTTCGTCCTGAGGCTACAACACGTATCCAGAGCAGCCTTGTACTTGAGCAGATTGCCAAGGAGGAAAACATCGAGGTTACTGATGCAGATATCGATGCTGAGGTAGAGAAGATGGCTAAGGCATACGGCATGGAGGCTGATAAGCTTAAAGAGTACATGGGAGATGCTGAGAAGGAGTCTATGAAGAAAGACATTGCTATCACAAAGGCCGTAGATCTTATCATGGACAACGTTAAAGAGCGTGCAAAGGCAAAGAAAAAGGCTGATGCAGAAGAGTCTACAGAAGAATAAGATTTTTGAATCAAGATTTGATTGACTGGCTCAGAAGCCTATTTTCTGAGCCGGTCTTTTGAGCTTTTATAAAGGAGGTATTTTATATGAGTTTAGTACCATATGTCATTGAACAGACCAGCAGAGGAGAGCGCAACTACGACATTTACTCCAGATTATTAAAAGATCGTATCATTTTCCTTGGAGAGGAAGTAAATGAGACAACAGCCAGCCTTGTTGTTGCCCAGCTTTTATTCCTTGAGTCCGAGGATCCGAATAAGGATATCCACCTTTACATCAATTCACCGGGTGGAATGGTTACAGCAGGATTTGCTATTTACGATACTATGCAGTACATCAAGTGTGATGTTTCAACAATCTGTATCGGTCTTGCAGCAAGCATGGGAGCTTTTCTTCTCGCAGGCGGTGCAAAGGGCAAGAGATATGCTCTTCCAAATGCAGAGATTATGATTCATCAGCCATCGGGCGGTGCAAAGGGTCAGGCTACTGAGATTCAGATTGCTGCAGAAAATATTTTAAAGACAAAGAAGAGATTAAACGAAATTTTAGCAGCCAATACAGGCAAGCCATACGAGACAATTGCAGCTGATACAGAGCGAGACAACTATATGTCAGCACAGGAAGCCGCAGAGTATGGTCTCATAGACAGTGTAATAACAAACAGATAATCAGAAGTTAGATGAATTTAAGAGGGTACCCCATATGGGATGCCCTCATGCAATAAAAGGAGTTAATAATGGCAGGAAAAAACGACGGAAAGATTCGCTGCTCATTTTGCGGTAAGACACAGGACCAGGTAAATCGTTTGATTTCCGGACCTAATGGAGCTTTTATCTGCGATGAGTGTATAGATATATGTGCCGAGATTCTTGAGGAAGAAGGCGTAGAGGGCCATGAGGACAAAAGCAGCGCTAAGGATGATATAAATCTTGTTACTCCGGAGGAGCTTAAGGCGTTTCTGGACGATTATGTAATAGGACAGGACCAGGCAAAGAAGGTGCTTTCGGTTGCTGTTTACAATCACTATAAGAGAGTTCTGGCAGGTGATACATCAGATGTAGAGCTTCAGAAGAGTAATATTCTCATGCTTGGACCTACAGGCTCAGGAAAGACACTTCTTGCGCAGACACTTGCCAGAGTGATAAATGTTCCATTTGCTATCGCTGATGCTACAACACTTACAGAGGCAGGATACGTAGGTGAGGATGTGGAGAATATCCTATTAAAGCTTATTCAGGCGGCAGATTATGATATCGAGCGTGCAGAGCATGGTATCATTTATATAGATGAGATAGATAAAATTACAAAGAAATCAGAGAATGTCTCAATCACCAGAGATGTGTCAGGCGAGGGTGTACAGCAGGCTCTTTTAAAGATTCTTGAGGGCACAGAGGCATCTGTACCGCCACAGGGCGGAAGAAAGCATCCGCAGCAGGAGCTTATTCCTATTGATACTACTAATATACTTTTTATCTGCGGTGGAGCATTTGATGGTCTGGAAAAAATTATCGACAGTCGTATGGATACATCATCTATAGGCTTCAATTCAGATGTAAAGTCAAAGACAGAGCTCAATGTAGGAGAGGCGTTTAAGCATGCACTTCCACAGGATTTTGTAAAGTTTGGATTGATTCCTGAGTTTATCGGACGTGTACCTATTACCGTTTCTCTCGAGGCACTCGACAGGGATGCACTTATCCGTATACTTAAGGAGCCTAAGAACTCGCTTATCAAGCAGTACACCAAGCTTTTTGAGCTTGACGGAGTAGGTCTTGAGTTCACAGACGATGCAGTAAATGCCATCGCTGACAAGGCACTTGAGAGAAAGACAGGGGCCAGAGGACTTCGTGCCATCATGGAGGCTGTTATGCTTGACCTTATGTATCGTATACCGTCAGACAAGAGCATCAGCAGATGTGTAATAGACAAGGATATCGTTGAGGATAACTTAAAGCTTGATGGTGATTGCGTGCCTGAGGCATATATCGAGGAAAAAGCGGCATCGTAAGTACATGGCGGTATTTTACAAAAGATACAGCATCGGATAATATAAATTGCACAGCGGTTTGTTATGCATGGCTGTGTAATAATACAGGAGATATAAGTGGAAGAACAGATTATGAATATGCCTGCAGTAGCGCTGAGAGGGCTTACTATTCTGCCGGGGATGATTGCCCATTTCGACATCAGCAGAGAGCGCTCCCTTCGTGCTGTCGAGGAGGCTATGGAGCAGGATCAAAAGATTTATCTTGTCACACAAAGGAATGTGGACAGTGAGGACCCGACTCAGGAAGACCTCTATCAGATGGGTATTGTTGCTGATATAAAGCAGGTTGTCAGATTACAGAATGATGTTGTGAGAATACTTGTAGATGGAATAAGCCGGGCAGCATTGCTTGGCTTTACCGGTAATGAGAAGTACCTTGAGGCAGAAATCTGTTATTGTGATAGTAATGCAGACAGCCTGCCGGATGATCTCAGGGAAGCCATGCTTCTCGGAGTCAGAGAGGCTTTTCACAGATATGCGGCAGTCGTCGGCAAAATCAGCAAGGAGCTTATCAGACAGATAGATCAGTATGAGGATCTTGAAAAGCTCATTGATTATGTAACCAACAATCTGCCGGTGTCATATGAGCTTAAGCAGCAGGTGCTTGAGGCAGAGGATATCAATGACAGATATCAGGTTATAGTATCATTACTTCTCTCCCAGGTGGAGGTTATTTCCATAAAGAATGAGCTTCAGAAAAAAGTAAAGGTTCGTGTGGACAAGCATCAGAAGGAGTATGTGCTTCGTGAACAGCTTGGTGTGATACGTGAGGAGCTGGGCGAGAATGCTGACTCGGAGGCTGATGAATATGAGAAAAAGCTATCTGAGTTAGATGCGCCTGACTACGTAAAGGAAAAGACGAAAAAAGAGATAAAGCGCTTTAGAAATATGAGCAGCAGCTCATCAGAGAGCACAGTTGAGAGAGGCTATATAGAGACTGTACTTGAGCTTCCGTGGAACAAGATGTCTGTGGACAACAAGGATCTTGACCATGCAGCACAGGTGCTCGATGATGATCACTACGGATTAAAGGATGTCAAGGAGAGAATACTTGAGTTTCTGGCAGTCAGAAATCTGACAAGCAAGGGAGAGAGTCCTATAATTTGTCTTGTAGGTCCTCCGGGAACAGGAAAGACAAGCATAGCCCGTTCAATTGCGTCTGCACTGGAGAAGAAATATGTGCGTATTTCTCTTGGTGGCGTGCGCGATGAGGCAGAAATCCGTGGACACAGAAAGACATATATCGGCGCTATGCCGGGCCGTATAGTAAATGGCTTAAGACAGGCAGGCGTTTCAAATCCTCTCATGCTGTTGGATGAGATAGATAAGGTGTCAAGTGACTACAAGGGTGACACATCAGCCGCTCTTCTCGAGGTGCTTGACAGTGAGCAGAACTGCAGATTCAGGGATCATTACATCGAGATGCCTGTAGATTTGTCGGAGGTGCTTTTTATTGCAACGGCAAATGAGGTTTCAGGCATTCCAAAGCCGCTTCTTGACAGGATGGAGCTTATTGAGGTGTCAAGCTACACTGAAAATGAGAAGTTTCACATAGCAAAGGAACACCTAATTGAGAAGCAAAAGAGCAAAAACGGAATTAAAAAGGAACAGCTTACGATAACAGACTCTGCCCTAAAGGATATCATCAGGCTGTACACCAGAGAGGCCGGAGTCAGAAGCCTTGAGAGGACTATCGGCAAGCTGTGCCGCAAGGCTGCCAGGGAAATCTTTAAGGACAGCGAAGCTGCTGTAAAGGTTACAAAGACCAATCTTAAGACATATCTGGGCAATCCGAAGTACAGTCCGGAGAAGAAAAATGATCGCGCAGAGGTTGGAATCGTTAGAGGCCTGGCATGGACCAGTGTGGGCGGTGTCACACTCGAGGTTGAGGTGAATGTGCTGCCGGGCAAGGGTGAGCTCGTGCTCACCGGTAAGCTTGGTGATGTGATGAAGGAGTCGGCACAGGCGGCACTTAGCTATGTGCGCTCAATAAGCGAAGGATATGGCATTGATGCAGAGTTTTACACGAAGCATGATATCCATATACATATCCCGGAGGGCGCAGTGCCAAAGGACGGACCATCTGCGGGTATCACTATGGCGACAGCCATGCTCTCAGCCATTACAGACAGACCTGTCAGGGCAGATGTAGCCATGACGGGTGAGATAACACTGCGCGGCAGGGTGCTTCCGATAGGAGGACTCAAGGAAAAGCTACTTGCAGCCAAAGTAATCGGAATAAAAACAGTATGTATTCCAAAGGATAATGAAAAGGACCTGGAGGAGATTTCAAAAGAAATAACAGACGGCATGGAAATCGTGCCGGTGGAGAGATTTTCACAGGTGGAGAAGATAGCATTTGTAAAATAAGAATGAGGAAGAGATTATGGTAATTAAAAGTGTTAATTTAGAGACAGTTTGCGGAATTACAAGCACAATCCCTGACAATGAGTATAATGAAGTGGCATTCGCCGGCAAGTCAAATGTAGGCAAGTCGTCACTGATCAACGCACTCATGAACAGAAAGTCACTTGCCAGGATCTCTTCACAGCCCGGCAAGACACAGACCATCAATTTTTATAACGTCAATGACGCCATGTATCTGGTCGATCTGCCGGGCTATGGCTATGCCAATGCCAATATCGAGATAAAAGCTAAATGGGGACAGATGATAGAAAACTATCTTCACACCTCAAAAAAGCTTCAGGCAGTGTTTCTTTTAATAGATATAAGGCATGAGCCATCGGACAATGATATCATGATGTATGACTGGATGGTAAACCAGGGCTTTGCACCGATCATCATTGCAACCAAATCTGATAAATTGAAAAAAAGCCAGATTGCCGCACACATAAAGACTATCAAGGATGTACTTCATGTGAAGCCGGGCACGGTAGTTATACCGTTTTCGTCCATGTCAAAGGAAGGCAGGGACGAAATCTGGAATCTCATAGATTCACTCGTGTTTGACGAGGAGACGCTTCTTGCCATGAAACAGGAGGAAGAAGCAAAGCGCGAGGCAAAATCAGCTGCAAAAAGAGCCGCTGCATCACAGCCGCACAAAAAGGAGCGTTGGAAGAAGACCGGAAAGCCGGTTGCCAAAAAGACAAAAGAGCGCAGAGATAAGGCCAAGAGCAAAAAAAGCGTTAATAATCATAAAAAGAAATAAAGTCGAAATAGAGTCATAGAAATAAAGTTATAGAAAGAAAGGCGAATATTTAATATATGAAGAATAAATGCAAATTTGTAGGCATTATGTTTTTGTGTATATTGATAGTGTGTACGCTTGCGGTAATGGCATATGAGCACACAGCAGGTATGAAAGGCGCTGCCGGTGGATCATCAAATGCTTCGGGCAATATAAAAAATACTGACGAAGCTGACGATATACTTACAGTCGTGACATCCTTCTATCCTATGTATATTGCAGCTTTAAATATAGTAGACGGAGTGGAAGGCGTGAGACTCGAAAACTTAAGCGAGCCACAGACCGGTTGTCTGCACGATTTCCAGCTCACACCGGAGGATATGAAGCTTTTATCCACAGCCGATGTTTTTGTAATAAACGGAGGCGGTATAGAGTCGTTTATGTCAGATGTGGCAAAGGCGTATCCGAAGCTTGATGTGGTTGAGGCCTGTGAGGATGTGGCACTTCTTTCTGAGGATGATGCAGACAGTGACCACGACCATGACCACGAGGCAGATGCAGAATCGGACAGTGACCACGACCATGACCACGAAGCAGACACAGAATCGGACAGTGACCACGATCATGATCATGGAGATGAGAATGCCCATGCATGGATGAGCGTGCCGCGTTACCGCACCATGGTTCAGACAATCGCATCCCGGCTTGCCGAAAAGGATGCAAAGCATGCTGATGAATATTATGCAAATGCAAAAGCATATGATGCAAAGCTTGCAGTGCTTGAAGAAAAGATAAATAGCCTAAAGAGTCTTACGAATGGACAGAATATCATCATATTCCATGAGGCCTATGCGTATGTAGCTGATGATTTTTCCATGAATGCATGCTATCTGTTAGACCTTGACGAGGAGCGCTCAGTCAGCGCAGGTGAGATAAAACAGGTAATAGGTGCCATAAAGGATGACGGAGTGTCGGTAATACTAGCTGAGGAGCTCTACGGAAAGAGCATGGGAGATACCGTATCGCGTGAGACAGATGTGCATGTGATTTATATCGACCCTCTCAACAGGGGAGAGTACGACAAGGACAGCTATCTTGATGGTATGGAGCACAATATAGAGCTTATCAAAGAGGCATTTACTAAATAAAATTGGAGAAAATATGCGGAAAATAATACAGCCATGTGGCTTTCATTGCATAAAAATAAATAACCTTGGAGTGAGCTTCGGAGAGCAGACGGTGCTTGAGGATGTAAATATGCACATACACTGTGGCTCCTTCAATGTCATAATAGGCCAAAACGGTGCCGGAAAATCTACACTCATAAAGGCGATACTGGGCGAGATACCTCACACCGGTACGATTGAGTTCAAGGATACTAAGGACGGACATATGGCTAAGCTTAAAATCGGCTATGTGCCGCAGTCTGTCAATATCGAGAAAAATACACCGGTCAGCGTGTATGACCTCATAGCAAGCTATCAGTACAATTATCCTGTTTTTCTGCCAAAGAGCAAAAAGATAGAGGCAAAGATAAGGGAGACACTCGAGGTATTTGAGGCTGAGGAGCTCATCGACAAGCAGGTGTGCAACCTCTCGGGAGGACAGCTGCAGAGAGTGCTTCTTTCCATGGCAATCATGGACGAGCCGAACCTGCTGCTGTTGGATGAGCCGGTGTCCGGAATAGACCAAAACGGCATGGAGCTTTTCTATAAGACCATGGATTATTTAAAGACTCACTATGACCTTGCAATCATATTGATATCGCACGATTTGGACTATGTGGCAAGGTACGCAGACCATGTTGTACTGCTTGATAAGACCGTTGCAAAGCAGGGGACTGTGAAGGAAGTCTTCGAGAGCAAGGAATTTGAGAGAATTTTCTACACAGGAGAGGAATCCTGGGTGAGAGAGGAGGAACACAAATGAATATAACCTCCTGGCTTCAATATGATTTCATGAGAAATGCCCTTATCGCTGTGCTCATCATCACACCGCTTTTTGGCATAATGGGAACCATGATTGTAAACAAAAAGATGGCATACTTTTCAGATGCACTCGGACATTCAGCACTTACCGGAATCGCTGTCGGAGTGGTATGCGGCATGGCAGACACCTCGCTTGCCATGGTGATATTTGCGATAGTGTTTGCACTTCTTTTAAATAAGATAGGCAGTCTGAACACTGCATCGACAGATACCATTATATCGGTATTTTCATCGTGCTCTGTGGCGATAGGTCTTGCGATACTGTCAAAGGGCGGCAATTTCAGCAAATACTCAAGTATACTGGTGGGCGATGTGCTAAGCATCACAAAGACTGAGATAGTTTATCTAATTGTGATTTTTGTGGTCACTATAGTGTTCTGGGTGCTTTGCTTCAATAAGCTCAACGCCATATGTATACACAGAAGCGTGGCAAAAAGCAAGGGTATCCATGTGCGTCTTCTGGATAATCTGTTTGCGGTGCTTGTAGCACTCATAGTTATGCTATCCATCAAGTGGATAGGTATACTTATAATAAATGCTCTGCTTATATTACCGGCGGCTTCATCAAGGAATATTTCGGAAAATATGCGTGAGTATCATTTCTTTTCAGTGATATTTTCAGTATTTTCCGGTATAGTCGGCCTCGCAGTGTCATACTACACCAATGTGGCAACAGGTCCGATGATAGTGATTATTGCATCGGTAATATATTTTTCGACATTTATATTTGGCAGAAAATTGAAAAAATAACGGCAAGGGCTATAAGAAACAGATACAAAACAGCCGATACACAATATAAGAGATAAACTGTTTAGCTATATCAGACGCTATACAGGTTGATAATAGTATAGCGGGAAAGGATTCCCGCACGCACATTACCAGGGAGGGATGAGAGATGTTAGATGCTATTTCAAGTGTAGTTTCAGCAGTAGCGGCGCAGAGTGTCACAGCAAAGGACGAGGCGCAGACAAAGAATACTAATACCGCTTCAAAGAAGCAGGATGCAAAGACGGATAAGTCGGATGCAAAGACTGCAGGCTTCAGCGAGGAGGCAGCTGTATATGAGAAATCAGACAGCAAGGATGATTCAAAGGATACTGCAAAGAGCACAGTAAACCAGAAGATGAGCAAGGCAGACAGAGATGCACTGGTACAGGCACTTAAGGATGATGCCAACGCCAGACAGCAGCAGCTTATCGAGATCGTCAGAAAGTCCATGACGGGACAGGCTTCAACCTGGGACAAGTCACAGGGCTTAAAGAGTCTGTTTGAGAATCTGACTGTAGATGCAGACACAATAGCGCAGGCCAAAAAGGACATCGCAGAGGATGGATACTGGGGAGTTGAGAAGACCTCAGACCGTATTCTTGACTTTGCAAAGGCACTGTCGGGAGGCGACAAGGACAAGGCTGATGAGCTTTTGAATGCATTCAAGAAGGGCTTTTCACAGGCAACAGGAGCCTGGGGAGACAAGCTGCCATCAATTTGCCAGGATACTTATGATGCCGTAGTCAAGAAGTTTGATGACTGGAAGAATGGCACAGAGGACACACAGGTACAGGGCTAGAAGCCGGATGTGTATGTAAAAGTGTCGTGATGGAACGAATATTATATAAGAAATCTGATTTATGAATTATGAAAAGGGGGCTGCACGCAGCGTGCAGTCACCTTTTTAGTGCTTGTATAATTTTTTGAGAGGTGTATAATAGAAGAATAGTATATAAGTATCATTATTCATGTGGAGGAAATATCATGAAATTAGACATGTCAAAGTGGAAAGCACTTAGCATCAAAAATCGTTTAAAGAAAGGCTTCAGACTGACTACATTTGTAGCATCGGCATCGGGGGTTATCGCGGGTAT
>OKUG01000279.1_pt1 | contig 21409 bp, 10 predicted proteins | sample 1606721 | NCBI WGS metagenome assembly OKUG01 (sample SAMEA3882539, study PRJEB24775) | human gut metagenome | biome: human-associated habitat; feature: intestine environment; material: feces | place: Netherlands | collected 2009/2010
CGTATTCTTCAAGAACGAGACACACAACCATCCTACAGAGATCGAGCCATTCGGTGGTGCTGCTACATGTCTTGGCGGTGCTATCAGAGATCCGCTCTCAGGAAGAGGTTACGTATACCAGGCTATGAGAGTTACCGGTGCGGCTGATCCTACAAAGTCTCTCAAGGACACAATGGAGGGCAAGCTTCCACAGCGTAAGATCGTGACAACAGCAGCCCATGGTTACAGCTCATATGGTAACCAGATCGGTCTTGCAACAGGCCTTGTAAATGAGATATATCATCCAGATTATGTTGCAAAGAGAATGGAGATCGGAGCAGTTATGGGTGCAGCTCCAAGACGTGCTGTAAAGCGTCTCACATCTGATCCGGGAGATGTAATCATCCTGCTCGGCGGACGTACAGGCCGTGATGGCTGTGGTGGAGCAACAGGTTCATCCAAGGCTCACACATCACACTCACTCGAGACATGTGGTGCTGAGGTTCAGAAGGGTAACCCACCTACAGAGAGAAAGATCCAGAGACTCTTCAGAAGAGAAGGGGTTTCATCTATTATAAAGAAGTGTAACGATTTTGGTGCCGGCGGTGTGTCAGTTGCCATCGGAGAGCTGGCAGACGGACTTGTGGTAGATCTTGACAAGGTGCCAAAGAAGTACGCAGGTCTTGACGGTACAGAGCTTGCAATATCAGAGTCCCAGGAGCGTATGGCTATAGTTGTCGATCCTAAGGATGTTGACACTATGCTCGGATACGCTGAGGAGGAGAACCTCGAGGCTGTAGTAGTTGCAAAGGTTACAGAGGAGCCTAGACTTATCCTTAAGTGGAGAGGCAAGGACATCGTGAATATCTCACGTGCATTCCTCAACACAAATGGTGCTCATCAGGAGACACAGGTCAAGGTTGAAGTTCCAAGCAAGGCTGACAATTACTTTGATTCAGTTAAGGAGCCTGAGGATGTCAAGAAGGCATGGCTCGATACACTGTCAGATCTGAATGTGTGCTCACAGAAAGGACTTGTGGAGATGTTCGACAGCTCTATCGGAGCAGGAACAGTCACAATGCCTTACGGTGGTAAGTATCAGCTCACACCTACACAGACAATGATCGCAAAGCTGCCTGTACTCAAGGGTAAGACAGACACTATTACCATGATGAGCTACGGATTTGACCCATATCTGTCAAGCTGGAGCCCATATCATGGTTCAGTATATGCGGTTGTTACATCAGCAGCCAAGATAGCTGCAGCAGGTGGAGATGTAAGCAAGATCAGACTTACATTCCAGGAATATTTCAAGAGACTTGGAACAGACCCATACAGATGGGGACAGCCACTGGCAGCACTCCTCGGAGCATATGATGTTCAGATAGGACTTGGACTTCCGTCTATCGGTGGAAAGGACAGTATGTCAGGTACATTCAATGATATAGATGTACCTCCAACACTTGTATCATTTGCAGTTGACGTGGCAAGCTACATGGACGTTGTGACACCTGAGCTCAAGAAGGCAGGCAATGTTCTTGTGGAGATGGATATAGAGAAGGACGAGAACGACATACCTGTATATGAGAATGTTCTGTACATGTATGACCTCCTGAACAAGAAGATCAAGGAGGGCAAGATCCAGTCTGCATACGCAGTTGGATTTGGCGGTATCATAGAGGCTGTCAGCAAGATGGCATTTGGAAATAAGCTCGGTGTTGAGCTTGAGGATACAGTCAGCAAGAAGGATCTTGTTGCCAAGAACTATGGCGCTATCATTCTTGAGGTTAAGGCAGCAGATCTTGATCAGCTCGGAATTCCTGTCAAGAAGATAGGTAAGGTTACAAAGGAGCCTGTATTTACATACAAGGATGTCACGATCACTATGGACGAGGCTCTTGCAGCATGGACAAAGACTCTTGAGAAGGTATTCCCAACAGAGTCAAATGTTCCACAGACAGAGATCAAGACTGGACTCTTCGACGCCAAGACAGTTTACACATCAAGGAACAAGGTTGCCAAGCCAAAGGTATTCATACCTGTATTCCCTGGTACAAACTGTGAGTATGATTCAGCAAAGGCATTTGAGAGAGCAGGCGCAGACGTACAGACGATAGTATTCAGAAATATGACAGCACAGGGAATCAGAGATTCTGTTGACGCATTTGCAAAGGCAATCAGCGATTCACAGATCATCATGTTCCCAGGCGGATTCTCAGCCGGTGATGAGCCAGACGGATCAGGTAAGTTCATCGCAACTGCGTTCCGTAATGCAAAGATCTCCGAGGAGGTCATGAAGCTCCTGAACGAGAGAGACGGACTTGCACTTGGTATCTGTAACGGATTCCAGGCACTCATCAAGCTCGGTCTTGTGCCTTACGGCGAGATCAGACCACAGACGGATGATTCACCTACACTGACAATGAACAGCATCGGACGTCATCAGTCCAAGATGGTATACACCAAGGTTGTAACAAACAAGAGCCCATGGCTGAAGAAGGCAGAGCTCGGCGGAGTATACACAATTCCTATCTCACACGGTGAGGGACGTTTCGTTGCAAGCAAGGAATGGTGCGAGAAGCTCTTTGCAAATGGACAGGTTGCAACACAGTATGTCGACATGAACGGCAACCCAACCATGGACGAGTACTACAACGTCAACGGTTCATACTATGCGATCGAGGGTATCACAAGCCCAGATGGACGTGTCCTTGGTAAGATGGGTCACTCAGAGCGTATCGGACAGGCTGTAGCTGTAAACGTATACGGCGACCAGAACCAGAAGATATTCGAGAGTGGTGTGGAGTATTTTAAGTAAGATGAAATATGAAACAGATCGATCACCGGGCTTTGCCTGGTGAGGTGATACATGAACGGGGACAGGTGGCAGCAATTGCCACACCTGTCCCTATTTTTTATCAGGGGGATATCAGGAGTGAATAAGTCGAAGAAACTAGGCAAATATTTCATAGTATTTTTAATACCGGTCATATGTCTTCTTATACATATGTACATAAGAGAGTGCTATCCATTTGGAAATAATACCATTCTGCTTGGGGATGCAAATGCACAGTATTACTGGTTTGAAAAATTTCTGCTTGAGAAGATAAAGAATGGTGAATCGATACTGTTTAGCTGGCAGGCAGGAATGGGATTTGAATTCTACCAGAACTTTTTCTATTATCTTGGCAGTCCATTCAATATAATAGCCATGATCATAGGAAACTGGGATATGGAGATAGGTGTTGCAGTCACCATGATGGTTCAGGTCGGTATGTGTTCAGTTACTATGTTGTATTATCTGAAGAACACGTCCAGAAACAGTGGAAAAACCGGAATATTAAATGACTGTATTTGTATGCTGCTGGCGATCGTGTATTCCATGTGTAATTATGTCCTGGCGTATCAGTATAATTATATATGGCTTATAAGTCTTATCTTGGCACCGCTTGTCTTGCTGGGAGTGGAAAGGTTAAATGAAGGCGTTGGAGAAAAAATGTATATTTGCAGTATGATCCTGGTGTTTATAACCAATTTTTATTTTGCTTGGTTTATATGTATACTTTCATTTGTATGGTTTGTGGACACGTGCGAGGGAAGTGCCAAGGTGGTAATAAGGAAGACAGCAAGGTATGTTTTCTTGTCGGTTATCTCTGCACTTTCAACCGCATTTGTTCTGCTGCCGTGCTATTTGGCTGTTGTTGGAAGAGATGGCATGACAGTACAGGAGGAAGCTGGATTATGGGGCTGGATTGGAAATATCGCAGATTTTATACAGAGCTTTTTCTGGAAAAGTCAGATAGATCAAGCCGGTAAAAAGTTATATACATATAATGGATACATCACGGTTACAGTGCTGTTTCTTGTAGCACTGTATGTGTTTAATCGAAATATCAGGTTGGCCAGAAGAGTGAAAAGAGTTATCGAGATACTGGTGATCGCGTTCCAGCTAAACTGGGTGCTCGGTTCGTATGTATTTCATGGATTTGCGTTTCCGAATTCGTACAGCAACAGATTTCAATTTATTCTGGGGATATTACTGCTTGTTACAGCTTTTGAGGAATTGATAAATATAACGCAGATAAGTATAAAGCAATGTGCGACAATACTTGCTGCTGGTGCGTTGATCGTATTTGTGACATTGATCAACACATCCGAGGTAAATGATCCGATATCTTATATGGTGACAATACTTATTGTTGTATATGGTCTTATATGTGTGTGCCTATATACAAGAAAAAGCATAGGCAGGAGTGCACTGGTCGTCAATATACTTGCCATATGTTTTCTGGAGCTCGTGTCGAATTATTTTATAGTAAGCGAAAGCAGCTATGATACAAGTGGCGAGAAAAACAGAGGAACTGAGTTTTGGATTGCTGATTATAAAAATATAGAAACTGAGATCGGTGAGAGGAAAACCTCATGGGTCGATTCACAGAGGGGAATGGGAAATTCTGATGCCAGTATTTTCTCATCCATACTGAACAGAAACACCTTGGATCTGTATAAGAAGACAGGCTTGTCATATCAGGGAAATGGCGGATCATATACTTACAGATGTACAACACCGCTGACAAGTACACTTTATAATGTACGGTATGTGCTTACGGACCATCAGATGTATTTTGGCGGCTATGAAAGCATTTACAGTAAGAGTGTATTCAATACATATAAAGATAAGACTATGACGTATTCTGTGAGTGAGAGTCCATACACTGCCGGGCTTGGGTTCCTTGTGAGCAGAGATGTTGAGAACTGGGATTCGGATTCAGACGATCCGTTTGAATTTCAGAATAAATTTGTAGCCTGTGCACTGGGTGAAGACAATATATTTGAAAAGATAGACATAGAAAATGTATCTGTTTCGCCGTTTGGAAGTGAGATATTATCTCAAGATGATTTTGATATCGAATACAAGAACATATGGGCTGCGGATGGACTGTTTTATGTGACAAATACATATGAATTCACTGTTCCGGCTGATATGCACATGTATATTTATGCGTATGATGATGATCAGGTATGCTGCAAATTATATATAGATGATGAGCCTGTAGTTGATGATTCGTCATATATGTCTATGTCGGAAATGCTCGATGTCGGGAATGTTCGAGAAGGTCAGAGGATAAAGTTAATGGTAAGCAATAGTTCTCTGGCTGGTACTATAGGAAGAACAAATGTACTTGTGTACAGTTACAAAGATGATGTTATGAAAAATGTTGTTCAAAAGCTAAGAAGCGGCAGATTTTATGTAAAAAGTACGGGGACAACAAAAGTGATTGGAACTGTTAAGACCGATGAGGCTGGAATCTTGTATACGTCTATACCGTATTACAAAGGCTTTAAGGTGTATGTGGATGGAGAGCAAAAAAAGCTGGTGGCAATAGTCGGAGCTATGTGTGGAGTTGAGCTTTCATCAGGAGAGCATGAAATTGAGTTTAGATATTTCCCTTATGGTCTGAAGATTGGTATAATGGTTTCGATTATAGGAGCAGCTTTGCTATATATATTTTTGAAGAGAACAAAACACGATAAGCGGGGATTACATGAAAAAAACTAAGATCAGAAAAGAAAAGATATTTAAATATATAATAGCTTTTATGATACCGGTTATTTGTATAGTGGCGCATATGATTATGACTAATTGTTATCCGTTTGGAAAAAATTCGGTTTTGCTGGGAGATTCAAATACCCAGTATTATGCATTCTATATGGAGTTGTCTGACAGGATTAGAAATGGTAAATCGTTATTTTTTAGTTGGAGTATGGGGCTGGGATATGATTTCTATTCTAATTTCTTTTATTACCTTGCAAGCCCATTTAACCTCATAGCCGTAGCATTTGGCGGTTCTCATGTGGAGATGGGAATGATTGTTACAATGTGCGTCCAGGTGGGACTCTGCGGCGTTGCTATGACTTATTTTTTGTCTCATACCAGTAGAAATATTATGAGACAAGGCTTGCTGAATGATATGGTCTGCGTTGTATTTGGAATGGCATATTCAATGTGCGATTATATTCTTGCTTATCAGTACAATATTCTATGGCTGATATGTCTTCTGCTTGTGCCTCTTATGATGCTGGGAATTGAATGGTTGGTGGAAGACGGAGATGTAAAACCTTATTTTGTTATACTGTTTTTGTCGTTAGTGTTTAATTTTTATTTTTCGTGGTTTGTAGCTATTATGGCTGTAGTGTGGTTTGTGGATGTAAGAAAGGAAAACGCAGCTGTATTCTGGCGGTGTTTAGTTCGTTTTGTAATCACATCCATAGTGGCCGCACTTAGTGCATGTGTTGTTCTAGTTCCGTGCTTTCTTGCAATACTGGGAAGAGAGGGGGAGAGCTCAGTTTCTGTGGATGTGCGATTTAACAGTCTGGGGAATCTTGGGAGCTTCTTTCAGAGTTTTTTCTGGGGAAGTAATATAGATGTGACAGGAAGAGTTTTGTATGGAAGAAATATGTATATGGGAATAGCTCTACTTTTCCTTGCAGTTGTATATATGTTTAACAAGAAAATAAGATTTCTGTCCCGTATAAAAAGGCTGACAGAGATAGGAATTATGATAATCAGTCTGAATCTGGCAGGAGCGGTTTTTGCACTTCATGGCTTTACATACCCTCATACGTTTTCTTGCAGATATGCGTTTATTCTGGTTGTTCTGCTTATTGTGTCTGCATTTGAATGTGTTACAAACTGGGTAAAGCCGCACATTTGGGAGGTGGCTGCGACTGGTTTGATCTTTTCCGGATTATATGTGTTGGTTTTTTTGAAAAATGATGAGACACAGAGTATTGTCTGCTATATGGCAACTATGATGATTACTATATATTTATTCATGGTGTATACATTGCAAGCAAGAAACAGCATAAAGAAAAAATCGTTAATTATGAATTTTGTTATTGTGCTTTTAGTAGAACTGACAGCAAATTCCGTGTATGTAAATAAGGATAATTATACAACTAGTATGGAAAAAATTGGAGGAATTGATTATTGGGGGGCGATGTATGGCGACATGGATGACAGTGATCTAAACAGAAAGACATCTTGGGTGTTATCAGAAAATAATACTGCATATTCAGATACGAATATTTTCACATCAATCATTAATAACAAGGTGACCTGGCTTTTTGGTTCGTTGGGGATGGTGTATCAGAAGCATGGGGCAACGTATGCATATAGGAACACTACACCGGTGACGGCGCTCATGTTCAATGTGAAAAATGTACTGTCAGATACAGATGCATATTATGGAGGGTATAGCAAGGGAGAGAAATATCGTATCGAAGATAAAACGTATGATATAGACAAGAATATTGCGTGGTATACAACAAAATTTGCAACAGGACTGGGATTTTCTTCAGGTTATGCAATAAAAAACTGGGATATATCAAATGTTGATCCTTTTGTAGTTCAAAACAATTTTGTAAAGGCTGTATCGGGTGTGGATGGTGTGTTTACGAAGGTGGATGCCAGCGAATTTACAGATTATGATGTGAAGTATATGGGCTCTGTTTCGGATAAAGAACCTTTTACTGGTGGTATAAGTCTGAAGAGAAAAAGCGATACAAATGCATACAGCTATATAAACACTTCTATAGGAGAAGGTTCATACGCCAGCCAGATTTATATGTTCGTAGTTCCGAGAGCTATGCATTTATATGTGAGTCTGGAGGATTCTAATAGATTTTGCAGTGCAGTAACTGTGGATGGAAAGATAATAGAAGAGATAGATAAAAATGCTTCATATGCTGTACCTAAAGGAGTGCTTGATCTGGGAAATCTGAAGAAGGGGCAGAAGATTGAGATACAGGCTGTTAATTTATCATCTGTGCTAAAAAAAGGTGTAACATTTATAAGTTTTTATGAGTATCATGATGACAGAATGCAGGAGTGCATGGTGTATGTTGAGGACAGTTCAATGGTTATTGAATCTGCGAAGGATACATATATAAAAGGTAAGGTTACTGCAAAACAGGATGGGATACTATATACGTCTATTCCATATTATAAGGGATTTACTGCATATGTGGATGGGAAAAAGACTGATATAACAACTTTGGCAGATGGGGCACTTATTGGCGTGGAGCTGACTGAAGGCACACATACAGTGGAATTCAGATATGTACCATATGGGTTTAAATTGGGTTTGATATTATCTTTTATAGGATGGGGTATAGCTGTTATATATATGAGACATATCACACCCCCACCCACTCCATAAATTTCTTCATAGCCGTGCTCTGATTCTTTACCCCTGAGTATGCGAAGCCGACACTTCTGCTAGGGATAGGCGTATCCAGCGGAAGCTCGGTTATCCCCCCGGATGAGAGCTGTTCATGTGCGAATTCACGTACCACGCTGGCAACGCCCATGCCGATGGCGGCGAAGTCGATGAGAAGATCCATGTTGTTGATCTCTAATACCTGGCTGCAGTGGATACCTTGGCTGCGGAGATAGTCGTCCACATGGGTACGGGTTACGTTGGCTTCCTCGAGAACCATGAGGTTGGAGTTTTCGAGGATATCTGTTGTTGTGATATTGGAGTGATTCGGCAGACTGCTATCAGTCGGATTGTCTGTAGTAGCTTTTGTTAAAACATGGTCAGCCATATTCTCTAATGCTGCAGCGGAGTCAGAATCGTTATATAAGGAGTCGGAAGATGTATTCTTGTCGGCTCTTTTTGATGCACCTAAAAGTGGAATGATATTTCCTTTTATATGTGGCGACAGCTCATCCATCATATCATCAAGTGCATTTCCATTTCTCTCATAGAAGTTATCCAGATATTCCGGGCTTGCCACGAACACATCGTGTATCTCCTTTATAGGAGAGTACACTATCCCTTTTGGAAGCTCGGTGTTGCATATTAGTCCGATATCTATATCGTCATTCTTAAGCAGTTTAATGGTATTCACTGTTGAGTGACAGTCTATGCTGAACTTGATGTTGGGATTCTCCCTGATGAAGTCCTTCAGATAGTCCAGTAGTATGTGCTTGCACAGGGATGTGCTCACGCCGATTCTTATGTGACCGATTCCAAGCTCCTTGTAATTCTTCAGATTTTCCTCACCCATATTCAGAGAGTCAAATGCCCTCTCAACATATTCATAGAGAACCTGTCCCTCTTCAGTCAGAGTTACCCCTCTGGAACTTCTGTTAAAAAGCGCAGTGCCGAGTTCTTCTTCAAGTTTGGAAATAGCCTTGCTTATCGCGGGCTGACTGATGTAGAGCTGATTTGCGGCCTTGCTGATGTTGCCGGCCTTGGCGACTGTATGAAAAATAACGTAATTGTTCAGATTACTTATCATGATATTCCTCCAGGTTATAACAACTATTCTATATATATATTGTAATTATACCTAGATGAGTGATATTATCAAGAGTAAGAATTTGTATTTAGAAACAAATGATAGGAGGACTATAAATATGGGTATGACCATGACTCAGAAGATTTTAGCTGCTCATGCAGGACTGCCATCAGTTGAAGCAGGACAGCTTATCGAGGCAGATTTGGATTTAGTATTAGGAAATGACGTAACAACTCCGGTCGCAATTCACGAGATGGAGAAGTTCAACAAGAAGGAAGTATTTGACAAGAAGAAGATAGCACTTGTCATGGATCACTTCACACCTAACAAGGATATCAAGAGTGCAGAGCACTGTAAGTGTGTAAGACAGTTCTCAGCGGCAAATGAGATCGAGAACTATTTCGATGTCGGAGCAATGGGTATCGAGCATGCGCTCCTTCCAGAGAAAGGACTTATCGTGGCTGGTGAGACATGTATCGGAGCAGACTCACATACATGTACATACGGAGCACTCGGTGCATTCTCAACAGGTGTCGGAAGTACAGATATGGCAGCAGGAATGGTGACAGGCAAGGCCTGGTTCAAGGTTCCATCAGCCATCAAGTTCAACATCGTTGGAGAGAAGGCAAAGTGGATCAGTGGTAAGGACGTCATCCTTCACATCATCGGTATGATCGGTGTTGACGGTGCGCTTTATAAGTCTATGGAGTTTGTTGGAGAGGGAATCAAGAACCTCACAATGGACGATAGATTTACAATTGCGAACATGGCCATCGAGGCAGGTGCCAAGAATGGTATCTTCCCTGTCGATGAGCTTACAGAGGAGTACATGAAGGAGCACAGCACAAAGTCATATACAAAGTATGAGGCAGACGAGGATGCTGTATACGATGCAGAGTACACCATCGACCTGTCACAGCTTAAGCCAACAGTTGCTTTCCCTCATCTCCCAGAGAATACAAAGACTATCGATGAGGTCGGTGACATCAAGATCGATCAGGTAGTCATCGGTTCATGTACAAATGGACGTATCTCAGATATGAGAATTGCAGCAGATATCATCAAGGGAAGAAAGGTTGCTGACGGTGTCAGAGTTATCGTCATCCCTGGAACACAGGATATCTACCTTCAGTGTATTGAGGAAGGTCTTATGACTATATTTGTCAAGGCTGGAGCAGTGGTTTCAACTCCTACATGCGGACCATGTCTTGGAGGACATATGGGTGTCATGGCAGCGGGAGAGAGAGCTGTATCAACAACCAACCGTAACTTCGTAGGACGTATGGGTCACGTAGACTCAGAGGTGTATCTTGCCAGTCCTGCTGTTGCAGCAGCTTCAGCTATCACAGGTAAGATCAGCAGTCCTGACGAACTTGGATTATAAAAGAGATAAAGGAGATAGACTATGAAAGCACATGGAACAGTACACAAATACGGTGACAACGTAGATACAGATGTAATCATCCCTGCAAGATACCTGAATTCATCAGACCCTGCAGAGCTCGCAAAGAGCTGTATGGAAGATATAGATAAGGATTTCGTAAAGCGCGTAAAGCCGGGCGATATCATGGTGGCAAGAAAGAATTTCGGCTGCGGATCTTCAAGAGAGCATGCACCTATAGCCATCAAGGCTTCAGGAATAAGCTGCGTAATCGCAGAGACATTTGCCAGAATCTTCTATAGGAATGCCATCAATATCGGACTTCCTATCATCGAGTGCCCTGAGGCAGCAGAGGCTATCCAGGCGGGAGATGATGTGGAGATCGACTTCGACAGCGGTATGATCTATGACAGAACCCAGGGAACAGAATTTAAGGGACAGGCATTCCCTCCATTCATGCAGGAGATCATCAAGAGCGAGGGACTCATCAACTATATCAATAATAAAAATAAATAGAGTATGAGCATGTTTGGCCAGAGTGAAGATATATCATGAAAGGCAAAACAGGAAGGAGACAAAAATGCAGTGTAATTTAGCCGTAATAAAAGGCGACGGTATCGGCCCTGAGGTAGTCACAGAGGCTATGAAGGTTCTCGATACAGTTGGAGAGAAGTTCGGACATACATTTGACTATGAGCAGATCCTCATGGGCGGATGTTCAATAGATGCAACAGGCGTGCCACTCACAGACGAGGCAGTGGCAGTTGCAAAGTCAAAGGATGCGGTTCTTCTCGGTTCAATCGGAGGAAATACATCCACATCACCATGGTATAAGCTCCCTCCAAATCTTCGCCCGGAGGCAGGACTTCTGAAGATCAGAAAAGAGCTTGGCCTCTTCGCAAACCTTCGTCCAGCCAATCTCTACGATGAGCTGAAGGAGGCATGTCCACTTAAGGCTGAGATCGCAGAGCGCGGATTTGACATGATGATGATGAGAGAGCTCACCGGTGGTCTCTACTTCGGCGAGAGACACACAGAGGAGGTTGACGGAGTTATGACAGCCGTTGATACCCTCACATACAATGAGAACGAGATCAGAAGAATAGCCATCAAGGCATTTGACATAGCTATGAAGAGAAGAAAGAAAGTCACATCCGTTGACAAGGCCAATGTCCTTGACTCATCAAGACTCTGGAGAAAGGTCGTTGAGGAAGTGGCAAAGGATTACCCTGAGGTTGAGCTTGAACACATGCTCGTAGACAACTGCGCGATGCAGCTTGTGAAGGATCCTGCACAGTTCGATGTGGTCCTCACAGAGAACATGTTCGGAGACATCCTCTCAGACGAGGCGTCCATGATCTCAGGTTCTATAGGAATGCTTTCATCTGCATCACTTAACGAGACAAAGTTCGGTATGTATGAGCCATCAGGCGGATCGGCACCTGACATAGCAGGCCAGAACAAGGCGAATCCGATAGCAACCATCCTGTCTGCGGCAATGATGCTCAGATACACATTTGACCTCGACAAGGAGGCAGATGCAGTTGAGAACGCTGTAAAGACGGTTCTCAAGGACGGATACAGAACAATAGATATCCACTCAGAGGGAACACAGCTCGTAAGCTGTTCCGAGATGGGTGATCTTATCTGCGAGAGAATATAGAAAGGACCATTATTGGAGGAGAATAAGATGAAGAGTGATAATGTTAGGGTTGGAATGCAGCAGGCACCACACAGATCTCTGTTCAACGCACTGGGCATGACAAAGGAAGAGATGGAGAGACCTTTAGTAGGTATCGTATGTTCATACAATGAGATAGTTCCAGGTCACATGAACCTGGACAAGATAGCACAGGCAGTAAAGATGGGAGTTGCCATGGCGGGTGGTACACCTGTTATGTTCCCGGCGATCGCTGTGTGTGATGGTATAGCAATGGGACACATCGGAATGAAGTATTCACTGGTTACAAGAGAGCTTATCGCAGACTCAACAGAGGCTATGGCTATAGCACATCAGTTTGACGCGCTCGTCATGATCCCTAACTGTGACAAGAACGTTCCAGGACTTCTCATGGCAGCAGCCAGAGTAAATGTCCCAACAGTATTTGTATCTGGCGGCCCTATGCTTGCCGGACACGTAAAGGGAAATAAGACAAGTCTTTCAAGCATGTTCGAGGCTGTAGGTTCATACGCAGCCGGAACCATGACTGAGGAGGATGTATACGAGTATGAGTGCAAGACATGTCCTACATGCGGATCATGTTCAGGTATGTACACAGCAAACTCTATGAACTGTCTGACAGAGGCTCTTGGAATGGGACTTCCTGGAAATGGAACAATCCCTGCAGTATATTCAGAGAGACTTAAGCTTGCAAAGCATGCAGGAATGGCAGTTATGGATATGTACAGAAAGGGCATCAAGCCTAGAGACATCATCACAAAGGAGTCAATCATCAACGCTCTTACAGTTGATATGGCACTTGGATGTTCAACCAACTCTATGCTCCACCTTCCAGCCATCGCACATGAGATCGGTTTCGACTTTGATATCTCATTTGCAAATGAGATCAGCGCAAAGACACCTAACCTGTGTCACCTTGCTCCTGCAGGCCACACATACATGGAGGATCTCAATGAGGCCGGTGGTGTGTATGCGGTTATCAAGCAGCTTGCAGATGCAGGACTCATCAACAAGGACTGCATGACAGTTACAGGCAAGACAATAGGAGAGGCTGTTGCCAATAGTGTAAACAAGAATCCTGAGGTCATCAGACCTATGGACAATCCATATACAGTTACAGGTGGTCTGGCTGTACTCAAGGGTAACCTTGCACCAGACGGCTCTGTAGTAAAGCGTTCAGCAGTTGTGCCTGAGATGCTGGCTCACAAGGGCCCTGCAAGGGTATTTGACTGTGAGGAGGACGCAATCGCAGCTATCAAGGGCGGCAAGATCGTAGAGGGTGACGTGGTAGTCATCAGATACGAGGGACCAAAGGGAGGCCCTGGTATGAGAGAGATGCTCAACCCTACATCAGCCATCGCTGGTATGGGACTTGGTTCATCAGTTGCCCTTATTACAGACGGAAGATTCTCAGGAGCAAGCCGTGGAGCGTCCATCGGACATGTATCACCTGAAGCTGCTGTGGGCGGACCTATCGCTCTTGTTGAGGAAGGCGATATGATCGAGATCGATATCAACAACCTCAGCATCAAGCTCGATGTCTCAGACGAGGAGCTTGCAAAGAGAAAGGCTGCATGGAAGCCAAGACAGCCAAAGGTTACAACAGGCTATCTTGCAAGATACGCAGCTATGGTTACATCAGGCAACAGAGGTGCTGTTCTTGAGGTGCCAAAGAATTAATTGATCACAATTAAGGGAAAAGGAGAAAGTAAGATGTCAAAGATATCAGGTTCTGAAATTGTTATAGAGTGCCTTAAAGAACAGGGCGTTGACACCGTGTTCGGTTATCCGGGAGGAACTATCCTCAACGTATATGATGCCCTCTACAAGCACCAGGATGAGATCAACCATGTGCTCACATCACATGAGCAGGGGGCTGCCCATGCGGCAGATGGATATGCCAGAGCTACAGGCAAGGTCGGCGTATGTATGGCCACATCAGGTCCGGGTGCCACCAACCTTGTAACAGGTATAGCTACAGCATACATGGATTCCATTCCTGTTGTGGCAATAACAGCAAATGTAGGTGTAAATATGCTCGGTAAGGACAGCTTCCAGGAGGTAGACATTGCAGGTGTTGTTATGCCTATCACCAAGCACAGCTTTATCGTGAAGCACATAGATGATCTTGCACCGACCATCAGACGTGCGTTCAAGATCGCAAAGAGCGGCAGACCTGGCCCGGTGCTTGTGGATATAACAAAGGATGTAACCGCAGCGGAGACAGAGTATATACCAGAGACACCGGAGGTCATCGAGAGAAAGACAGACACCATCCGCGAGGAGGATGTGAACAAAGTCCTTGAGATGATCAAGGTTTCAAGAAGACCATTTATCATGGCAGGTGGCGGATGTATCATCTCTGACGCATCAGCAGAGCTTGCAGAATTTGCAGATAAGGTGGATGCACCAGTGTGCGATACACTTATGGGCAAGGGCGCATTTGACGGAAGAAGCGAGAGATATACAGGCATGATCGGTATGCACGGAACAAAGGTGTCCAACCTCGGTGTGTCAAGGGCAGATCTTGTGATCGTTGTTGGTGCCAGATTCTCAGACCGAGTTATCGGAAATGCATCCAAGTTCGCGCCAAATGCAAAGATCATACATATAGATATAGATGCAGCTGAGATAGACAAGAACATCCCTACAAATGCCAGCATAGTCGGCGACGCAAAGGAGGTCCTGAAGCTCCTCAACAGCAAGCTTGCCGCCCAGTCCAACAAGACATGGATGTCTGAGATCGAAGACCTCAAGAAGCAGAATCCTGACGTGTACAGCTTTGACACACTGAACGGACCTGCAGCTATCAAGAAAATCTACGAGCTTACAGAGGGTGATGCGATCATCACAACAGATGTCGGACAGCATCAGATGTGGGCAGCCCAGAACTATACATTCAAGGAGCCTAGGACATTCCTGTCATCAGGCGGACTTGGAACCATGGGTTACGGTGTTGGCGCAGCTATCGGAGCAAAGTACGGCAGACCTGATAAGACAGTCATCAACATAGCCGGTGACGGATGCTTCAGAATGAATCTGAACGAGATAGCAACAGCTGCGAGATACAACGTGCCTATCATCCAGGTAGTCCTGAACAACCACGTACTTGGAATGGTAAGACAGTGGCAGACACTGTTCTATGACCACAGATATTCCAACACCGTGCTTGACGATTCGGTAGATTTCGTCAAGGTAGCAGAGGGACTTGGTGCCATGGGAATCAGAGCCAACACCCTTGATGAGTTCGAGGCAGCAATGAAGACAGCCCTGACAGCAGGCAGACCTGTGGTAATAGATGTAACAATAGCGGGAGACGACAAGGTATGGCCAATGGTAGCTCCGGGAGCAGCCATCGACACCTGTTTCTCAGAGGACGATATGTAATATATGTCAATATAAGCTCGGAAAGGCACCATATTTGTGCGCGTACAAAACATAGATATGGTGCTTATATATATAATCCCTACTTGCCGACAGGCGAAAAGAGTGCTATAGTACAGGGATATAAGCGATAATAAAGTTGTTTTACTTGATAATATAAGAATTTAGTAAAAATAACTTGTTAATCGCAAGCGAGATACACCAAAAGAACAAAGATAAGTCAGAATTTTCATATAAATGGGAACGAAGGACATTTTTGTTAAGTAAAATATCTCGCACACATTTTATTAGGTCATAAACAGATGATTTCGTAAATAAAGTAAATTAGCCTGTGTTTAGCTGCCTATATCGTTCGAAGGACATTCTCCTCCGCCGGTCCTTAGGTGGCGCTGTAGGCGGCACCTTAGTACCGCTGCAGGAGGAGACGAGCGGGAGCGCTCCGCAGAACGATATAGGCAGCTAAACACAGGCTTACATACATTAAAACGAAATCATCGTCACAACTAAAAAGAAGGAGAGATAACAAAAATGGCAAGAGTGTACAACTTTTCAGCAGGCCCTTCAGTTCTTCCTGAGGTGGTATTAAAAGAGGCAGCAGAAGAAATGCTTGATTACAAGGGAACAGGCATGAGCGTAATGGAGATGAGCCATCGATCTAAAGCCTTCGACAATATCATCAAAGAGGCAGAGAAGGATCTCAGAGATCTCATGAACATACCTGACAACTACAAGGTGCTTTTCCTTCAGGGAGGAGCTTCTCAGCAGTTCGCAGCAATTCCAATGAATCTCATGAAGAATGGCGTAGCTGACTACATCATCACAGGTCAGTGGGCAAAGAAAGCATACGAAGAAGCAAAGAAATATGGAAAGGCAGTTGCAGTTGCATCATCAGCAGACAAGACTTTCTCATATATCCCAGATTGTTCAGATCTTCCAATAGATGACGATGCTGATTATGTATACATTTGTCATAACAACACTATATATGGAACAACATACCACACACTTCCTAACACAAAGGGCAAGATACTTGTTGCAGATATGTCATCAGACATTCTCTCACAGCCTGTAAATGTTGAGGATTACGGTATGATCTACTTCGGAGTTCAGAAGAACGTTGGTCCTGCAGGCGTAGTAGTGGCTATCATCCGTGAGGATCTTATCAGAGATGACGTAATGCCATTTACACCAACCATGCTCAAGTACAAGACTCAGGCAGATGCAGACTCACTCTACAACACACCTCCATGCTACGGCATCTATATCTGTGGCAAGGTATTCAAGTGGGTTAAGGAGATGGGCGGCCTTGAGGCTATGAAGGCTCACAACGAGAAAAAGGCCAAGATCCTCTATGATTTCCTCGACAGCTCAGAGCTCTTCAAGGGAACTGTAGTAAAGGAAGACCGTTCACTCATGAACGTACCATTTGTAACTGGTGACGCAGACCTTGATGCAAAGTTCGTCAAGGAGGCTACAGAGGCTGGATTTGTCAACCTCAAGGGTCACAGAACAGTAGGTGGTATGAGAGCATCTATCTACAACGCAATGCCTATCGAGGGTGTTGAGAAGCTTGTAGAGTTCATGAAGAAGTTCGAGGCAGAGAACAAGTAATATATAGTAATAGAAAAGGGAGAAAAAGACATGTCAGTAAAGATTAATTGCTTAAACCCTATCGCCAAGTGCGGTATGGAGCTTTTACCTGATACATATGAAGTAACAGACAATTTCGCAGATGCAGATGCAGTTCTGGTCAGAAGTGCATCCATGCATGATCTTGAGCTGTCAGACAACCTTCTGGCAGTAGCCCGTGCAGGTGCAGGTGTCAACAACATTCCACTTGATAAGTGCGCTGAGAAGGGTATCGTAGTATTTAACACACCAGGAGCAAATGCAAATGGTGTTAAGGAGCTTGTAGTAGCAGCACTCCTCATGGCTTCAAGAGACCTCGTTGGCGGTTACAACTGGGTCAAGGACAATGCCGCTGAGGCAGATATCGCCAAGATGGTGGAGAAGCAGAAGAAGAACTACGCAGGCAATGAGATCCTTGGCAAGAAGCTCGGTGTAATCGGACTTGGTGCCATTGGAGCAAAGGTTGCAAATGTTGCGCTTAAGCTCGGCATGCAGGTATACGGATATGATCCATATGTGTCAGTAGATGCAGCATGGGGACTTTCAAAGGATGTAAAGCACATCACAAATGTAGAGGATATCTACAGAGACTGTGATTATATAACAGTTCATGTTCCAGCTCTTGACAGCACAAAGGGAATGATCAATGCAGATGCATTTGCACTGATGAAGGACGGCGTGAAGATCCTCAACTTCGCAAGAGACGTACTGGTCAACGATGAGGATATGAAGGCGGCACTCGACTCAGGCAAGGTTGCAAAGTATATGACAGACTTCCCTAACCCAGCTATAGCAGGTTACAAGAACGTGGTAGCATTCCCACATCTTGGAGCTTCAACAGCAGAGTCAGAGGACAATTGTGCAGTTATGGCTTGTAAGGAGATCAAGGCATACATCAACGATGGAAACATCAAGAACTCTGTAAACTATCCAAACGTAAACATGGGACAGTGCAGTGATGTAGCCAGAGTTACTATCTGCCACAAGAACATCCCTAACATGCTCACCCAGTTCACAGGAGTATTCTCCAAGAAGGGCGGCAATGTATCAGGAATGATCAGCAAGGCAAAGGGCGATTACGCATATTCTATCCTTGATATCGGTGTAGAGCCAACAGCAGACGACATCGCAGAACTCTCAGCAATCGAGGGAGTAGTTAAGGTAAGAGTCATAAAGTAATAAAAGATAAATAGGAGAGAAGAAAAATGAGTGACAAGTTAAAGGTAGGTATCCTTGGCGCAACAGGTATGGTAGGTCAGAGATTTATCTCACTTCTTGAGAACCATCCTTGGTTCGAGGTCGTTACAGTTGCAGCCAGCCCAAGAAGCGCAGGCAAGACATACGAAGAGGCAGTTGGTGACAGATGGAAGATGGATACACCGATGCCAGAGGCAGTTAAGAAGCTTGTAGTATACAATGTCAATGAGGTTGAGAAGGTCGCAGCCACAGTTGATTTTGTATTCTCAGCAGTAGATATGACAAAGGATGAGATCAAAGCTATAGAGGAGGCTTATGCCAAGACAGAGACTCCTGTAGTTTCAAACAACTCAGCTCACAGATGGACTCCTGATGTTCCTATGATGGTTCCAGAGATCAATGCAGACCATGCAGAGGTTATCGAGTTCCAGAAGAAGAGACTTGGAACAGAGAGAGGATTTGTTGCAGTTAAGCCTAACTGCTCAATCCAGAGCTACGCACCGGTACTTACAGCATGGATGCCATTTGAGCCATACGAGGTTATCGTAAGCACATATCAGGCAATCTCAGGAGCAGGTAAGACATTCAAGGAATGGCCTGAGATGCTTGGCAACATCATCCCATATATCGGCGGTGAGGAAGAGAAGTCAGAGAAGGAGCCACTCAGAATCTGGGGTAAGGTAGACAAGGAGAATGGTGTGATCGTTCCTGCAGAGGGAATCACTATCACAAGCCAGTGTATCAGAGTCCCAGTTCTCAACGGACATACAGCAACTGTATTCGTAAAGTTCAGAAAGAACCCTACAAAGGAGCAGTTAATCGAAAAATTAGTAAACTTCAAGGGTGTTCCACAGGAATTAAATCTTCCAAGTGCACCAAAGCAGTTTATCCAGTACCTTGAGGAGGACAACAGACCACAGGTTGCTCTGGACGTTGACTTCGAGAAAGGTATGGGTATCAGCGTTGGACGTCTCCGTGAGGATTCAGTATATGACTGGAAGTTCGTTGGCCTTTCACACAACACTGTAAGAGGTGCTGCAGGTGGTGCAGTTCTCTGTGCAGAGCTTCTGAAGGCTAAGGGATATATCACAAAGAAGTAATAAAATATATGGATATTTGAAGTATCTGTACTAACAATATCATAAAGATTTGCCGGGATAATGTTGCTGCTATGAAGTGAACATGTTCCGGCAATTTTTTTGTTTTGCATGGCGTTATATTATGCAGTATTATTGATAACATTATGTTGACATTGCACAAACAGGTATACTAAAATTAGATTAATTGTAAATAAACCATGAATTACTAAGGGAGGTATTTTATGAGAAAAGGGAAGAGATGGCTGGCAGCGGCTGTGAGTGCAGCGATGATTGTCCAGTCACTGGCCAGTGTTGGCCCGGTTTATGCAGCGGATGATGGCGTATCCATAGCTGACACGTTTACGGATTCGTCGTTTAGAAGCTATGTGTCGAGTAATTTCGATAAAGACAGTAATGGTTATCTGTCAGATGCGGAGATCGCGAATGTAACATCTATAGATGTTTCGAAGTGTTCTCCTGCTATATCAAGTTTGAATGGCGTAGAATTGTTCACCAATCTGTCAAAGCTGGATTGTAATGAGCAGTCTATAAGGAATCTTGATATAGAGAATCTTGAGAATCTTGAATATATAGATGTCTCAAGTAACAGAATAGACAGTCTGACCTTGCCGGTAAGTGCAGAGAAACTTACATATCTTGATATAAGTGGAAACAAGATCACAAGCCTTACATCTCTGGCTGATTACAATAATCTTGTACTGCTCAATGCCAATTCAACAAACCTTTCATCGATAGATGTCAGCAATATGAAGGGGCTTAAAGTGCTTGGCGTAAGTGGAACCACCATATCAACACTTGATCTTGGCTCAAACATGGAGCTTACAACACTTTATTGTGACAGCATGAGCTCACTGTCAACACTTGATGTGTCAGATCACATGAAGCTCACATCACTGTACTGTGCCGGACCGGAAGGAGGAAGTGTTCGTTCATCACTCACAAAGCTTGATGTGTCTGGTGATACAGCTCTTGCTTCACTTGACTGTTCTAACAGTAACATTGTCGATCTTAATATCGATAATACACCAGGACTCACAGACCTCAACTGTTCTAATACAAGACTTACATCGATAGACGTGACACAGAATACGAGCCTCACCAGTCTTGATGTCAGCAGTAATGCATTAGGTGCTGTGGATGTTACAAAGAATACCAAGCTTACTAATCTTTATGTTAAGGATACAGGTATAAATAAGCTTGATATAACCACCCTGAAGGGGCTGATCAACCTTGATGCATCTGCAAATTCCCTCGCAGAGCTTGATATAGCATCAAACAGTGCGTTGGAGAAGCTGTATCTTGAGGATAATGATCTTCAGGGAATAGATCTGAAGGGCCATGATTATCTGAAGGAGCTCAATCTTGATAACAATAGTCTTGTGGCTATAGATATATCAGTGTGTCCTCAGCTTTATGGCGAAGGCGGAGTGTTCAGTTGTGCAGGAAACAGCAGAGACATAGTTCTTGAGACTCCTAATTATGATTATGATCTTGGTGAGTTCTCATCACAGTATGGACTTCACAAGGCGTGGGATGATCATGATCTGCCACCTGTATATGACAAAGAGGGCAATGCAAAATATGGAAGAACCAAGGATACAGTAGGTTATGCAGGAATACAGGGAATAGATGCCAACAATCAGTCATCAACTGTAACCGGTGGACAGATCGATGGATATAACCTGACTGCAGATCCTGATGAGCAGAAGATCACATACAATTATTACACAGGAGCAGGACTTGGAAAGG
>OKUG01000303.1_pt1 | contig 20085 bp, 19 predicted proteins | sample 1606721 | NCBI WGS metagenome assembly OKUG01 (sample SAMEA3882539, study PRJEB24775) | human gut metagenome | biome: human-associated habitat; feature: intestine environment; material: feces | place: Netherlands | collected 2009/2010
CCTGGTGCAGAAGTTCGGCAGTTTGCAGGGCGTCTATGACAACATCGACGACAAGGCCGTCAAGCCGGGGCAGCGCGCCAAGCTGACCGCCAACCGCGACAAGGCCGACCTGTCCTATATGCTGGGCACGATCCGCAAGGATGCGCCCATCGAGACCGACCCTGCCGCCTACCTGCGCCAGCCCGGTGACCCCGCTGCCGCCGCGCAGCTGCTGGCCGCGCTGGAAATGCACAAGCTGGTGGACCGCTGGGGCCTGAACGGCGGCACCGCGCCCGCCCCATCCGAGAATGCCGCACCGCTTGAGACCGTCGAGCCGTCCCCCCTGCCGCTGCTGCTGGAGGGCCGCTTCTACGCCGCCCGGAATGCCGACGGCGATTGGTACCTTGTGCAGGGGCAGGACGTCTACCTGCCCGACACAGACCGGCTGGCCGCGATTCTGGACAGCGGTGCCGAGCTTTGGGCGTTCGACGCAAAGCCGCTTTACCGCCTGGCGCTGGAGCACGGCGGCATCGGCAGTGCGCTGCGCTTTGACGGCAAGCTGGCCGCGTATCTTTTAAACCCGTCGGCCAGCGGCTATGAGGTACACTCCCTGGCCGCCGAGTACGGCGTACACGCCGCCTTTGCCTGTGAGGCCGCGCCCGATGCGGGCGTGCTGGCGGGCCTGTGCGACACGCTGGCCGCCGCACTGGACGAGAGCGGCCAGCGCAAGCTGCTGAACGAGATGGAGCTGCCGCTGGCCCGGGTGCTGGCCGACATGGAGCGCATCGGCTTTGCGATTGACGCCGACGGCATCCGCGCGTTCGGCGACAGCCTGCGCAGCGAGCTGGACGGGATCTTAAACAATATTTATACAGCCGTCGGTTATTCGTTCAACGTAAACAGTCCGAAGCAGCTGGGCGAGGCGCTGTTTGACAAGCTGGGCCTGCCGCCGCGCAAGAAAAACGCCCGCGGCTACTCCACCGACGCCGAGACACTGGAAAGCCTGCGCCCCTACAGCCCGGTCATTGACGAGATCCTGAAATACCGCACCTACGCCAAGCTGCTGTCCACCTATGTGGACGGCCTGCTGAACGCCGAAGCCGCGGACGGGCGGGTACACTCGACCTTCATCCAGACCGAGGCGCGCACCGGGCGCATCTCCTCCACCGAGCCGAACCTGCAGAACATTCCCATCCGCACCGAGCTGGGCAGCCGCCTGCGCGGCTACTTTGTGGCGGGCGCGGGCGAGACGCTCGTGGACGCCGACTACTCGCAGATCGAGCTGCGCATTCTGGCGCACATCACAGGCGACGAGCACATGCAGCAGGCGTTTTTGAACGGTGCGGACATCCACCGCTCCACCGCCGCCAAAATCTACCACATCCCCGAGAGCGAGGTCACGCCGCAGCTGCGTTCGGCCAGCAAGGCCATCAACTTCGGCATCATGTACGGCAAGGGCGCGTACTCCCTGAGCAAGGATCTGGGCATCCCGGTCAAGGAGGCGGACACTTTCTTAAAGACCTACCTCGACACCTTCCCGAAGGTGGACGGGTATATGAAGGACTGCATCGCCCACGCGAAGGACAAGGGCTACGTCGAGACACTGTTTGGCCGCCGCCGCGCCCTGCCGGAGCTGGCCAGCTCGAACTTTCAGGTGCGCGCCAGCGGCGAGCGGATGGCCCGCAACACGCCGATCCAGGGCACTGCGGCGGACATCATTAAACTGGCCATGGTCCACGTCTGGCAGCGCCTGCGGGACGAGAAATTGCAGGCGCGTCTGCTTTTGCAGGTACACGATGAGCTGATCGTCGAAGCACCCGAGGAAGAAATCGACGAAGTCAAGCGCATTTTGAAGGAAGAAATGGAAAATGTCGTGCATTACAGCGTTCCCCTGACGACGGAGGTCGGCGTGGGAAAGACGTGGCTGGAGGCACACTAAAACGGGGCACAGCCTGACGGCTGCCGCACTTTTCCGGGAAAATAGCAAGTAAGAAAACGTTGCGGGCCGGGCATGCCCGGCCCCTACATCGAGGTTTTGTTATGTATGTTTTAGGTATCGAGTCCACCTGCGACGAAACCGCGGCGGCGATTGTGGAGGATGGGCGGAAGGTCATCTCCAACGTCATCTCCACCAGCGTCAAAGAGCAGGCGCTCTACGGCGGCGTTGTGCCGGAGATCGCCAGCCGCCGCCATGCGGAGTATATCAGCGCCACCGTTGACAAGGCGCTGGCCGACGCCGGCATGACGATGGCCGACGTGGACGCCGTGGCCGTGACGTTTGCGCCGGGGCTCATCGGCGCGGTGCTGGTGGGCGTCAACTTTGCCAAGGGGCTGGCCTACGCGGCGGGCAAACCGCTTGTGCCGGTGCACCACCTGCGCGGGCACATTGCGGCCAACTATTTAACGCATCAGGATCTGAAGCCGCCGTTTCTGTGCCTCGTCGCCAGCGGCGGGTCGCCCGCACGCTGGGTCTGCCCTACCCCGGCGGCCCCAGCGTGGCCGCGGCGGCGCGGGACGGCAACCCCAAGGCGTACAAGCTGCCCGTGCCCCATGTGGACGGCAAGTACAACGTGAGCTTCAGCGGCCTGAAAACCGCCGTCATCAACGAGGTCCACAACGCCGAGCAGAAGGGCCAGGCCGTGAACGTGGCCGACATGGCTGCGAGCTTTCAGGAGCGCATCGACCAGATCCTGGCCAAAAAGCTGCTGGCCGCGGCGGCGGACACAAACGCCAGGCAGGTCGTGCTGGCCGGCGGCGTCGCCGCCAATGGCCGTCTGCGCCAGCTGGTCAACGACGGCGCGCAGAAGCTCGGCGCAAAGATCTTTTTGCCCGAGCTGAAATACTGCGGCGACAACGGCGCGATGATTGCCGCGCAGGGGTATTACGAGTTTCAGGACGGCAATTTAGCCGATTGGAGCCTGAACGGCCTGCCGACGCTGCCGATTGATTACCGGTAATTTTCAACAAAGCAACCGCCGCACGGTGTAAAACGTGCGGCGGTTGCTTTGTTACTCTCGCTTTCTTCTGGGCAGCCACGGCATGTGGCGCTGAATCTTGCGGGCAGCTTTTAACATAAATTCGTTGTATTTTTCCACTTTCGGGGAAAGTTGCGTTTTAGGCGGGTCACGCTTAAACGCATCTACGTCAAAATACTCCTCTTTGGGACGGATATAGATATAGCAAGGTTTCACCGTATTCCATCCCGGGAAAAAGCAAAAGCTCGCGTCCAACAGGCGGTAATGCGGATGGGTAAACGCATACCAGTTGATGTGAGACTCATCGTGCCACAGTGCAATGATGCCCCTGTCTTTGTCCTGCCGGATACGCTTTTGCAGTGTGTGGCAAAATTTCAGATAGGCGTCCCGGTCACCACCGTTGATGCCGCCGCAGACGTAATCACGCCCCAGTCCCATCGGAATGTACGCCTTGCAGCGTGGATTGTGGTCATAGGTAAACTCATAGTTATACCGCCAGTAAAATGCCGGGTGCAGCACAAATACCATATGTTCATGCTTCTTCGGGCGCGGCAACAACATTTCCTCGGTGATTGGCTGTTTGAACTCACAGTTGGCGTTGAAAAAGTAAATGTAATCGAACGCTTTGAGCTGCTCCTCGGCTTTCAGGAAAATTTCAAACCGCAGCAATGTCGTGTACGGCCAAGGCATGGGTTCCTGAAAAATCCGGTGGATGCGCGGGTTGTCTTCCTCCTCCGCCAGATGATCGACATCGGTAAATACGAAATACTCGACCTCACAGCTTTTCAGCAAATACTTTTCGGCGCTTTCGAGAAATCCCGGCCACAGGCGCACGTATTTTCCCGTTGCAATGTACAGTACAGCGACCTTTTTCATTCAGCATTCTCCTTGCACAGCACGGCCTCCGGCAGACGGATGCTGCCCCAGTCCTTCGCGTTCCACTCAAGATGTCCGCTTGTGAAGGTGTCCACCATACGGAACTGAATGCCCGGCACCCAGTCCTCGACCGTGTGCGCACCACCCTCGCCCGCTGTGAACAGCGTGAAATAGTTGCTGTACTTGCCTGGCGAGAGCACGCTCAAATCATACTGCGCTGTGAACTCACTATCACCCTCATGCAGATTCAAATCATACAGACAGGACGTTGCCAACGGATTTCCCACCTCGTCACGCACCTCAAGCCGCAGTCCAACACGTTCCACCGATTCCTGCGCCTTGATAACGCAGTGTATCCGCACAGGCTGGGTACGTTCAATGGCCTCGACGGACGGCACCAATACCCGCACGCTCTGCAGACGTAGATTGTCACGTTTAAACCAGTTATCGCGCTTGAAATCGGAATAATCAACAAAATCAGCAGCCTGCGACTTGGTGGAGAGGTACAGCGCGATGCCCTCGTCCACGTCGCCGTCGAAGATGACCTTGCCCTTGTCCAGCACGATGCAGCGGTCACACAGGTCGCGGATCGTCGCCATGTTGTGGCTGACGTAGAGGACGGTCTTGCCGTCGCGCCGGGCAGCCTGGCGCATCTTGGTCAGGCACTTTTTCTGGAACTTCATGTCACCGACGGCGAGGACCTCGTCCATGATCATAATTTCACTGTCCAGATGGGCGGCAACGGAGAATGCCAGTTTCACGAACATGCCGCTGGAATAGCGCTTGACCGGCGTGTCGATAAAGTCGCCGACCTCGGAGAACTCAATAATTTCCGCCATCTTGGCGTCAATTTCGGCGCGGGTCATACCTAAAATCGCGCCGTTCAGGTAGACGTTTTCCCGGCCCGTCATCTCGGGGTGGAAGCCAGTGCCGACCTCGAGCATCGAGGCGACGCGGCCATACAGGTCAATATCGCCGGAGGTGGGGGCTGTGACGTGGGTCAGCAGCTTTAACAGCGTGGACTTGCCCGCGCCGTTCGAGCCGATGATGCCGACGGCCTCGCCCTTGTTGACCGTGAAGCTGACGCCGTTCAGCGCCATAAACGTCGTACCGATCAGGCGCTGGTCGGTGCCAATGAGGGTGTTCGGGTCCTCCTTGCCGCGCTTGCGGGCCCACCAGCTTTGCAGGTCGCCGCGCAGCGTGCCGCCGCCGATCTGTCCCAAGCGGTACTGTTTTTTCACGTTCTCGACGCGAATCATCAACGAATTTTCACGCATACTCGCGCCCCCTTACACCGTATCGACGAAGGTCTTTTCGACCTTGCTGAAAAGCAACAGTCCCAGCGCCAGCAGCGCAACGGTCCAGATCAGCGACGACGCCCACATGACGCCCGTGACCTGCCCGGTGCCGAAGAAGATATAGCGGAAGCTCTCCATCGGTGCGGTCATGGGGTTGATGACCATGACCGCGCGCAGGACGGGGTGGGTGATCATCGACAGCGGGTAGACGACGGGCGAGCCGTACATCCACAGCTGGACGCCGAAGGTCACAACGACCATCAGATCGCGGTAGCGGGTCGTCAGGCTGGACACGATGATGCCGCAGCCAAGGCCCAGCAGGCCGACCTGCAGCACCAGCGGCACGCACAGCAGCAGCATGCCCCAGTGCGGGCTGACCTCGCCTTTGGCAAGGTAGACAAGCAGCAGGATGAAAAACAGTGCAAACTGCACAAGAAAGTTGATAAGGCCGGAGATCACCGTCGAAATCGGCATCGCCAGCCGCGGGAAATACACCTTGCTGAAGATGTTGGAGTTCGTCGTGAACGTGCCCGACACCTTGTTGATGCAGGACGAGAAGAAGCCCCACAGCGCCGTGCCGGCCAGATAGAACAGAATCTGCGGCACGCCGTCGGTGGACAGCTGGGCAATCGTGCCGAACATGACGCAGTACATGGCCGTGGACATGAGCGGGTTAATTAAGATCCACGCCGGGCCCAGCACCGTCTGCTTGTACATGACGTTGAAATCGCGCTTGACAAAGAGCCAGATCAGGTCCTTGTAGCGCCACAGCTCGCGCAGGTCAACACGGCTCCAGCCCTGGGCCGGGCCGTAGTGGACATGGTAGTTTTGCAGTTGCGTTTTTTCCATGCGTGGAACTCCTTAGGTTTTGTGTTTCAAAAAGGCTTGGTAGGCGGGCAGACCGATGCGCAGCAGCGCGGCGCGCAGACGCATCGAGCGCTGCCCCGTGGCCGCGGCCAGCGCGGTGTAGCTGTCGGCACAGGCGCGGCAGTCGGCGCGGTAGCGGGCCTGTTGGGCGGGTGTGGACAGGTCAAAGCACTGCTTTTCGGCAAGGTTCTGTATGGCGTCGTTCAGCAGCCCCTCAGCCCGCAGGGCATCTCCCTTTTGGGTAAAGTAGGCGCACCAGTCCAGCAGATACTCGGGCCGGTCCAGATAGGTGCGGCTCGACCCCTGCGCCATGATGCTGCCGCTGCGCTGCACGTAGCGGTAGCCGGGCGCGGCCAGGCAGGCAATGGTTTTGCACTGTGCCAGCAGGTGGGGCAGCAGGAACTGATCCTCATACCGTTTGCCCGGGGCATAGCGCAGGTGTTGGAACAGGCTGCGGCGGTAGAGCTTATTCCACGCCACAACGTAGTAAATCCTTGTTTCCGCCAAGGCAAAGCAGCGCTGCCAGACGCCGTCCTCGTCGAGGATCTCATCCGTAAAGCCGCTGAAATCCGGCTGCGGCAGCGGGCGGTTCGCTTCATCGACGTAGGTCAGGTTGAAGATGACCAGATCGGCGTCCTGCTTCCGTTGGGCGTCCACCGCGCGGCGGACGGCGTCGGGTTCTAATAAGTCGTCGCTGTCAACGAACAGCAAAAACTCGCCCTTGGCGGCGTCGATGCCGGAGTTGCGCGCGGCGGACAGGCCGCCGTTCTCCCGGTGGATGACCTTGATGCGCGGGTCCTTTTCTGCCCAGGCATCGCAGAGCGCCGGGCAGCGGTCCGGGCTGCCGTCGTCGACGAGGAGTATCTCCAAGTCCGCATAGCTCTGCCGCACAACGCTCTCCACACAGGCGTCGAGATAGCGCTCGACCTTATAGACCGGGATAATAACGGTGACGGTGGGCATGAGGGGGCTCCTTTTGTTGGCAGTTTTGTTGGGGAGGGGTTCGGGCAGTGGGAACGGGCTAAAGCCCCTCAGGCCGGCTTCGCGGCCAGCTCCTCGCTTTGCGGGGAGGTGGCCGAGCGCAGCGATGGCCGGAGGGGCTCTGCCCGTCACCCCCGCGCTCTCACATACATGGCAAACACGCCCAGCCCCGCCCTCAGTGCGGCGGCCCGCAGTTTCATCGACGCGCTCCCTTTTTGGGCGGCCAGCGCATTGTACACGCGGCAAAGCTCACGTTTTGTCTCGGCAAATTCCGCGCGGTGACCTGGCTTGGTCAAATCGTAGGCGCGCTTGTTGTCGTGTAAAAACAGCGCAGCATCGGTCAGCGCACCCTCGGCGCGGTCATACCAGCCGTTGTGCAAAAAGTATTCGGCGCGGTGGATGTCGCCTTTCGTCATGGCCAGGCGCACCTCATGGCGCGCACCGTCGGTGATGCTGCCCGCGTGGCGCAGCACATAATAACCCGTAAAGGCCATGCAGTAAACAGCGCTGCAATGTGCAATTAAATCCGGCAGCACGTAGTAATCCTCGTGGAGCAGGCCCACGGGGTAGCGCACGCCGTCAAAAAGCCTTGCGGCGTAGAGGCGGTGGGCCGTGCCGGTGAACTGGTTGATCCACGGCGTATGGAAGGCGTCCCAGAACGCATCTACGTCCAGCAGCGTGTCCTTCGTGAACTGCTCGTCGGCGGGCAGCGGGTGCTGTGCGCCATCCTCGGTCACGGGGCAGCCGTTGCAGATCACCAGCTCTGCGCCGGTGGTCTCCGCGCCCGCCAACAGCTTTTCCACAAGGTCGGGCGCTATCGTGTCGTCGCTGTCCACCATCGTCAGCCAGGGGGCCGCGGCGGCCTGCACCCCGGCGTTGCGCGCGCCGGACGGGCCGGGCCCGGCCTTAGCCGGGTGCAAAACGCGGATGCGCAGGTCTTTTTTTGCCCAGGCATCGCACATTTCCGGGCAGCGGTCCGGGCTTTCATCGTCGATGAGCAGCAGCTCAAAGTCCGGGAACGTCTGCGCAAGGATACTCTCGACGCAGGCGTCGAGGGTCGCCTCGGCCTTGTAGACCGGGACGATGACGCTGACGGCGGGCGTCACGCGTTGCCCTCCGCCGGGGCGTCGTCGACACCGGGCAGGTGGATCAGGCTGCCCATGAAGTCGTTCGCGCTCTCGGGGTGCCAGCGGGAGATGCCACTCTCGGTGGTAAAGGTCATCTCGCCGAACTTGACGCTACCGTCATTGAGAGAGTAGAGGTCAACGCGCACGCAGGGATAGCCCTGGCTCAGCGTGCGGGCAATGTCCAGCATTTTTTCAAGGTTCGCCGGGCGGGGCAGATCGGCGTCCAGTTCCAGCGGCACATTGATGTTGAAGGGCAGCTGGTTCCAGTCGGTATCCAGAAAGAACATCCGTTCCTCCTTGTCGGTATAGCGCTCCTCAATATGCAAAATAATTTTCGGCTCGCCGTTGAAGCAGAAAATTTTGTAATCGTAGAGGTCGCCGCCGTCGTTTTCGATGAACTTTTCAGCGATGATGCGCGGCTTTATGTGGATGTACTGCACATCCAACCCGCCCATCAGGTAGCAGTAGTTCAGCTTAAGCCAGCCCTCGATCTTCCGCTTGGCGTCCGCCTTATCGAACTTGGATTTATCCTGCACGGCGATGTTCCAGCCCGCGCCGTGGTTGACCTTCAGCATGAACTTGTCCGGCAGCTTGTCGAAGTCGATGTCGTCAAAGCGATCCCAGACGCCCAGCAGCGGGATAAGGTATTCCTCGCCGATCTTCTCCTTGACCCACTCGCGCACGGCATACTTGTCAACGAGGGGATAGACATCCTCGAACCCGCCGTACAGCTTGAGCCACTGGGTCTTCTCGCTGAAGGATTTGGGGTGTTCGAGGTCGAGCGGTGTGTGAGTGTAGTTTGTCTCCAGGAACCATTTTTTCAGCGCCTCGGGGTAGTCCTTTTTCTGCAGGCACGCCCAGTAGGCGTAGTCCTTATTCGCGATCTTATGATATTTTGCGTAGGTATACAGATATTTGGCGCTGATGGCCGGGCCGTTGTGGGCAAGGTACGCCAGCGCCTTTTTCGCATGGCGGGGCAGCCAGGTCACGGCGCGGCCAATCTTGTACGACGACGAGCCATAGACTGCCTCCAGCTCATGCTGTAAAATGCGGGCCCGTTCTTCGGCGGTCAGTTCGTTCATTTCTTCCACGATTCAGCACTCCCCTTTTTCGGTTTTGATACGTGCCTCTTCCAGCAGGGCCCGCACCTTGGGCTTCCAGATAAAATGGCGGCAGACCTTCGTGATAAAGAACCACACAGGGTTTTCCACCTCGCACCACAGGCGGGACAGCGCACTTTCGTTATTGTAGTTGACGATGCGGCGCAGACGGTCGGCGTGGTAGGTGTGCAGGTTTTCCATGTAGGTCTGGGCGTCCTGCGTCAGACGCGGGTCCTTGCGCGCTTTATACAGGTCTTCGTACTCGCGCAGAAAGCGCACCAGCCCCGCCGCGTCGAATTTGCGGGTGATGCAGCGTTGTTCGTACAAAATCAGCGCCGTGAGGATGTCGTTCTGGTAAGGGCTGCGACGGTGGTAGGTGCTGCCCTCGATCTGGCGGTAGTTGAACATGCAGTCTGGCAGATAGTAGATGTCGCCGTAGGGCAAAAACTGGAAGGTCAGCGGGTTATCGATGATGGGGATGCCGCTCTTGTACGGGTCGATGCCCTGCAGGCCGATGTTACGCAGCAGCAGCGCGTTCGTGTGGATGTACAAAAAGCTCCAGTATTCCTCGGCGGTCAGGCTGCACTCCCGGATTGGCCGCTCGATGGGGACGGTCTTGCCGGTGCTCTCCCAATAATAGCAGCCGTTGTGACCGCAGCCAATGTATTTGTGCTCGACGTCGGCGTCCAGCACGTCGACCTGCTTTTGCAGCTTGTGGTCGTCGGTGTAGAAGTCGTCGCCGTCCAGATAACTGACGTACTCGCCCTTGGCCTCGTAGAACAGCCGTCCACGGATGGCGTTCATCCGCTTGATGCGCTCGTTAGCCTCATATTTTGCGCCGGGGATGCGATCCATCACAAAAACGCGCACGGTATCGGGATATTTTTCTTCCCAGACGCGCAGCTTTTCGATCGTCCCATCGTCGGAGCCGTCGTCCGCGCAGAGGACTTCGACCGGGAAATTCGTCTTCTGTGCAAGTACGGTCTCCATCGTCTTGTCGACATAGGGTGCCAGATTGTAAAACGAGATCAGCACGCTGACCTTGGGCTGGTTCATGGTGGGTACCTCTTTTTTATCGTGTTATGGCAAATTTTGTAACCGCTGGGCGGCTTCGTGTAGATCGTGCGCCGGCTGCACGCCGTGCGCCTGCCAGTAGACGGCACTGCGGAAGCCTCGATCCAGCACGATCCACGGCAGCCCCAGCAGCTCGGCGCAGCTCTTGTCCACCTCGGTATCGCCCAGCATAACGTCGCCGGGGGCGATGCGGGGGCGCAGCAGCTCCGCCTTGCGGCGGTCAGCGTGCACCGGCGGCACGACCAAAAGCTCCACCGTTAACGGCAGAATGCCGCAGCGCGCCAGCGTCTGCCGCAGCGCGTCGGCGTTCTGCCGTGCCGAGATCAGCACGACGTCCCGCCCTGCTGCCCGCATGGCCTGCAAAAACGGCAGCGTGTCGGGGTAGACCGTGTCCAGCGCCAGATATTCGGGCTGCTCGATGCCAGTGCGCCAAGCATCGGCCAGCTCGGCGCAGGTTTCCGGCGCAAACCCGGCCAGCATCAGCCACGCCTTTGTGCTGTGGCCGTCGGCCTTGTAGCACAGGTAATCCGGCGCGGCGGCAGGCCAGAGCAGTCCCCGTGCCGCCAGCAGGTCGCGCAGCAGTTTTTCGTGGCGGGCACTGCTGTCCAGCAGCGTGCCATCCACATCGCAGTACAGCGTCACCGGATCACCACTTCCTGATAGACCCGCAGCACGGCCTTGACCGTGGAGTCGGGCTGCAGCCATGCGTCGGGCACGGGCTGGTCGCAGAGGTTCGCCCAGAACGCCCGCACCAGCTGGAAGCCAGCGGCGGAAGCCATCGCCGTGCCCGCACCGATGCGCAGGTTGCAGTCGATGAGGTTCCACCGCCCGCGGTGCTGCATGAACTGCGCGCAGAACGCCGCCGGGCAAGGCAGCAGACCGGTCAGGGTTCGGATGTAGTCCTCGATTTCCGGCACGTCCAGCGGGCGCATCTTCGTGCAGACACCGGACTTCGTCGCGACGCGCTCCCGGCAGAAGACCCGCAGCTTTCCCTGCGCGTTGAAGATTTCGGCGGTGATCTCGGTGTCGCCGCCGTCGCACTTTTCCTGCAGAATGCTGCCGGGGTGCAGCGTGTAGGCTTCGCCCCCGACCACGGTACGCAGCCCGATGGAGCCGCAGCCGACCTCCCGTTTTTCCACGTAGGCGCGCCCCTGTTCCATTGCCTCTGGCGCAACCAGCGGCGGGGTGGGCAGGCCGTGCGCCTGTAAAAATTCTGCCATGGCCTTTTTGTCGCTGAGCAGTTCCGCCGTGTGGCGCAGCGGCGCGGTAGAGCGCACCCCCAGTGCCTGCAGCGCCGGGGCGTCCGCCGCCCAAGTGAATAGATCCTGATCGATGAGCGGAATCAGCACATCAATATGATTTTCCCGCAGCAAATCGAGAATTTGTTGTTCATACGCCGGGTCGGCCAGCGGCAGTACCCGGTGGAATGCCCCGCCCAGCGCCGCTGCAGGGACAAGCTCGTGCGGGTTCGTATCGCAGAGGTGCAGGCAGATCTCGTCGCCGAACGCCTGCTGCGCCACCTGCGCCAGATGCCAGCCGGTCGTAACCCCGGCGGACAGAAGCATAACATTCAGCACGGTTTACCCTTTCGCCTGTACGGTCTTCAAAAATTCGTCGTAGTCACGGATATAATCCGCCGCCTCGTAGTAGGAATCCGCCGCAACGCAAAGCACGGAGTTCTCCTGCTGCCAGATCATCTCGCGCCAGATGTTGTGCTCCACAATCAGTCCCTTGGCGGGGTCGTCCAGCAGCACCTCGCTCTTTTCGTGGCCGTCGTCCAATTTGATGAGGATACTTCCGTAGGGGCACCACAGCACCTGGCGCAGGGCCTTGTGGGCGTGGCCGCCGCGCTGGGTGCCCTGCGGTGCGCCGTAAATATAGTAGATGCGCTTGATGTCAAAGGGGACGTCGTGGCCGCCCTCAAAGACCGAGAGCGTACCCAGCCCCTCGGCCGTAATACTCTTCATGCTGATGGTCTGGATGATCATAGTTTTGCCTTTCTTTCAGTCAGACAGTTTGATAACGGCGGTGCCGTCCACCATGGCGCAGTACCCGTTTGCCGGGTAAAGCGGCATAGCCTGCACAGCCGGGGTCTCGCCCAGCGCGATCAATGTGCCGCTGTCCGCAATCACGGCGGCGCTGCTGCCCATGACATGCTGGAACCACCACTTGATCGTGCCGTCATAGGTCACGGCGGAGTTCACCTGATGCAGGTCGCCCTCCTCATAGCGGCTGAACGCCGGGTCATGGTAGGCTAGCTGAGAATCGGTAAAGCTGCCCACGAAGGCCACCGGCGTTGTGCCCGGCTCGTAGCCGTCCAGCTTGCCCACGTCGGCCATGATCTGCGTCATCTGGCGGGCGGTGTTGTCATAGACAAGCTTCGTGTAGACATACGCGCCGTTGGCGCAGAGAATATTGCGCAGGATCAGAAAACCGCAGAGTAGTTTGACGAGTACCCCACCCACTTTCCAATCAGCGGGGGTAAGCGCTGCCCCGTCAAAAAGCAGCATCGGTACAAGATAAACAAGGAACAGCGCATGCTGCATCAGGATATACACATTGCCGGATGCCAGCAGATGACTGACATTCAGCCCCAGCGGCAGCAGCGCCACCGCCCACAGCACTTGGGCAGCCATGCGCCCGCCGCGCCCACGCAGCCGCAGCGCAAGCCCCGCCGCCGTCAACACAAAAAGCAGTGCGGTGGCCGCCCGCATGCCCCGGTCATTCCAGCCGGAATAGCCGAACAGCGTCTTGAAAAAGTTGCCATAGGTCGCCGGGATGCCCGCCAGCACCGACGCAGGCCCCAGACGAAGCAGTTGCGTCAGGCCGTTGCCAGTGTCGGCCAATCGGTAGCCCGTGACCGCCAGCGAAACTTTGAGCGACACGAGATACAGTGCCGTGCCCAACGCCAACGCCGCTAAAGCGCACACCCCCTGACGCAGCCAGTGCCGCCACTCTGCGCCTTGCAGTGCACGTTGCAAAAGCAGCAGCAGGTACAGCCCCACCGCGAACTGGATGTAGGATTGATACAGCGCCAAGCAGCCGCACAGGCAGACCGCCGCACCCAGATAGCCCCACAGCCGGGGCAGCCGCTCGGTACACCAGACGGCGGCGCAGGCCAGCAGCATTGCCAGCAGGTAGGCGTCCGTCTCGTAGGTGTAGGTCGCCAGCTGTGCCGTGACCGAGGCGCAAGTTCCCAGCAGGCCGGTAAGCAGTGCCGCCGACCACTTTTTCAGGTGCAGCAGCGATGTGATACAGTAGCTCGTCAGCGCCAGATACACGATGCTAAACGCGCCGATCAGCCACGGCGCAGCGATTTTTCCGCGCACGAGCGGGAAATACAGGTTCTGCGCCCAGCGCCCCAGCACATACATCGTCCACTGGGCATCGAACACCAGCACAGTGCTGTCATGGTTGGGGAACAGATTCGTGAAGGCGAACCCGTGCGCCAGCAGCATGCACAGCGCTGCAGCCGCCGCTACCGTGCGCAGCAGCGCGGTATCGATACCCTGCAGCCAATCGCGTGCGGCAGTCTTTGATTTTTGTAAAAGCGGCATCATTCGGCGGCGTTCTCCTTTTCCGCAAATTCGTACACAGTGCGCAGTTTTGCCGCGTCGCCGTTGGTGGGCGGCTGCCAGGCGCGCTGGGCTTTTTTGAAGGGGGCGTTCTGCGGCACGATGAGCCGCCCCACCAGCCCGCGCACAAGGCGGGACTTGCGGCGGTCGTTGAAGTAATATTCATAGGCCAGTCGCACCGTGCGGTCGCGAGGGTATTCCGCCCGCAGCACCTCCAGCATGGCGCGCCAGTCGCCCAGCATCCGGGCACGGGCAGCTGCATCGGTCGAGACGCCGCCGCCGTACTCGTACCAGACGGTCAGCCGGTCATATCGGGTGATGCGCACCCCCTGCACAGCGAAAAGTCGCAGGGAGAAATCCTCGGCCAGCCGCACATGGTCGGCCATCTTGTCCAGCGCCGAGAGGAAAAGCGTCCGCTCGTACACAAGCCCCGCGCCGCTGATCCCGTCGTCGTACAATAGCAGATTTCGGCGGATGGCCTTGGCGTCGTAGTGGGCGGGATCATAGGGTGTGCGGTCAAAGGGTGTCTCGCCCGCCGTGGGCTGCGGCGGATCGGGGGTGAAGTAGGCCTGCCTGCCGAAGGCCACGCGCGGCTCGTCGGCCTGCAAGCGCCCCAGCCACCAGCGCAGCGTTTCGCTGTCGTAGAGGAAATCCCCCGGTGAGAGCATGAGCACCCATCGGCTCGCGGCGGCGCGCACAGCATTCCTGGCGTTTTTCACGGTGCCGCCGTTCGGCTGCAGCTTCGTGGTCTGCACGTCGGTGATGCCGTGCGCCGCTAAATACGCACGGCTCTCGGCAAAATAGTCCTGCGCCGAGCCGTCGTCGCCCAGCACCACGGCGAAATCGCGCGTGTCCTGCATCGCCAGCGAAGCCAGCGTGCGCCGCAGCGCCGCAGCGTCAGGCCGGTATTGCAGGATGACAATGGTGATTTGCGGCACGTTCAGTTCGCTCCTTCCATCCGTCCCATTTTCCCGTTCCAGAAATCCACGGCACCTCGGAACGCGCCGTAGCTGCGGCCTTTTTTGCGGCCCAGCAGCTTTGTCAGGGCGTAGCGTGCCGCGCCGGTGAGGAGGGGGAGAATCGTTTTCAGCTTCGCATAGGCCACGCTTTTGCCCTTGCAGGTCAGGTACAGCGTGTTGCGGGTGATGTAGTAGACCGACAGCATCCCGCCCGCGCTGCCGCCCGCCTTGTGGTGGATGACAGCATCTGGCAAAAACCACATCGGCACGCCGGCCTGCGCCAGACGAATGCAGTAGTCAACGTCCTCGCAGTACATAAACAGCGTCTCATCGAGATAACCGACCTTCTCAATCACGGCCCGCGGCAGCAGCACGCAGCAGAACGTGATAAAGCTGACCTGCTTTTTTTCAGCAAATTCGGGGCCGTCCTTTTTGTGGCCGCCCAGGTGCTTTACCTTGCCGGTCTTGGGGTTCAGCGCACCGCCCGCAAACCAGATCTCGTCGGGCGGGTCCATAAACAGCATCTTCGGGCAACTGACCGCCCCCGCGGGGGTCTCGGCCAGCAGCTTTTCAAGGAAATCCGGGCGGACCGACGTGTCGTTGTTCAGCAGCAGCGCAAAGTCGCAGCCGTCGTCCAGCGCACGGCGCATACCGATGTTGTTGGCCGCGGCAAAGCCGACGTTGCGCTCTTGCGGCAGGAACACCGTGTTCGGCGGCAGCTTATTTTGCAGCTGTGCAACGGAATCATTCGGCGACGCATCGTCAATTAAAATCACTTCAAAGTCCGTGAACGTCTGCTTTTGCAGACTGTCCAGACAGACGAGCGTGTCCTGCCAGCCGTTATAATTGGAAATTACGATACCGACCTTCGGCATGGTTCACCCCTCAAACTCGTTCACGGCGTCGATGACGGCCTGCACCTGCGCGTCGGTCATGCCGTAGAACATCGGCAGGCTCAGCTCGGTGGCGGAAATTTCCTCCGCCAGCGGCAGTGCGCCCCTGCCAAGGCCAAGCTCGGCGTAAGCGCCCTGCAGGTGGATGGGCGTCGGGTAGTGCTTGTTCGTGCCGATGCCGCGGGCGTTCAAATGCTTTTCCAGCGCGTCGCGGTCGGCGCAGCGCACGGCGAAGATATGCCAGACGTGGGTGCAGTCGGGCAGCTCGGCGGGCAGCGTGACCGCCGGGTTGTGCATTTCGGCCAGATACCGCGCGGCAATGCGGCGGCGCTCGGCGTTCATAGCGTCGAGGTGCGGCAGCTTGGCAGCCAGGAACGCGGCCTGCAGCTCGTCCAGGCGGGAGTTCTGACCCTTGTAGACATGGTGGTATTTGTAGTCGCTGCCGTAGTTGCCCAGCGCACGGATGCGCTCGGCCAGCGCGTCGTCGTTCGTCGTCACACAGCCCGCGTCGCCCAGCGCACCCAGGTTCTTGCCCGGGTAGAAGCTGAACCCGGCGGCGTCCCCCAGACTGCCCGCGCGGCGGCCCTTGTAGGTCGCGCCGTGGGCCTGGGCGGCGTCCTCGATGACCTTGAGGCCGTGGGCTCTGGCAATGGCGTTGATCTCGTCCATCGGGGCGCACTGGCCGTAGAGGTGCACGGCCATGATGGCCTTCGTGCGCGGGGTCACGGCGGCCTCGATGCGGGCGGGGTCGATGTTGTAGCTTTCGAGCGTCGGCTCGACCAGCACGGGCGCTGCGCCCGCGTAGCTGATGGCCAGCACCGTGGCGATAAAGGTGTTGGACGGGGCAATGACCTCGTCCCCGGGGCCGATGCCCATAGCCTTTAAAATGAGCACCAGTGCGTCCAGCCCGTTGCCGCAGCCGACGCAGTGCCTGACGCCGCAGTAATCGGCAAAAGCCTTTTCAAAGGCGGCGTCCTCTCTGCCGCCGATGTACCAGCTGTTGTCCAGCACGCGGGCAAACGCGCCGCGCAGGTCGGCATCCAGCTCCCGCTCCATCGGGCGGAAGGAGACAAACGGCACGGTAACAGGAGTTTCGGACATGGAGTGACACCTCGTTTTTTATAACAAATATTTGTTTGCGCGGTCAAAACGCACCTTGTAGGGGCGAGCATTGCTCGCCCGCGGGAAGCTCGTGGCTGCCCTGGCCGCAAACGGGCACGGGCAAGCAGCCGACACATCCGCAAAAGGGCGGACAAGACCTACTATATCGTCTTATTATACAACAAAGCGGATGATTTAGCAATAAAAAAGGGATGCCGCTTTGTGAAAACGGCATCCGTTCCGGGATAAAATTATTCGGCGGTCTCCCGCGGGGCGCGGGTGGCGCATTCGGGGCCGCAGCTGCACTCGTCAATGCTGACGTGGTCGGCGCAGCAGCAGCGCCCCTCAAGATGGCGGCAGCCCCTGTCGTCGCAGTGGATCTCGGTCTCGGGCGAGGCCGGCTGGTTGTCGGTAGCGACGTTGCCGCAGCCCCCGCTGTTGCGGTAGCTGCCGCAGACAGCGTCCCCGGGGCCGGTATGGCGGACGTTGATGCCGTCCAGGCAGCAGCAACCCGCCTTGTTATGGCAGCAGTCATACTGGGCACAATCAAGATAGCTCATAAAAACACCTCCGTGCGCACAGTATGGGCAGGCACGGAGGTGTTTATGCAGGGATATTTATTCAAAAGGGTCGCTTACATCAGACTACCGCTCGCGCCGCCTTGAGTGCCCGCTCATACTCCCGGAGGAAGGCGGCAAACCAGGCCCTGCCGGCAGCATCGGGGGTCATGGCAAAACGCCGGATTTTTTTCTCAGGGAACGCCGGGTTCCTGCGGGCGGGGATACGGTGCTATAGCTTACCTGCACTCCTTCTTCATGGCGGAATAGCCGATCAGCACCGTCCAGACATAAGCACAGGTTTTGGGGATCATCAGCATACCGATTATCGGGATCGCATCGGCCCACAGCACGACCGGGATATAGAAGCCAAAGCTCAGCACGATGGTCAGCCACATCCAGCGGAACGCCTGGTCGTTATGCTCCCTGGCGCTGCGGAAGAACAGCACGATGATCAGAAGGCCCATCAGGGCAAAGGGGATGTTGCGGTAGATGCCCCAGGAAAGCGGGGATTCGGCGCTGAGCCACTGGTTCTGCGGCATCATGCAAAGGATGACGCGCACGGCAGCCAGCCCGTAGACGGCAGCGGTCAAGCTCTTCTGCCCCTCGACCCTGTAGCGCTGACGCCACACATAGTAGAGCAGCACATAAAAAATTGTCATCGTGACCGAGGTGATCCACTTGCCGAGGCCCAGGGGCACAGTGTAGTTTTCCAGACCCGTGGTGCAGAGCGCCAGCGCACGGGGAATCAGATGGAAGGAGTCACCGGCGCCCAGCACAACGGCCATCAGGCCGAACAGCCGGAACTGCGGGTTGCCCTTACTCCCACGGATCATCAGGATACCGATGGTGATGACAGATACCAGATAGACGGCATCAAATACAGTTTCTACGATTGCTTGCATAGATCAGTTTCTCCTTTTTGCTGATAATTTTTTGTAGGCATTGTGAACATTGTTCAGTTTGAGGCATTTAAATTTCCCACACGCTGGTGGGAATGAAAAGCCGGTGGTCAATATAAGGTTCTGCGCACGACCTCCAGCACAGCACTGGGGTCATAATCCTGCCGCAGCAGAGCGGACAGCAGCTGTGAAAACAGCACCTCGGCAAATTTTTCTGCCGTGAACTGCTCATCAAAGGCATCCGGCCGTATCCTGGCATCCTGCTTGAGAACTGCGCACAGCCCCATGAGCATGTGGTGCCAGGCCTGCTGCATGTGGCGCTTGCCGTCAGCCTTTTCGTCCCGCATAAAGCCGAGCGAATGCAGTGTGAAAAAGCCGGGATACTGCTCATAGCCGTAGGCCATGCGCTCATACATCCAGATCACGCAGGCCTGCACATCCTGAAAGACAGCGGCATCCTCCGGGCGGTGGAATATCTCGCGCCAGACGCTTTCAACGGTAGCGCTGACCAGCTCTGCCTTGGAGTCAAAATAGTTGTAAATAGAACCTACCGATACCCCGCACGCCGCCGCAACAGAGCGGATGCTGACAGCAGACCACCCCTGCTCCTGGATCAGCGCACAGCTGGTTTTCAGGATCTCCTCTTTGGATGTGACGATCGTATTCATGGGCACCTCAACATGAACATTGTTCATTTACGATTTTTATTATAGCCCTGCACCTGTCCCCTGTCAATAGGAACGGAAAAGAGGAACGGAAAAGTTTTTTGTGAACTTTTTTCGCACTTTTCACTGTGAAGGCCCGGCCACGCAGAGCACGGCGCACCGCATTACCGCAAAAAAATCCACCCATAGAGAACTTTCGTAAGCTGTTTTAGCTACGTTGTTTTCTATGGGTGAATTTCATAGGTGAACAGTTTTTGTTCACACTCCGTTGGTTGGGTCGGCGAGGTTCGAACTCACGAATGCGGGAGTCAAAGTCCCGTGCCTTACCACTTGGCGACGACCCATTATAAAAGAAAAGGCCGTGCAGGAACGCGCCTGTACGGTCTTTGGTGGGGTGCCTAGAGAGATTCGAACTCTCGGCCTCCAGAGCCACAATCTGGCGCGCTAACCAACTGCGCCATAGGCACCACATAATGCGCCCGAAGGGACTCGAACCCCCGGCCCACTGCTTAGAAGGCAGTTGCTCTATCCAGCTGAGCTACGGGCGCTTATTGCGGGTTCATGTCCGCGAGGGACATACTGCGTAAGATATTATAGCAACGGAGAGCCGGGTTGTCAAGCATTTTGCAAAAACTTTTTTACAAATCCGGCGGGATTTTTCCCGTGAAATACACCTCATACCACTCAACAAAGCAGTAAAACGCCCAGAGCTTCGTCATAGCGTTGGTTTTTCCCGCACGGTGGGCGTCCAGCAGGGCGCAGAGCGCACCCGTGTCAAAAAAGCGCTCGGCTACCGGGCCGGTGAGCTTGGCCTTGACCAGCGCGTAATATTTCTCCTGCCGCAGCCAGTCCGCCAGCGGCACGGGGAAGCCGCGCTTCGGCGCATCGGCCAGTTGGGGCGGCAGGCGGCGGGCCGCGGCGGCGCGCAGGGCGATTTTTCCGCGCCGCCCGGTGCAGCGGGCAGCAGCGCCGCCAGCCGCTTGCAGGCATCCTCTCCGGCCTTGTCGGCATCCAGACAAAGGAACACCCGCTCCACGTCCGGGCGTTCCGAGAGAAACTGCCGCAGCGCCTTGCCCGACACTCCGCCCAGCGACAGATAATTGTGCTGCTGCCAGTTTTTCGGGAACAGTTCGATGAAAGACAGCAGGTCGATGGG
>OKUG01000313.1_pt1 | contig 19641 bp, 23 predicted proteins | sample 1606721 | NCBI WGS metagenome assembly OKUG01 (sample SAMEA3882539, study PRJEB24775) | human gut metagenome | biome: human-associated habitat; feature: intestine environment; material: feces | place: Netherlands | collected 2009/2010
TTTTGCAGATAAAATTAGCAACTCAGGAAAAAATGATTTGCTTGGAGAAATCGAAACGATAAGCTGAGATAATGGTTTCTCTTCTTTAGTGAGCCTATGAAATGACGAAATGTGGCTCGCCACATGGTGCTAACGCATACGACTGTTCTCCTCGTGGTGATGAATTGTTGAAGTTAAGTGAGCAAAAAGCAAAATCTGAACTTGTGAACTTAATTGCCAGTGCAGCAGGCGCATATACAGGGGCTGTTATCTCGCAAATATTCGATGCGGCGTAAGTAAAAAAGTTGGGCACGATCTTAACGAGCAATGCATGGCGGTACCCACTCATGCAAAATTTATAAGCCCCTGCCGCAGCAGGGGCTTATAAATCGCCTGTCTGGGATAAAATCCTCGAACCCCTTTGACACAGATTCCATCTGTGACTATGCATCGCAAGCGATGCTAAAGGAGCACGGTCAGCCACGACCGTGCTCCTTTAAATTTGTGCGGCTCTATGTCAATAGTTGGGATAGAGGTAAGCGCAAGAATGTGGTAGCATATATATATTATCGTTCCCAAGTGTCTCTGCTGTTCTTCTTGTTTTGCTTCTGCTGTGCCTGCTGTTTCTGACGCAGATGTTCACGGATGGAGCGAGCTTCCGTTTCCTCATGAAGTATATCAGCAACATCCCGCTTGCTGTCGTACATCATCAAGTAATCGTACTTATCTCCGTAAGCAGACTGCACACGGTCAACCACAGAGCGCTCCATTGCAGGACGCAGGTCGAGCCTTGCGTCCTGCAATTCGTCTGGGTCGAATTCTGCCGATTGCGTCTTCAAATCAGCATACTGCTGCAAAGCGTCGTTCAGCTCAGCCGTGTACTTTTCTTCCTGTTGCGACAGCTTTTTTAGTGCGGCTTCCATCGTGGAAATGTCCTTTTTCACAGCAGCGATACCGGCATCGTCACTGCATTCCAGCGAGTGCAGCAGCATATCCTTCTCGGATTTCAGCTCTTCCAATTCCTCGGTCAGCTCCGCAATATGGCGGGACAGTTCACACTGCTTCGGGATGAGATAGAGGGGTGTCTCCTTCTTTTGGGCAAGCAAAGACTTGCGTTCCTTGCCCTTGCCCCGAATCTCCTGAACCAGCTCGGTATAGCGCACCAGATTCGGCTGAACCGCGTGGATATAATCTTTCATGCGCTGCCTGCCCCGGCCGATATGCCGCAGCTGATAGCGGAAAACAATCATATTTGCCCGCAGCTTTTCCATCGCCTCGGCAATAACCGGGAGGGTGTTCTTTACCGCCTGTGCCAGCTTCCTGACCGCAGCTTTCAGCTCCCGCAGCAAGGCATTGTCCGCCTTGATCTGCCGGTTGATCTCGCAGCGGTCAGCAATGATCCCTTTCCGCTCCAGCGCCCGTGCGGTCACTCCCTCATGGATGGTAGGCTGCTCATCCAGACCTCTGGCTGCGTTGCTGCGGTGGTCGATTCGCTCCGCCCGTCCGGCGCGCTCCAGATAGAGATTGGTCACATCCGCCCATGCAGCCCGCCATGTCACAAGTTGCTCCTCACTATTCCAACGTTCGGAGATGGGGTTCTGTCTGCCGTAGCGGGTGCTCTTCGGATGCTTGTCAGCCCGGATGAGTCCCTGCGCCTCGGCAGCAGACGGTGTCATATAGACCTTCTTTTTGCCGACCTTGTAGGGATATTGCTTCTCCCAGCCCTCGTTCTGCGCCGCCCGGAACTCGGCGGCGGTGAAGCCTCGTTCTTCACCGTTTCTCATACAGAGATATTCTTTTTCGGTCTTGTACTGCCAGCGTCCCTGCTCATCCAGCGGGCGCACCGTCAGGAGAATGTGGGCGTGGGGATTGTGACCGTCGGTGTCGTGGATGGCAGCGTCGGCGCACATTCCATCGGACACAAATTGCTCCCGGATAAAGTCTTGCAGCAGCTCGATCTGCTGTTCCCGGTTTAGCTCTATGGGCAGAGCCACAACAAACTCACGGGCAAGCCTGCTGTCTTTTGCTGTCTCTACTTCCTCCACGGCGTTCCACAGTTTTTCTCTGTCTTGCCATTCCTGTGGGGCATATTCCGGCAGAAACATCTGCTGCCAGACAAGCCCTTGTTTTTTCGTGTAGTCGTGCTGAATCCCGTCGTAATCGTTATACAGGCGGGAGCAGCTCAAATAGGCAGAAGCAGCTACTGCGGAGCGGCCTGCGCCCCGGCTGACCACCTTCGCTTCCAAATGATAAATCGCCATATCTTCTTCACCTCGTTCTTCCTTTTTCTGTTTCTCTTTCGCAAAAGAGAAAATGCCCCGAAGATGAGCTTCGGGCATAGCCGCAAACAAAGCTGCCGGTGGCAGGTTTGTGCGGGCAGGGTGCAAGCTGTTTCCAAAGCAGAAACAACTGCGACCTGCGCAGACGATGACAGCAGCACCCTGCAAGTGCTGTGGCATTGTCTGGAGGCTGCCGCAGCAGCCGCATCCGCCTCGCAGAGCGCACGATTTCCGCAGGAAATACCACTGCCCTTTAGGGTGGTGAGTAAGTGCGCCCTTACGGGAGGAAAAGAGGAGGCCCCCGGTTTCCCGGAGACCTCCCAGCGGATTCAATTGTGCTGCGGCAGCTTCTGCATCAGGTAATCCTCCAGCGCAGACAGCTCCATCGTCCGCACCTCCGGCAGCACTTTCTCCAAGATTGCACCCTCCTGAATGAGCCTACGGGTACGGACCTTGCGTTCCTTGACCCGGTTCCGTGCCTGCGCTTCCTCCAAGCGGTGCTGTGCTTGCAACAGTTTCTTCTCTGCCTCTGTCATAAAAATCCCTCCTCACTTTCTCCGTTGCCAAACGATTTCGTACCCCAGCGCATCGGCAAGCTGGACGGCTTCAACATAGCGCAGGGACTCCCGTTGGAGCTTATTGGACAGGTTAGATACGCTGTCAGACCAGCCGTGTTCGTCATGCAGCAGATCGACCACCTCCTGCATGGTCATGCCCTGACGGACGATGTACGACTTGATTTCATTTCTCAGATTGGATTTCATTTGGTTTTACCTCCATAATTTCGTATAATCGGTTTTCGTATCGGTGATGCCAGTGTGCTTGTCGGTGAAAAATCCGCTGTGCTGCAAATCCGCTCAGATTTCTGCCCGTGATGCCCTGTTCGCAGCAGCGCCCTATCGGCTTCATCGTTCGGCATGAGAACATACAGAACGGCAGGATATGCCGCAATCCGGAGCAGCGGATTCACGCTTCGGTAAATCACCTGATGGTGCAGTGCGTTCGACCTACGACAAAAATCTTTACGGATTTCACAAGCATTGATTTTGAAGCCGTTAAAATAGGCTGTCCGTGTACGGCTCGGTACGGCATAGACGGCTTGTGTACGCTGCTGTACGCCGGTTTTGTGTACCGAACGCCGATTCAGCGGCAGATTTTACACGATGCTGTGAATTGCTTCACCAAAGGCACAAGCAAAACCGTATTTTGCGGATGAAGTTGAAAAATGCCGTACAGAGTGTACGGCGTGTACGGCAATTTTGAAGTCCGGTTCTCATTTTTAATACGGCAGTGGGTTGACCACTTCAATGCCCATAAAACCGCGCACCCGCTTGCCACCGACATGGACATTGTTGGTGGCCTCTACATTGTAAAGGCGCTCGTTCTGCGCCAGTTCCGAGCTGAGACGATTTGCAGACATGGGCTTTTGCGCATTGTCCTCGCACCAGCGCTGATACGCCTCATACAGTGCCTTGGAGCTGGCTTCACTGTCGGCCTTGAAGCGGATATAGCCCTCAGATTGCAGAAACTCGATCACATTGTTGCTGCTGCGCTTGACCGTCTCCATATTCTCTCTGGCCTTGCCGGAAATGCTGAACTGATAGTTGTTCCCAATCAACCGATGCAGACCATCCAGACACCAGAGGAAGATGCCCTCCTTCTCCCGCAGCAGCTTATCCACCAGAAACGGATCATCCACTCGGCCAGCGGGCCGGTCTTTGGTGGTCAGCACGATCTGGCGGCGAAAGAAGCCGTCGGACTTGTCGTGCAGGGCGGTGAGCGCACCGTTTCCGAAGCAGAGAAAACGCACATAGAGCTGGCTCTGATAGCTCTGGACGCCTTTGCGCTCCATGTCCATCTTGCACTCAGAGGTCACGATGGATTTGATATAATTGGTCTTGGGCAGGGCGCTCATATCCATATCGTCATCCACCATCAGGAGCTTGTTTTCCAAGTCTGCACGGCTGAACCGGTTGCTCTCCACCTTCTGGATGCTGGTGGTGTTCATGCTGTCGCCCAGCAGGGAGCGTATGACCAGACCGATGCGGCTTTTGCCCTCGCCGCCCTTGCCGATGAGCATGAGCATTTTTTGCCCCTTGGTGGTAGGCAGCAGGCAGTAACCGAGAAATTCCTGCAAGGTTGGAATGTCCTCCGGTTGCAGCAGCTCTGATAGGAATTGCAGCCACTTTTTCGGAGTGGGTGCGTCAGGGTTGTAGGCGACCGTCAGCCGGTTGTTGCAGTAGCTCTTATCGGCGGTAAAGCTACCGTTCATAAAATACGTCCCGTTGGCAACGTGGATGCGGTCCGTCTCAATGGGCAGCGGCGGCGAATAGGCTTGCAGTTTGATGCTGGCCAGCAGATTCGCAACCGTCTTGGAGAGATTGGCGGTCAGCACACCGGAGATTTCCTCCAGAATGAGATTGCCGATCTGCCCCTCATCCTCGATCAGTCCGTCCACGGTGAAAAGCCGCCCACGCACACATTTCATGGGGTGTTTCTCCAAAAACTGCTGGCAGAACAGCACCTCGTTGATGTGCCTGCCGTCGTACCACTCAGGCCACGTCTGCGGTGTCATATCCATCTTCCAATTCCTCCTTGTGAATTTTCTCTAACCTCCGTCGCAGCCCGTCCAGCTTTTCGTCCGCCATCTGCTGCTGAATTACTTCGGCACGTTCGTGGGAATCCCCGGCGCACAGAATATCTAAGTAGTATTCTGTCCGGTCGAGGTTACGGCAGGCTTCCACGAACCGTGCGTGAACAGGCTCGTCAGGTGACTGCGGCGCATACTGCACCTTCCAGTCCCGCAGCACATGGGCGTAATCGGATAAAACAGAAAAGCACAGCCGCTCGTTTTCCCTGAGCTGCTGTGCTTCCGTCTGAATGCGTTTTGCGTGGAGCGCCGCTGCGCTGGGCGGCTTGTCCGGGGTAAGGTGAAAGTCCGCTGCCAGCTTCTGTGCCGCCTCATAGAGCGGCAAACCGAACAGCTTTGCGGCAAAGTCGATCACATCGCCGTGTTCCCCGCAAGCGAAGCAATGGTAGTGGTCATCTGCCACATACAGGCTGGGATGCCGGTCATTGTGGAACGGGCAAAGGGCCATGCCGTAATGGTTGACCTCCACGCCGTACCGCTCCGCCGCCTCCCGGCAGCCTACGCCGTATTTTACAATTTCGAAAAGATTCATTGTTCCTCCATTTCTGCGCAAAAAACGGCGGCCTGCCCATTAAGGGGCAAGCCGCCATTTGCGTCTTATCTTATGCTGTTTTTGTTTCTTTCTCCGGCACTGCCGGTTCGATCTTCGCCCCTCGCAAGGCTTTCTTCCGCACGCCCTGTCGCTTGATCTGTGCCTGATAACGGCAATCGTCACCGCAGTATTTGACATCTGACCTCGTTGTGGTAAACACCTTGCCGCAGTTTTCGCAGGTACACTCCCGGCTGCGGCTCTCCGCCGCCTCCTGCCGGTAAAATTTGGAGCGGCAGTTGGGACCGCAGAACAGGGTGTTTGTCCGCTTGGAGGCGAATTCCTGTCCGCAGCATTTGCAGGTCAGCATGAAGGGCTGTCCGACAGCGTGTTCACCGGCCTTGATTTTCTGATACCGCTCCCGGCTCTTGATGCGGTGCCGTTTGAGCTGCTCCTGCCGCTTGATTTCTTCCTCGGTCAGCTCCGGTGCGGGAAGCTCAAACTGCCCGATAAAGCGAAGGTGGATATCCACTTCCTGCACCCGGTCACCGTCGATCTTTTCTGGAGCGTGTACGATGATTTTCTCCACGAACTCGTTGATCATGGGCGTGGTCAGCTCGGAAAAATCCGTGTACTTCTTTGCCAGCTCCAGAAACTGCTTGGCCCGGTCGGTGTCCTCCGCAAAGGCGGACATCTGCGTTTCCATTTCGGAGACGGACGCTGTCAGCGCTTTCTGCTCATTTTCGTAATCTGCCAGCAGACTGTCAAAGCGTTCACCGGTAATGCGCCCGACGGCAAAGGATTCATAGAGCTTCTTGATGATGGTATCCAGTTCGGAAATCCGCTTTTTCTCCTTGTTCAGCCTCCGCTTGGTTTCCTTGGCCGCTTCTGCCTGCCGCAGTTGGGAGGCAGAGCGCACCTTCTCCAGAAAGGCGTCCCGGTCGGAGATGGCAAAGGTGCTGGCTGCCCGGATGGTTTCCAGAATCAGCTCCCGCAGCACCTTGCTGCGGATATAGTGTCCGCTGCAAGCATGGGTGCGCTTCTGATGTGCCAGCGTATAGGTGGAACAATCGTAAAAGTCCGACGGATAAGGATTATTCTCCGTGCCGCCTCTTGAGCGATGGTTCATCATCTTTGCACCGCAGTCCGCGCAGAATACAAGCCCCGTCAGCGGATTGGCCTCGCCCAGCGTATCATGCCGCCGTGGTGTTTTCCGCAGCTTCTGTGCCAGCTCCCATGTTTCTGCATCCACGATGGCTTCATGGGTGTTCTCGAAGATCAGCCAATCTTCCTTGGGATTCATCACGGCGTTTTTATCCTTATAGGACTGCTTGTGGGAACGGAAATTCACCGTATGCCCCATATACTCCGGCTTGGAGAGAATCTGCCCAACGATGTAGCCGCTCCAGTTATAGGGGTTGGGGAACTCCTCCTTGCTTTTCCAGATGCCCTTATTCTGTTTGCCGAAGTAGACCGCAGGCGTGTTGATCTTGTCATCAAACAGGATGCGGGCGATGTCGTAGGGGCCTTTGCCCTCAATGGTCAGCTGGAAGATACGCCGCACCACGGCAGCCGCTTCCTCGTCGATCAGCCAGTGGTATTTGTTCTCCGGGTCTTTCTTATAGCCGTAGATGGCACAGTTGGTGGTTGGCTTGCCGGATTCCCCCTTGACCCGAATGGCGGTTTTCTGCTTGCGGCTCAGGTCGCGCAGATACCACTCGTTCATGATGTTGAGGAAGGGCGCAAACTCGTTGCTGTTCTGGTCATCACTGTCCACGCCGTTGGCAATGGCAACAAAGTGGACGCCATGCTGCCGGAAGAATACCTCTGTGTAAAAGCCGGTTTGCAGATAGTCACGCCCCGCCCGGCTCATATCCTTGACAATGACATGGGCCACCTTGCCTGCTTCAATGTCCGCCACCAGCTGTTTCCATGCCGGACGCTCGAAATTGCCGCCGCTCCATCCATCATCAGTATAGTGGCGGCAGTTGGTGTAGCCTCTCTGCTGGGCATAGCTTTCGAGGTATTTTTTCTGATTCACGATGGAGTTGCTATCACCGGCATTGTCATCGTCACGGCTTAGCCGCTCATACAGAGCGGTGATCTTTTCCTCAGTCTGTTTCATGCGCATTCGGCGCTCCTTTCAGACTGACGGCTCATTTGTGGTGCTTCCATTATAGCACAAGTGCCGTCATTTGTAACCCCTTCATTGCGGATCATCCGCAGAATCTTTTCCTCCATGGTCTCCACCGCTGTTTCGCTGAATGCGACCCTTACCTTATAGGTGGTGCCGCCGATGCGCCGAATGATGAACTGTTCCTGTTTCGTTTGCTCCATAGGCTTCCTCCTTGCGTAATTTGTTGGTTTTTGGTATAATAAGTCCGGTTCCGTTGGCTGTAAGCCAACCGTGGCTTTCTGTTGGTTTTCCATGTTCCATATCCTCCTTTTCTTCGTTGATGGCTTTGAGAAGTAACCTGTGTAATTTGCGTCAAGATTACTTTCTCTACTAATAGGAGAAATACAGGGTGTAAATCGGAACTGTTTTTGAAAAAAAGAAAAATATTTTTTCGGGGAGGTGAAGCTGTCATGGAACCGTGGGAGGATGAACTGCTGTGGGATGATGATTTTTCCGATGAGGAAGAAGTTGCCGAGGAGCAAATAGAGGAAACCGGTCTTAAAATGGATGAGGACAGCTTTGCCGATTGGGAGGATGCGTCTGACGGTGCGCCGGTGGACGAGACGCTGGAGGAGGCGCTTGCAGAGGAACGTACGCTGGAGCTGGAAAGCGAGCTGGAGCAGGACGAACACCCCAGAGACTATAATGCCGAGCTGGAGGACGAGGAGGAAGAAGCGGCGCCCACCAGTGAGAATCGGCTCAAGCGTGAAATTCGCGCAGAGGCTCTGCGGCGGCTGGAGGAAGCAGCCCGGACAGAATCCGACTTTCTGACTGTAGTAGACGAGTGGAATAAGCTGGACAGGAACCGGGAGCGCCGGGAACGTGACTATGAGAACCTGCGTGGGGATGTGCCGTTGGAGTTTCAGGCGGTACCTGATCCGAAGATCGCCCCGCTGTGGATGAATCTGCCGAGGTTCCGCCAGCTCTGTCAGGGAAACTTTCTCGACATCATCTTCTCCTGTCCATACGAGCTGCACGAGCTGACTGCGAACCGTTTTCTCTCCAAGCTTTTTTTCGCCCTCAGCGATGAGCAGAAGGAGGTGCTGTATTACCTGTTCGTCAAGCAATACAGCACCACAAGGCTTGCCGCCATCCGAGGGCAGTCCGACCGAAATATCCGAAAGCTGCGGATGACCATTCAGAAAAAGCTGCAAAAGCGGATGTATGAGCATCTGAGCGAAAAGCTGGAAAACGATCATAGCTTTACGCTGCGGGAGCGCGAGTTCATGGAGGAATATGAAGCGCTGCTGCAAACCATGGGCAAGGATGCCGTGATCCGCAGGGAGAATAAAACGAAGCCGAGAAAAAAGAAAGCCGCCCTTGACGATGCCAAGGACGGTTGATACAATGGTAATATGGTTAATATATAGATGGATTACGAATTGAGAGGAACAGCGTCATGAACAATCTGTTTGCGCAGTCCCGTTCCCATTGGGTGCGGTATGACCGCTATGAGATCAAGACCGGCAAGGACGGAAAACGCTATATTACGCCGGAAAAGGCGGCAAAGCCCGACATATATAATCCCTTGAAGGAAGCGCCGGGAATCGTGCTGGATGCGCTGAATGTGGGAATGCTGATGATGAACCGCAGCCCGGAGGACGAGGTGCAGAAGGCCATTCTGGAATTTGTAACCCATTACGGTCTGCTGGGCCTGATGACAGCGCTGCCCACCACGCCGTCCTTCATGGATTATGAGGCGGTCTATCTGCCGAAAAACCACTTCATCAAGGCAGAATCCATGGAAACCGAGGACTATCTGGCGCTATTCTATCCCTTTGACCAGCTGGATCTGGTCAAGAAGGGCATTGAGTCCAGATGGAGCGTGTCCGGCGACAACATGATGGTGGCGCTGACCATGACCTTTGCGAGTGAACCCATGGCGAAAACCATGAGCTTCCAGCGAGAGTATGCTGAAGCCTATGACTGGGTGGCGCAGCAGTTCAAGGACTGGGCCTTTACGCTGACCACATCTATTCTGTACTACAACGATTATGACCTGATCGATGAGGATACCCGGAATCTGTATCGCAAAGGCATGGCTGCTTTCGGCGGCATTGCGCCCAGCTATCATATTGAGCTGCTGGACAAACCGACCATCTATTGGGACTTCCATTCGCTGCTGCTGGGCATCCAGATGATGTTCAGCTTCCTGCTGGTGGACGGAGAGAAGCCCCTGCGGCTGTGCAAGCACTGCCAGAAGGTGTTCCTGAGCAGCCGCTCCAATTCCGCTTTTTGCAGTCCCCGCTGCAAGAATCAGTATAATGTCTATAAGAGCCGTGGGAAGAAAACCAGCGAAGAAGATTGAGGTGAAACGACATGGCAGACGCCAAGAAGGATAAACTGCAAATCCGCAACAGCACAGTGGATTTCCTTGTGTTCACGAAAGATGCCCATGAGGATGGCATTGAGGTACGGGTACAGGATCACGACGTTTGGCTGACCCAAAAGGCCATTGCACGGCTTTTTGATGTAGACCGGAGCGTTGTGACAAAGCATCTGAAAAATGTATATGAAAGCGGTGAATTGTCCGAAGATGCAACTTGTGCAAATTTTGCACAAGTTGCGGATAACGGAAAAACCTATCACTATAAGTTCTACTCTCTGTCCGCCATCATAGCCGTAGGCTATCGGATCAATTCCGGCAGAGCCACGCAGTTCCGCCAGTGGGCAACCAAGGTGCTGGACACCTTCACCAAGCAGGGGTATGTGCTGGACAAGAGCAGGCTCATCAATGGGCAGATTTTTGATGAGGACTACTTCGATCACCTGATTTCCGAGATTCAGGAGATTCGGGCCAGCGAACGGCGCTTCTATCAGAAAATTACGGATATTTACGCCACTGCTGTGGACTACTCTCTCGATAGCCAGACCACAAAGGATTTCTTTGCCACAGTTCAGAATAAGATGCACTATGCCGTCCATGGCGGCACAGCGGCAGAGGTCATTATGGCACGAGCCGATCACACCAAGGAACACATGGGGCTGACCTCATGGAAGAATGCTCCTGACGGCAAGATTGTCAAGGCAGATGTGTCCGTTGCAAAAAATTACTTATCCATGGATGAAATGCAGGAACTGAACGAAATCGTCACCATGTATCTGGACTATGCTACCCGGCAGGCCAGACGGCATATTCCCATGACCATGGCAGATTGGGCCTCCAAGCTGGACGCTTTTCTGCAATTCAATGATGCAGAGATTCTGCAAAATAAGGGAAAAGTCACCGCTGCCATTGCAAAAGCCTTTGCCGAAAGCGAGTTTGAGCAGTACCGCGTCATTCAGGATCATCTGTATCAGAGCGACTTTGACCGTCTGGTAGCCAGCACGGAACAAAAGAACTAAAGTGTAAAAATGCCCGTTATCGGCCACGCAACCGATAACGGGCATTTGTCATTCATATACAAGCTCGGTCAAAACGATTTCCTCCGCGCGGCTGCGGATGCTGTTCATGCGGCGTACCCATTCCATTTGATCGGCAGCTTTGAGTGCTTCGGTCACGCCTTCTTGCTTCACCATTGCAGAAACGATGATTTCCATGCGCTCGTTGCAGGCTTGGTCGATCTCGGCAAGGTGCCGATGCAGCGTTCCGTTTGTGAGCAGGTTTGTGTAGAAAATAGGGCGATGTTCTTTCAGATAGCTGCGGCGCATATGTCCATACTTGCCAATCTGGTATTCCGGTTCCTCTGGCAGCGCAAGGTTTGGAATGAGATAATCGCCCTCCTGACGGTAAGTGCCGCCCATTTCCTCAAATAGAGATTTCATAAAAATTAGCTCCTTTTTGTGTTGATTTCCAGCGGTTATACGGACTTTTCTTCTCCTTTCCTACAACTGCTGTTCCATTCACCACAAATGAGCCGCAGTCATATGTATTAGGTGGGAGAAACCACCCTTTACATATTAACTCTTGATTCAGAATGCTGTTAGATTCACCTTGCAGCTCATCATCTCTGGAAAGCCTTTCGTACAGTGCCGTGATTTTTCCTTGGTTGGATTTTGCCATAGTTTCACCTTCTTTTATTTTTAGTGGGAATACGATATGTAACAAAGATACGATACTTTTCTGATTTTGTAAACGCATCTTTGCTTTATCCTAGATAATTATAACCCTTGGGGTCAGTGACTACATAGGAACTGTGCATTTGTAGCAAATTGGGCTTGAGCCAAAACCGGGTCTTGCCGCTGCCGGAGCCGCCCACCACCAGCACGTTTTTATTCCGGGCATTCTTGGGGTCCGGTGGGCGGTTGCTCATCATCAGGCGTTCTGTTTTGGTCAGGATGATGTTGTCGGCGAACTTTGGTGCCATGAACGGCTCAATGTCCTTCGGAGTTCCCCACCGGGCAGAGCCGTACTCCATGCCATGCCGGTACTTTTTGGCGTTTTTGCCTTTCAGATACACCGCCAGCCGCATCGCGGCACCGCAGCATAACCCCACCAGCAAATCAAGCGGGTGCAGGCTTGGCAGCGGGTTTGCGAATGCCGCCGGGATGGTTTCCATCAGCGACATGATCTTATCGCCCAGTTCCCTGCCCTCGGCAAGCCGCCATGCTTCACCAAAGTTGGTCGCTACAAGCCCCATCAGAACATAGGGCAGATAGAGCGCCAGCAGCTTGGAAAGCTTCTTTTTGCTCATAGGCCGCGCTCCTCCTGCTTGTGCCGCACCTTGTCCGGCAGGCTTGCAACGGACTGCGCCAGATCATGCAGCTTTGCCAGCACGGAAGGACGCTTGGTTTTATCCAGCACCGATGCCGAATATTCCTTGAACGCTGCGCTCAAGGCATCCGTGTCCTGTGCCTTGAAGTAGACCAGATACCGGGGCGGTGTGCAGGACAGGTCTTTCTGGATGGCATAGTCGATATGATACCGCTTAGCATAGCGGTCAAAGTCCTTGATGCCGGTTTTCTGGATCTCCACATTGGTCACGCCACGGTTCTGCCGTACCAACCGCTTCATGGACTGCTTGCCCTGCGAAGCGTGCTTGTCGTACTGCCGCAACAGAAACTGCATCCCGCGCAGCAGGGTGCGGGCGGACAGTTTCGTGGTCGAGATGGCAAGGTTGACCGTCTTATGCTCGATTTCTTCCTGCATCATTACCACCTCCCTGAGAGAAACTCAGCTTAACGGTCATGCTCTGCCGGGGGCTTGCTCACAGCCTTTTCTGCGTCATTCTGAACCGATTCATCCGGAACCGGAATGACCATCAGGCGACGCCCCAGAGGGAGAAAGGCTTCGGGTTGATGAAATTCTTCTTCATACTTCTGCGCCAGCTCCGGGGAGAGCGATACAAAATCCTCCTCACCCAGACCTACCACCAAAAAGGTTCCGGCAATAACATCGTACATCAGCCCATCCTCGTCCCATAAGGCCCGGTTCAGCGGCAGACCCATAAGCTTGCCGTCATCGTTATAAACGATGGCAACCTGATCTTCAAAAGGGTAGCTTGCGCCGATGGAACCGCCCACCGCCTGCTGCAAGGCTTTCAGGTCGTTATCGATCTCGACCTGCTTCGGATACTGTCCCGGTGCAATTTTCAGCACCGACAAGGTGTTCTCGTTCTGTTCCATTATCTTCCTCCTCAAATTTGATAGTGATTTCCTGCCCAGCACGGGCGGCGTTCAACAGAGCTGCCACAAAGAAGCCGAAAAAAGCGCCGGCTTCAAACAGCATAAATCCAAAGACAAATCGCATCACTCAACCTCCGACAGTTCCACACCGATATACCGTTTTCCGTCTTTGTCGTAGAAAAACAGGTGTGCCAGAAGCCAGTCATCCAAGTCCAGCTTCTCATAAATGCTCGGCAGAATAAGGAAGTGATCATTGTCCTTCCGGCAGAGAAATGCTGTATCCTCTAGGATGCGTTTACCATCCACAATGCAAATCTGCTCCGGCTGATAACGGATCTGGAAATCCGTAAAAGGAATATTGCAGGCTTCGTAGGCACCTCCATAATACGGAAGCTTTTTCTGCATTTCCGCATCGTAAGGCACATAATGAATGCCCTCTGCGGCACTGATGGTCACAACCTCCGGGCCGTGTTCAAAACCGTATATGCTGGCTTTGATAAGTTCATCAATGACTTCACCATCGGACAGTCCCGGATACATACTCTGGAAAAATTCCGCTCTCGTTGACATAGCGGCACCTCAGTCGATGCAGATGCAGGGCAGCTTCTGGTCGTCAGCCATCAGGGTGATGCTGTGGCTTTCCAGATACTTCTGGAACAGGTAGACCTCATCAATGGTCAGAGAGATGACCCTGCCGTCCATGTTGGTGCGGACAAGAATCACCGGGCCGGTCAGGTAGTGCTTGCCGCCCATCTTCAGCACCTGCGCCGGGTTGTAGCAGAGCAGCAGCGAGGTGTCAGGGAGGTTCAGGCAGGCATCGTCCTCCTCAAAGCAGGGCAGGATGCCGGGAGCCTCGTCCAGCGTGATGACGGTCAGCTCCATATCCGGGGCAATGGCTGCGAGGTAGACCTCACCGCCCCGGTTTGCCGCCAGTGCAGCGCAGATACGCACGTCAATGGTGATTTCCTCGGAGCGGATGGTACAGGTAGCGTTGTTTTTCATAGGCGTTTCTCCTTTTGATTGCAAAAGAAAAAGACCTCATCGGGTCTTTCGTTACGGTATAAGTCAGCGTTCATTCTGTCGCTGCTGTTTTCGCTGCCACTGTTCCAGCAGCTTGATGATGGTGTCCTCCATCTGTTTCGGGGTGTAGCTGCGGGGAAAGTATTTCCGCAGGGTGTCGTTTTTGATGACCACCTTGTCCAGCTCGTCCTTTTTTTCTTCTCCCATGACCGCAAAGGCAACGTCATACGAGAAGTGCCCTTCCTGTGCCAGCTTTTTAAGCCGCTGCGCTTGGGAAAGGGATGGCGCATTCTGGGTGTCGTTCATCGCTTCTAAAAAATCCCGCTGTTGGGCTTCGTCCAGATACGACAACTCCACAGCGGGATTGAAGGCGATTTTCTTTTCGTCTACCATGTCCAGCAGTTCCGGGATAAGGCTGGTCAGGCGGATAAACCGCCGGACGGTTTCACGGCTTTGATTGTTTTCGGCACCAAGCTGTTCATTGCTTCGCAACTTCGACACAACTTGTGTCGAAGTTAAATCCGACCTAGCACCTTGATTTTTTAGGGCTTCCAGCTTCATTTTGTAGGCAAAAGCCCTTTCGCTGGGTAGGATATTCTCACGTTGGAGATTGCTGTCCACCATGAGCAAAACTGCGGCATCATCATCCATCTGACGGACGATAACAGGCAGGGCATCCAGCCCGGCAAGCTGTGCAGCGTGCTGACGGCGGTGCCCGGAGATGATCTCATAGCCACCCTCCGGGCGAGGGCGGGCAATCAGCGGAGAAAGCACGCCGTACTGTTCCACGCTTTCCACCGTGCGCTGCATGGATTCATCATCCAAAACCTTAAATGGATGATTCTTGAAAGGGAACAGCTCCCCGATGGGAATCTGCTGCACCTGCTCTCGCTGCTGCTCCTGCCGGGATTCTTCTGTGGAGAAAATATCATCTGCCCCTTTCAGCGACACGTTTAAGTTGCCTTTCGGCATTCGCCATCACCTCCTCGGTCAGAGATTTATAGGCTTCTGCCACCTTGCCTTTGGGGTCGTGCTGGAAAATGCTCTTACCCACGGCACTGATCTCCGCAGCGCGGACAGACCGGGGAATGGTCTGGTCGAACACCTTGATCTTGCTGCCGTAAGCACCCCGAATCAGGTTGTCGATCTGCTGCCCATAGTTGGTGCGGCTATCTGTCATAGTCAGCAGAATGCCCTCAATTTTTAATTTCGGGTTTATCTGCCGCCGGACTTTTTGGACGGTCTGCAAAAGCTGTTCCAGACCTTTTGCGGAAAGGTACTGCGCCTGCACCGGAATCAGGGTGGTGTCTGCCGCCGCCAGTGCATTGACGGTCAGCATCCCAAGGGAAGGAGTGCAGTCCAGCAGAATGAAATCGTATTCATGCTTTGCACCTTCCAACACCTGTTTCAGCATCTTTTCCCGGTTCATGCAGTTAACGAGAGACACTTCCATCCCTGCCAGTTCGATGTTGGCTGGAATCAGGTCAACGCCCTCCGCATGGTGCAGGATACCTTCGCCGGGCGGAATACTTTGGTCGTTCATGGCTTTCTGCATCAGGGTGGAAAGGGTTGTGGGCAATTCATCGGGCTGCTGCCAGCCCATGCTGATGGTCAAGCTGCCCTGCGGGTCAGCGTCCACCAAGAGGACTTTCTTGCCCTCCATCGCCAGACCGATGCCCAGATTTTCACAGGTCGTGGTCTTGCCGGTGCCGCCTTTCTGGTTGACGATGGCAATTGTGGTTGCTTTCTTTGAAATTTTCATCACCTCCGCATCGCTAAGTCGTGGTTGGCTTGGTTCTGATAGGAAAGCTGCATGGTGGTGGGTGCGTTGTACAGAGAAGCCAGCAGATATTGCTTCATGTTACGGATCGGGTTGCTGTTCTCTGCAAGGCACTTCAGCACAAAACGGATATGGTCGGCGTTCAGCTTCATAAAGCGACTGCGTACCACCTCGGCGGGCTTATCGTCCCCGGCAATGCGCAGCGTCTTGCGCTTGGTGGCACAGGTGTCCACCAGCAAATCCATGATCTGATAGATGGTATCCTCATCGTCCGGGCAAAGCCGGAGCAGAAGGTCTACCTCCAAAGATTGAGAAAAATATTCCTCCAGTTGTTCACGTTCGCTCATCCAGTCGTTTTCATCGGAAGAGATAGGATCAGTATCGCTTATCTCTGTATTATTTCTCTCAGTCTTATTACATCGTAGTTTGGCCGGGTCTTGAAGCGTATTCTGGACGACTCCAGAATCGTCATTATCACGATTCAGAAAGCGTAGTTTTGACGATTCTGACGAAAAATTCTTCACATAGATGAGATCGGGCTTACCCAGCCCCCTCCGTTTGCGTTCAATCAGGCCGTACTCTTCCAGTTCTCGCAGCAGCTTGGTGGCCTTTTTATCGGCACAGCCCAGTGAATCCTGCACCTCCTGCACAGTATAGATGATGAACACCCGCCCAGCTTTGTCCAACCAACCATTCCGGGCTGAAAGGCTCATGCGGTCCAGCAGGATACCGTACAGGGTTTTGGCATCTGTGGAAAGCGGTTGGAAGCGGCTATCCTGAAACAACAGCTTGGGAATCCGGTAGAAGGAGAACAGCTCGCTGGACTGCCCATAGAAGTAATCAAGGTCTGTGGTTCTTGTCGGCTTTTTTTCGGGCATAGAGAATATCCCATTTTTCAGGTGTGGAACGGAATACATTGACCTGCTTCTTATAAGGGCAGTGGGCATACAGGCAGGTGCGGAACTTGAAATCGGGTCGATAGTACGGGCACAGCTTGCAGCTGTCCGGGGCACGGTCGGAACCTTCGCCAGCGGCGATCACATGGTGCATGGAGTGCTGAACATGGCGCAGAGCTTCGTTTCGCTTGTGGCTCACTTGGCATCACCTCGTTTCTCCAGCGGTGCCATCAGGTCTTTGTAGCAGGGAACCAACACACAGGGCTTTGCCCGCTTGTAGGGGCACCCTTCGCACTTGCTGGGGCCTTTGGGCGGCTCGATCAGATAGTAGCAGTTCTCTTTGCCGAGAACGCAGCCCTTCTTTCGGTTCTTCCAGAAAAAGCAGTGCCGGCAATCTGCCGGGCGGGAAGCATGGTAGCGGATACCGTCCATCGTGACGGTCAGAACTTTTTTCATCGGTAAACCCTCCTTTGGTGGATTCGGGAAGTTCAGCCCGAAAACAAAAAAGCGCGTTCCTCTTTCTGTTCCGAGAGAACAGCGAGTGAACGCGCTATGTATGGAGAAAAGTGTTTTGCACGGTTTTGGGCAGGAATGTGGAAAATAGATTTACACAAATTATTTTGTATTTACATGGATTTACAGGAAAGCGGCTACCAATTTTAGCAGAGAGCCGGAAAACGGAGTTCAAAAGGTGCTTTATGGGGCTTCATTAGCTGGAAACCTGATTTTATTAGCTGAAACCGAAAATTCTGCTAATGGCATTAGCTGGCTAATTTTGGTGATAGGTTCAAAATGAAAAATGCGAAGATCGTCTTTCACATGGAAAAATGACCTTCGCATTTTCATAAAGGGATACCCCAGACAGGATTCGAACCTGCGGTCTCCTCCTTAGGAGGGAGGCGCTTTATCCAGCTAAGCTACTGAGGCATATTATGTATTATCGTTGATTTTTGGAAATTCAACGCACTTGGAAACAAATGTGTGGAATGCTTTTCACATCGAAGTGACCGACTGCATTGCAACCGGGACGGTGTTAAACTTGTTGCATCAAAATTTGTTGAGAAAACCGTGATTCTCGGTTTTGCTTTTGAATAGAGCAATCACTTCTGCACCCAAGGTATCAGGTTGACCGAATTCTTAGGAGGCGGACGCTCTATCCAGCTGAGCTACGGAGACACAGTTCTGCATCCTTGGGGCAGAAAACCCCAAAAATACAGTACCATATTATAATACCGCAACCGGGCTGTAAAATCAAGTTGAACCTGCGGGCAAAATGGTGTATGCTATAAAGGAATGCAAAGCGGCTGCGTGCTGCGCAGGGAGGATGCTATGGAAAAGATAAAAAATATCCGCAAAAGGCTGCGGCACCAGAGGTCGGTTCGGCGGAGAAAGCTGGGACTGAGTACCCCGACCCAGATCATCTGCGTCAGCTTTATTGCTGTCATCGCGCTGGGCACGCTGCTGCTCACCCTGCCCATTGCCAGCAGGCACGGGCGGCTGGATGTGCTCAACGCCATGTTCACAGCCACCAGCGCCACCTGCGTCACCGGTCTGGTGGTGCGGGATACGTGGACGCAGTTCACATGGTTCGGGCAGGCGGTGGTGCTGTTGCTCATTCAGGTGGGCGGCCTTGGTCTTGTTACCCTTACCAGCTTTTTTGCGCTGGCCATGCGCCGGCGCATGGGCTTCCGGGATCTGCGGTTGCTGGGCGAAAGCGTTTCGGCGGACGGCTACGATCAGGCCAAAAGTGTGCTGAAGATCGTGGTGGGGCTGGCAGCGATGTTTGAAGGCATCGGCATTCTGCTGCTGATGTTCGCCTTTGTGCCGCAGTTCGGGCTGGAGGGCGTCTGGATCAGCGTATTCACCGCCATTTCGGCCTTCTGCAATGCGGGCTTTGACCTCTTCGGACGGTTCGGGGCGTACTCCTCGCTGGTGCCCTATGTCAACAACTACTATGTGCAGGCGGTGATCATTTTCATGATCATCTCCGGCGGTCTGGGCTTTATGGTCTGGGTGGAGCTGTGCCAGTGGTACCAGAAACGCCGCCTGTCCCTGCACGCCAAGGTGGTGCTGTCCTTCTCGGTGATCCTGTGGCTGGGCGGCGCGCTGGGGCTGGGACTGATGGAGTGGAACAACCCCGCCACACTGGGCGGACTGTCGGTGCCCGGCAAGATGATGGCTTCACTGTTCCAGTCGGTATCCACCCGTACCGCCGGCATGAACACCGTGGATCTGGCCTCCTGCGGCACCCTGAGTAAGCTGCTCATGAGCGTGCTGCAATTCATCGGCGCAGCGCCCGGCTCTACCGGCGGCGGCGTGAAGGTGACCACCTTCGCTGTCATCATCCTGACCATCCGCAGCGTGGCGCAGGGACGCGATGACTGTGTGATCGCTGACCATCATATCGAGTCCAAGACCGTCTACCGCGCCCTGACCATTATCGTGCTGGGCGCTGTGGCGGTCATCGGCTCGGCCATTGTGGTGTATTACAACACCTCGGACGCCGTGGCCGTGGTGGATGCTATCTTCGAGTCCTGCTCGGCCTTTGGTACGGTGGGCCTTTCCGTAGGCGTAACCAGCCAGCTGAACAACGGGGCAAAGATTCTGTATATGCTGGTCATGTTCATGGGCCGTGTAGGCCCGGTGGCCTTTGCCATGAGCCTGACCGCCAAACCGGACGACAATAAGCGCAAGATTATGCCAGTGGGGCATATCAACGTAGGTTAAATGAAAAAGCGGCGGCTGCACAAAGCACTGTGCAGCCGCC
>OKUG01000315.1_pt1 | contig 19429 bp, 19 predicted proteins | sample 1606721 | NCBI WGS metagenome assembly OKUG01 (sample SAMEA3882539, study PRJEB24775) | human gut metagenome | biome: human-associated habitat; feature: intestine environment; material: feces | place: Netherlands | collected 2009/2010
CGTCAGCAAACACAACGGTCTTGCCCAGCTTTGCGCTCAGAGCCACAGCAACGGGAGCCAGGCTGAACTTAGCCTCGGGGCCGTTCTTGGGCTTGCCCAGATGGCTGCACAGGATGACCTTAGCGCCATCGTTGACCAGCTTCTGGATGGTGGGCAGTGCTGCGTTGATGCGGTTCTCGTTGGTGATGACACCGTCCTTCATCGGGACGTTGAAATCGCAACGGACAAGCACCTTCTTGCCGCAGTAGTTCTGATCGTCGATCGTCTTCTTACCTAAACCCATGGTAAAAACTCCTCTCAAGTTATAATTCTGAACCAGAGTCTCGCTCACAATCGGGGCTTTGCCCCGTACAACTACTATTATAAACAAAAACTTTGTGTATTGCAAGGATATGAGATAGATAATTGTTTAACAAACATTTGCCGTTGTTGCACGGAAATGTGTCTATTTTGCCCGAAGTGCGGTTTTTTCTGCCCGCAGACGCCGGAAATGCCGTTTTTATCATGACAAAAGGGATCCGGAAACACCCGCAGGCATTTCCGGATCCCAAATTAAAAAATAGATGCGTTATGCAAAATACTCCTGTGCGCGGCGGGCGGCATCGTTGATGCAGTCCCGCAGCTGGTCCAGCGTATCAAACTTTTTGCTGGGGCTCAGGTAAGCGTGGAACTCCACCACCGGGTCGGTGCCGTACAAGTCACCGGAAAAGCCCGGGATAAAGGTCTCGCAGGTCACCTTGGTGGCATCATCGTTCACGGTAGGGCGGCTGCCCAGACCGGTGGCCGAGGGATACCACACCCCGTTGATGCAGGTGCGGGTGATATAAATGCCGCTGCGGGGCATCTGGAAGCCCTGCGGGTACAGCTGGTTGATGGTGGGCACCCCGAGGGTGTGCCCCAGTCCTGCCCCGTGCTGCACCGCAAAGCGGATGGCATAGGGCATGCCCAGCATGGCGTTGGCGGCGGGGATGTCCCCGCCCTCCAGCGCGGTGCGGATGCGGGTGGAGGACACCGGCTTTTCCTCAAACTGCGCCATGGGCACCACCACTACCTCTACCCCAAGAGGGGCACAGAGGGTGCGCAGCAGCTCCGGCGTACCGGCAGCCTTTGCACCAAAGGTGAAGTTTTCGCCACAGAACAGCGCCCGGGCGTGGCAGTTTTCCACGATGCCGCGCACGAACTCCTCCGGGCTCAGCGCCTTGATCGCCTCAAAGTCCGGGGTAAGGTAATACTCCACCCCAAGGCTGTGGATCAGGGCGTGCTTATCCTCGGTGGAGAGCAGGCGCTTGCCCTTCATTTTATTTTCCACCGGCAGGCGAAAGGTGAACACCGCCGGGGCTGCATCATGGGTCTTTGCCCACTGCACAGCCCCTTCGATCACCGCCCGGTGGCCGATATGGATGCCGTCAAAGTAGCCCATGGCCACGGCGGTGCCTTTTTCGGGCTGTGCCAGCGGCAGCGGGGCAAACTGAGAAATGATCTGCATGGGTCTTGTTTCCTTTATTGCTCAATTACGTTCCACGAACAGTTTTTCCACCCGGAGCACCCCGCCGGTGATGTTGGCAAGGCCAAGGAACTGCCCGGCGGCATTGCGCACCCGGTAGCGTCCGTCTGCTGCGGGGTAGCGGCTGGTGGGACAGCCGTTGTACAGGTGCTGCTCCACCCATGGCTCCACCACCAGCAGCGGCAGCGGAGTGAACACGCTTTCCACCGGCAGCATCAGTGCTTCCAGCGCGGCAGTTCCCTGCTCCTTTGCTGCAAGGATTTCTTCCAGCGTGTGGGCTTCTGCTTCGGTGTACAGACCGGCAGCAGTGCGGCGCAGCGCGCTCATGGTGCCCTTCTGCCCCATGGCGGTGGCGATCTCCTCCAGCAGGGTGCGGATATAGGTGCCCTTGGAGCAGCGCACCGTCAGTACATACTCGTTTTCTGCCGGACTGCCGCCGTACTCGATGCCGTAGATTTCAATGGGGCGCGCCTTGCGTTCCACGGTCACGCCCTCGCGCGCCAGCTTATACAGCGGCTGGCCGTTGATCTTGACCGCCGAGTACATGGGCGGCACCTGCATCTGCGGGCCGATAAACTGCGGCAGCACAGCCAGCAATTCCTTCTCTCCGGCGGTGACGGGTGCAGTCTCCAGCACCGTGCCGGTGCTATCGCCGGTATCGGTGCGTGCACCCAGGCGCAGGGTTGCGCGGTAAGCTTTATCATGGTTCAGCTGCAGGTCCACCGCCTTGCTGGCACCGCCGCAGAACACCGGCAGAACGCCGGTGGCCATGGGGTCCAGTGTACCGCTGTGCCCCAGCTTGCGGGTGCCCAGCACACCGCGCAGCTTTGCCACCACGTCAAAGCTGGTCCAGTCCATGGGCTTGTCTACGATCAGGATGCCCTGCATCATGCTTCCTCCTGCGGTGCGTCCAGCTCGGCTTCCACCTCTGCAAGGATCGCGTTTTTGGCGTTTTCAAGGTCGCCCAGCAGTTCACAGCCCGCTGCGCGGGTGTGGCCGCCGCCGCCCAGACGCCGGGCGATGGCACAGGCGTCCACGCCCTTTGCGGTGCGCACGCTGATGCGGTAGCTGCCGCCGGGCTGCTGGCGCAGGGTCAGACCCACCTTGACTCCCTCGATGCTGATGGGCAGACTGGTCAGTTCCTCCAGATCTGCGGGGTCTACCCCGCTCTGCCGGATCTCGTCCCTCGTCAGGTAGATCAGGGCGCAGCGGCCGTCCAGATAGTACTCCAGATGGTTGCGGGCGATGCGCTCGGCCTCCATGCGGGCACGGGGCTTTGTGTCGAAGAGCAGGGTGTTCAGCTCCTCCACATGGCAGCCGGCTTCAATAAGCTTTGCAGCAACCGTGTGGGTGTTGGCGGTGGTGGAGGAGAACTTGAAGCAGCCGGTGTCGGTGGCAATGCCGGTGTACAGGCAGTCGGCAATGTGGGGGGTGATAGTCACCCCCATCTCCACGATGACCTGATACAGCAGTTCCGCTGCCGCAGCGGCACCGGCATCCAGAAGGGTAAAATCGGCATAGCCGTTGTTGCCTGCGTGGTGGTCGATGCACAGGTCTACATGGCGTGCGTACTGCGGCACACCGTTATTTTCGCCAAACAGCTGCAAACCGGCCACGTCCACCGCGATCACAGTGCGGGGCTCGAACTCGCCCTTGAACAGCCGTGGGTTCGTAAAGGCGTAGCGGGACGGAATGTCATCGGAGCAGAGCACCGCCGTTGTTTTTTCCAGCGCTTTGAGCGCATAGTACAGGGCGCTGCCGCAGCCGATGGTGTCACCGTCCGGGTTTTTGTGGCACAGAATCAAAATGTTGTCCGCAGCCAGCAGGCGCTGCGCCATCTGCTGCACATCCAGTTGTTCTGTCATCCAATGATCCATCCTTTCCGCAAAGGCAGTCAGTCCTCGGTCTGTTCGGTATCAGCAGGCTGTGCTTCTTCCTCGCCGTTCACGTTCAGGCTGCGCAGCAGCTCGTTGATGTGGGCGGCGTAGGCGGCACCGTCATCCTCCACAAAGATGAAGCGGGGTGCCTTGCGGATGTGCATTTTTTTGCTGACCTCGGTGCGCACATGGCCTGCGGCACGGTTCAGCGCTTCGATTGCGGGCTTGGGGCCGTCTGCGCGGCCCATCACGCTTACATACACTTTTGCCACATCCAGATCCGGCGTCACATCCAGACGGGTGACGGTCAGCAGACCGCCCTCCAGCCGCGGGTCCTTCAGCCGGCCGATGATGGCAATGACCTCGCGCTTCATATCCTGCGCAAGACGGCCCATATTTTTCTGAGACATAGTTTTCTCCAAATTCTGTCCGGCAGCTTCCCAAAGCCTTGCCCCGGCCGGGGCAAGGCGGCATTTGTCTGCCAAAACGACGGATGAGGGCGCACGCTCCACACCTGCGAAAGATACGCCCTCATCAGTCTCACTTCGTTCGACAGCTTCCCCCGGACGGGGGAAGCCTTTTCTGCCGGGAAGCTGTTATATATTCGGTTTTTGCTTAGTCGCGGTACTCTTCCATCTTGAAGGCCTCGTACACGTCGCCTTCCTTGACGTCCGCAAACTTCTCCAGCGTCACGCCGCACTCGTAGCCCTCGGCCACTTCCTTGGCGTCGTCCTTGAAGCGCTTCAGGGATGCGATCTCGTCCTCGGCGATGACGATGCCGTCACGCACCACACGCACCTTGCTGTCGCGGGTGATCTTGCCGCTGGTCACGCGGCAGCCTGCAACGGTACCCACGTTGGAGATCTTGTACACCTGACGCACCTGCAGTTCGCCCAGAGAGACCTCGCGGAACTTGGGTGCCAGCATACCCTTCATAGCGTCGGTGACATCGTTGATGGCATCGTAGATGACGCGGTACATACGCATTTCCACCTTGGTGGCAGCAGCTTCTTCCTTGGCCACGTTGTCCGGGCGGACGTTGAAGCCGATGATGATGGCGTTGGAGGCATCGGCCAGATCCACGTCGGACTTGCTGATGGCGCCGACACCGGCGTGGATGACGCGCACACGCACCTCGTCGTTGGAGATCTTCTCCAAACTCTGCTTCACAGCCTCGGCAGAGCCCTGCACGTCGGCCTTGACCACGATGGCCAGTTCCTTCATGTCGTTCTGTGCCATCTGGCTGAACAGGTTATCCAGCGTGACCTTCTGGAAGGAGGAGAACTGCTTCTCCTTGGCGGCAGCGATGCGCTGCTCGGCCAGTTCACGGGCCAGACGCTCGTCCTCAACAGCCTCGAACAGGTCGCCTGCTTCCGGCACTGCGGTCAGGCCGGTGATCTCCACAGGGGTAGAGGGGCCGGCATCGCTCAGCAGCTGACCCTTGTCGCTGCGCATGGTACGCACGCGGCCCACAGCGGTACCGGCAATGATGACATCGCCGGAGTGCAGGGTGCCGTTCTGCACCAGAATGGTGGCAATGGGGCCCTGGCCCTTGTCCAGACGGGCCTCGACGACCGCACCCTTGGCGCGACGGTTGGGGTTTGCCTTCAGCTCCATGACCTCAGCTTCCAGAGCAATGCGCTCCAGCAGGTCGTTGATGCCCATTCCGGTCAGGGCAGACACCGGGATGCAGGCCACATCGCCGCCCCAGTCCTCGGTGATGATGCCGTACTTGGTCAGGCCTTCCATCACGCGCTCGGGGTTTGCGGTGGGCTTATCCATCTTGTTCATTGCCACGATAATCTTGACATTTGCAGCCTTGGCGTGGTTGATGGACTCAATGGTCTGGGGCATGATGCCGTCGTCGGCAGCAACCACCAGAACTGCAATATCGGTCATGTTGGCACCGCGGGCACGCATGGAGGTGAATGCCTCGTGGCCCGGGGTATCCAGGAAGGTGATGAGGCTGTCGTTGACCTTGACCTGATATGCACCGATGGCCTGCGTGATGCCGCCGGCCTCGCCTGCGGTGACGTTGGTCTTGCGGATGGCATCCAGAATACTGGTCTTGCCGTGGTCAACGTGGCCCATAACGCAGACCACCGGGGGACGCTCCACCAGATCCTCCTGTGCGTCCTCTTCCTGCGTGAACAGGCGCTCCTCGATGGTAACGTGCACCTCGTGCTCGACCTTTGCGTGGAACTCCTCTGCCAGCAGAGCTGCGGTGTCGAAATCGATCACGTCGTTGATGGCGTGCATCTCGCCCATCTGCATGAACTTGGCAATGACCTTACCGGCCTGCTGCTTCAGACGGGCAGCCAGCTCGCCCACGGTGATCTCGTCAGGGATCATCACCTTCAGCTGGGCGTTGCGGGCCTTTTCCAGCTGGATGCGCTGCAGACGCTCGAACTCAGTCTCGCGCTTGCCCTTCTGGAACTGCTGGCGCTGACGCTGACCACGCTGGGTGAACTTCTGCTTGTTGCCCTGCGGAGTGGGCTTGCGGCGGTTCTCGGTGTTCTTGGTAGAGGCCAGATCATCGTAACGGGCATCAAAGCGATCCACGTTCATATCCACAGTGCGGGTATCCACGGTGACCTGATTGTCCTCGCGGCGGACAGAAACAGCCTGTGCGGGGGCAGCAGTAGCCTTTGCGCCGGTCTCACGTGCCAGTTCGCTGAAGGAAACGGTCTTTTCCTCGCGCTTCTTATGCTGCTCGGGCTTCTTGTCGCCGTGCTTGCCGTTATTGTTATTATTATTGTTTGCCTTGGGCTGCTCGGCCTTTGCGGCGGGCTGCTGGGGCTTTTTGTCAGCCTTGGGAGCCTCGGGCTTCTTTTCAGCCTTCTTCTCGGCCTTCTTCTCAGCCTTGGGCTCCTCCTTGGGAGCCTTGGCGCTGTTCAAAAACTCGTCCAGATTTGCCACGCTGCCTGCCTTGCTGAACTTTTCCAGCAGGTAGTTCAGCTCGTTCTCCTCCAGATTGGAGCTGTTCTTCTTGCCGGTGCTGCCCATAGCGGCCAGTTCGTCCAGTACCTTCTTTGCAGAAAGGTTCAGATCCTTTGCAAAGTCACTCACTTTATATTTTACGATCATTCGCTCATATCCTCCTCATTTTTGATTGCTCCGCAGTCCGACAGGCGGTCGAAGCAGAGCTTTGCGAGGTTGCGGTCGGTCACCGCGTAAACAGCCACGGGCTTGTGGCTGATATCGGCTAGCTTATCCTGTGTCAGCGGCATGGTGAACACGTCCACCAAGTCCCCCACGGCGTAGTTCAAACGCTGCAAAGTCTTAGGGCTGATGTCCGATGCGGTCATCACCAGCCATGCCTTGCTTTTGACACAGGCTTCCTCCACGGCATCAAAGCCCATGGTCAGCGCACCGGCCTTGCGGCACAGGCTCACGGCCTGGTACAGTGCCTCCTCCGGGGGCAGCTTGGGTTTTGCGGGGGCGTTATTCTTTTTTGCCATCGGCTGCTGCCTCCTTTGCGGCTGCGGCCAGCTGTACAGCCAGCGCGTCGTATACCTCGGCGGGAACCGGCTGCTCAAAGCAGCGTTCCAGCGCCTTTTTCTTTTTTGCCTTAGTCAGGCAGTCCGGGTCCGGGCAGAGATATGCGCCACGCCCCGGCTTTTTGCCTACCAGATCGATGCTGATCTCCCCGCTGGGTGCGCGCACCACGCGCACCAGCTCCTTTTTGGGGCGGCTGGTCATGCAGCCGATGCACTGGCGGGCAGGGATCTTTTTTTGTGCCATCCGGTTTCCCTCCTTCGGCAGATGGTGCCGGGCTTATTCAGCGTCTGCTGCGTCCTTCTTGGGCTCCTCGTCCTCGCCGTAGTAGCCGCTCTCGGGACGGATATCAATGTTGTAGCCGGTCAGGCGTGCGCACAGGCGGGCGTTCTGACCCTTGTTGCCAATGGCAAGGCTCAGCTGCTGGTCAGGCACGGTGACGCGGCAGGAGCGGGTCTCGCCGGGCAGCAGCTCCACCTTGACCACCTTGGCGGGGCTCAGGGCTGCGGAGATGAACTCCGAGATATCCTCGCTCCACTTGACGATATCGATCTTCTCGCCGCCCAGCTTTTCCACAACAGCGGCCACGCGGGCGCCGTGCTCGCCAATGCAGGCGGAAACAGGGTTCACGTTGGGGTCCTTAGACCAGACAGCCATCTTGGTGCGGGCACCGGCCTCGCGGCTGATGGCCTTTACCTCCACAGTGCCGTCAAAGATCTCGGGCACTTCCAGCTCAAACAGGCGCTTGACAAGGCCGGGATGGGTGCGGCTGATCATCACGCGGGGGCCACGCTCGGTGCTGACCACGTCCACGATGTAGACCTGCAGGGTCTCGCCCTCGGTGTACACCTCGCCGGGCACCTGCTCGTTGCGGGGCAGAACAGCCTCGCCGCCCTTGCCCAGATCCAGCGCAACGATGCCCTTCTCGGTATCCACGCGGGTAACGGTGGCCTGCACGATGTCATGTGCGCGGGACTGGATCTCGCTGAGCTGCTGGTTGCGCTCGGCCTCGCGGATGCCCTGACGGATGACGTGCTTTGCGGTCTGGGCGGCAATACGGCCAAAATCGCGGGTCTTGAGCGGGGTGATGATGCGGTCGCCCACCTCGTAGCTGCTGCGGATCTTGCGTGCCTCGGTCACACCGATCTCGGCGTGCTCGTCGTACCAGTCCTCGTCTGCCACGATATCCTGGATCAGCGCCACATCAAAGCGGCCGGTGTCGGGGTCGATGTCCACACGGATGTGATCCTCCTCGACCTCATAGTTCTTCTTGACGGCAATGATGATAGCCGCCTTGATCTTTTCGATCAGGTACTCTGCGGTGATGCCGCGCTCATGCTCCAGCATGGAGAGCGCTTCAAAAAAGTCCTTATTCGCTGCTGTCATTTTTCGGGTTCCTCCTATATATTTTGTTCTCTTTTCTCCATCAGAGACGGTACTTCTCAGTTGAACAGATTCTCGTCGTCGCACAGCTGCACACCGGAGGCTGCATTCACCTCAAAGGTCACGGGGCCGTTCGAAGTTTCCAGCGTCACGGTGCTGCCCTCGCGGCCGGTCAGGATGCCGGACAGCTCCCGCACGCCGTCAGCGTTGGGGCGGATGAGCTTTGCCCGCACCTTCTGGCCCTTGAGCGCCTCGTAGTGCTCCGGGCGGGTCAGCTTGCGGCCAAGGCCGGGGCTGCCCACCTCCAGATAATAGCTCTGGTCGATGGGGTCTGCCTCATCCAGAATGGGGTCCAGTGCGTGGGACACCTCTGCACAGGTGTCGGTATCCATGGTGCCGTCCCGGTCGATGAGGATGCGAAGATACCAGTCCGGCCCTTCCTTCTCAAAAACCACATCCCACAGGCGCAGACCCATGCCTTCCACCGTGGGACGGACAAGCGCTTCCACTCTCTGCGCGGTGTTGCCGCCAGACTGCTTCGCCATAAAAAACCTCCAAACAAACAAGAAACGCGGACCTTGCGGCCCACGTTTCAGGTTAAACTATATCGTACTACTAGAATATAGCATACTCTTGCGATTTATGCAAGCATTTTCGCAATTTTTTTGCCGTTGCGCACCCTTTGGGGCTTTTTACAGCACCCAGACGCCGTTTTCAAACAGCGGCACAGTGCGGCCATCGCGGCATTTACCGGTGATGCGGCTGTCCTCTGCACCGATCATCACGTCCTCGTGCAGGGAGGAGTGGTTCATGCCGCGGGCTGCCAGCTCCTCCTTGGAAAGGCCGGTGCCGCCCACGGTGGTGCCGGGGTAGCTGTCGCCAAAGGCGATGTGGCAGGCAGCGTTCTCGTCAAACAGGGTGTTATAGAACAGCTTGCCGCTGCGGTTGATGGGGCTGGAGGCGGGCACCAGTGCCACCTCACCAATGTGGCGTGCGCCCTCATCGGTGTCCAGCAGCTGGCCCAGCAGGTCTGCGCCCTCGTCGGCGCCGTGCTCCACCACCTTGCCATCCTTGAAGGTGACGTGGAAATTCTTGATGAGCTGACCGTTAAAGACGTAAGGCTTTGTGCCGTAAACGATGCCGTCCACCTTATCCTTATGGGGCGCGGTGAACACCTCCTCGGTGGGGATGTTGGGCAGGAAGGGCACACCCTTCTCGTTTTTGCTGCCAGCGCTCTCCCACACCGCCTGTTCCGCCAGACCCACGGTCAGGTCGGTGCCGTTGGCGCTTTCAAAATGCACGCTTTCCAGATCCAGGGCGTTCATCTTTGCGCCCAGCTCGTTCAGGCGGTCCAGATGCTTCTGCCACTCCCCTACCGGATCGCCGCCGGTCACACGGCAGGTATCAAAGATCAGCTTCCACTGTGCTTCAATGGCGGCGGCAGTGTCCAGCTCCGGGAACATCTTCTTTGCCCACGGCTCTGCGGGCAGGGCGGCGATGGACCACTGCACCCGGTCGTTCATGGTGTACTCCCGCCACGGCTGCATAAAGCTGCGGTTCGCGCTGTTCACCCGGCTGATCTTGGCACCGTCCAGCCCGGCAAACAGTTCCGGGTCGTCCGCGATGAGGTGCAGCACGCACACACTGCCCTCGCTCTCGGCGTAGTCCAGATAGCGGCGCAGCTGCCAGCCCTTGTGGTCGGTCAGGGCGTCCTCGCTGCCCAGCTCCATGCGGATGCGGGTAACGGCGTCATCCTGCCAGTTCACCTGCACGTCCCGCGCACCGGCCTCGTAGGCACTGCGCACGCACAGCCGTGCCAGCGGGGCACCCTCCAGCGGGCAGTTGATGATCAGGGTCTGCCCCGGCTGCGGGTTCACACCCACCCGGACGATAAAATCTGCATACTTCTGCAGCAATTCGTTAAAGTTTTCCACGTTAGAACCTCCTGTGGTGCATAGCCACCGTTGTTTTTTCTCAGTATACCGCGTTCCGGCGTTTCTGTCCACTATGGGCAGAGCTGCCGCTCACCCTTCTGATTTAAAAAAGGCGCGGGTCAGCTGCACCACCGTGCCGGAAAGCAGCAGCAATGCAATGAGGTTGGGAATGCTCATCAGGCCGTTGAAGGTGTCGGCGATGCTCCACAGCAGACCAAGGTCCATGGTAGCACCCAGAATGGCCACCAGAGCATACACCACAAAGAAGGGGCGCGCCACTTTGTTGCTCTTGCACAGGAACACCAGAAAGCGGGAGCCGTACAGACCCCAGCCGATGATGGTGGAAAAGGCAAAGCAGCACAGCGCCACAGCGGTAAAAATGGACGCCCAGCCGCCGTAGGTGGTGGTAAAGCCGGAGATGGTCAGCTCAGCACCCGCCGCTGCGCCGTAGCTGACCTGGGTGCCGCTGCACAGGATGACCAGCGCGGTCAGGGTGCAGATGACGATGGTATCGGCAAACACCTCAAAAATACCGAACATGCCCTGCTTGACCGGCTTTTTGGTGTCGGCGCAGGCATGGGCGATAGAACCGGTGCCAAGACCGGCCTCGTTGGAAAAGATGCCGCGGGAAACGCCCTTTTGCATACTGACGAACAGACTGCCAATGGTGCCGCCGGTAAAGGCAGCAGGGTTGAACGCGCCCACCACGATGGATTCCAGCACATAGGGCAGGCGGGAGAAGTTGAGCACCACCACGCCCACCGACAGCACAATATAGAACAGTGCCATAAAGGGCACCAGCTTCTCGCTTACGCTGCCAATGCGCTTGATGCCGCCCAGCAGCACCAGCGCCACCAGCACCGCCACAAGGATACCCACGATGAGGTTGAGGGTGGGCAGAAAGCTGCCGCCCACCAGCCCGTATTCCAGCAGGGCGGTATCCACTGCTGCCACGATGGTATTCACCTGCGTTGCGTTGCCGGTACCGAACACGGTCAGCACGCCGAACAGCGCGTACAGCACGGCCAGAAACTGCCAGCGGCGGCCAAGGCCGTTTTTAATATAGTACATCGGGCCGCCCACCCACTCGCCGGTATCGCTGCGCTCCCGGAAATGCACGGCCAGCGTCACCTCGGCAAACTTGGTGCACATCCCCAGCAGCGCAGAGCACCACATCCAGAACACGGCACCCGGGCCGCCGATGGCGATAGCGCCCGCCACACCGGCAATGTTGCCGGTGCCCACCGTGCCCGCCAGCGCGGTGCACACCGCCTGAAAGGGGGTCATGGCACCGTCCGAAGCATCCCGCTTGCGGAACATCCGGCCCACGGTGGTGCGGATGGCGTAGGGGAATTTGCGGATCTGCAAAAAGCCCGTGCGGACACTGAGCAGCAGCCCCACGCCAATGATGCATACCATGGCGGGGATGCCCCAGATAAAGCTGTTCACCGCCTGATTGACGGCGGCAATGGTCTCGATCATATACTTCCACATCCTCTGTAATATCTTGCGCACTGACAGTTTTTGTCAAAACACGAAAATTATTTTACCGTACTTTTCCCGTAGTGTCAATGAAAAATAGGGACGTTATGAAACGCCCCTATCAGAAATTCTTATTTTTTATGTGTGACCGCCCGGCGGTAGACGATACCGGAGACCACCGCCGCCAGCACCTCGGTAAGCCAAAAGGCGTGCCATGCGCCGTCTGCGCCCAGCCAGTTACACAGCAGCGCAGCCAGCGGCATGATGAAAACGACATACCGGCACAGGGCGATGACCAGCGATTCTGCGCCCTTGCCCAGCCCCTCCAGTGCACCGGAGACGGTGGTGGAGACTGCCGAGATGACAAAGCCGATGCTGATGATGCGCAGAGCGGTCTGCCCGGCGGCGATGGTCTGGGGATTCTGGGTGAACAGTCCCATCAGCTGCCCGGAAGCAACCTGACAGATGACAGTGCCCGCCGCCATGATGGCAGCGCTCATGAGCAGGGTCAGCTGGAACAGCTTTTTCACCCGGGCGTACTCCCGCGCGCCGTAGTTGTAGCCAATAAGGGGGCGCATGCCCTGCACGAAGCCGTTGGCGGGCAGGTACAAAAAGGTCTGCAATTTATAGTAGATGCCCAGCACCACCACATAGCTCTGAGAAAAGGCCGCCAGCAGCCCGTTGAGGAAGGTGACCAGCAGCGAGGGCAGCGCCAGATTCAGGATGGCCGGAACGCCGATGGCGTACAGTCTGCCGTCCAGCGCCGCGTCCGGGCGCAGACAGCTGCGGCGCAGCCGCACCGGCAGCTCGGTGCGCAGATAGACCACAAGGTAGACCACCACGCTGAGCACCTGACCGATGCCGGTAGCCAGTGCCGCGCCTGCAATGCCCATGGCAGGCACCGGCCCAAGCCCGAAGATGAGCACCGGGTCCAGCAGAATATTGCACACGCAGCCGGTGATCAGGGCGACCATGGACACCTTCATGCGGCCCACCGCCTGAAAGATCTTTTCAAAGGCAAGCGAGACCATGTTCACGACCAAAAACAGGAACACAATGGTAGAGTAGGTGATGCCGGCGGCGATCAGCGTCTCGTCCTGCGTAAAGCGGCGCAGAAAGCCGGGCATGATGGCGATGCTGACCACCATCATCACCACGCCGTGCACAAGGCTGAGCACAAAGCCGTGGGTTGCGGCCGTCTCTGCCTTTTCGCGGTCGCCTGCGCCCAGATACAGCGCGATCATGGCGTTGATGCCGATGCCAAAGCCGATGGCAATGGCGTTGGAAAAGTTCTGGATGGGAAACACCAGACTTAACGCGGTCATGGCGTCCTCGCTGATGCGCGCCACAAACAGGCTGTCCACGATATTGTAGAGGCTGTTCACCAGCATGGAGACCACGTTGGGCAGTGCCATCGAGAGCAGCAGCGGCAGCACCGGCTTCTCCTTCATAAAAGTTTCGTTCATTGAAAAATTTCACCTGCTATCTGTAAAAAGTAAAAATGTGGAAGGCGCAGCACCGGCCTGTAGCCGGTTTCCGGCGCACAAAAAAGCCACACAATGGCCCTTGTGAGGTCATTGTGTGGCGAAAAGTAGCAATGTTGCTGTAAAAATCCACACGGTTTTTATGATCGCGGCAGCTGTCCGCGATATGCAGCCTGCGCATTTGCGGGCTGCAACTCCAGCAGAATACCACATTCTCAGCGGCGTGTCAAGGGGTTTTGGTACAAAAGTATGACTTTTGTAATCACTTGACCATTTTTACAGCAGGCGCTACAATAAGGCAAACCGGCTCTGAGGGAGGGCATTGTATATGAAATGGATGATCGCATCAGACCTGCACGGCTCCTATTATTATGCGCAGCAGCTGCAGCAGGCCTTTGAACGGGAGCAGGCCGACCGCCTGCTCTTTCTGGGAGACCTGCTCTACCACGGCCCCCGCAACGACCTGCCCCGGGATTACGCCCCCAAAAAGGTGATTCCGCTGCTGAACAGCCTTGCGCCCAGGCTGCTGTGTGTGCGCGGCAACTGCGACGCCGAGGTGGACCAGATGGTGCTCAATTTCCCGGTACTGGCAGACTACGCCGTGCTGCCGGTGGGGCAGCGGCTGGTCTACGTTACCCACGGCCATGTGTTCAACCTGAACCATCTGCCGCCCCTTGCCCCGGGGGATATTTTGCTCCACGGTCACACCCATGTGCCCGCATGGACAAACTTCGGGCAGGGGAGCCTTTACCTGAACCCCGGCTCTGTAAGCCTGCCCAAGGAAAACACCGCCCACAGCTACATGACCCTGGAGGGAAGCACCGCCTGTTGGAAGACCATGGAGGGCGCGTGCTACCACCAGCTGCAGTTGTGATAATGTTGTGATATTCCGGTTTTTGCCGGCAAAAGCTGGAAAAAGCTCTTGACGAACCGCCCGAAATGCTGTAAACTAAGTACAACCTTTAAAAATAGAGGGAGCTGTAAGCTTTGTACTGAACGCAGGCGGTGCAAAGTGTAGCAGTAAACCCCATAAGGCATCATAAAAAGACACCGGAGGCTTTGCATCAGCTTCCGGTGTTTTTTTGTGCGCCGCCGGGCTATCTTTTGCAGCGCGGTCATGCTACAATAGAAAGAAAACGTGAATTGCAGGAGGAATTATGGATTTTTACGGAACCATCGGCCCTGCCTGTGCCGATGTAAAGCTTTTGCAGCAGATGGTGGAAGCCGGTATGACCGGCATCCGCATGAACCTTTCTCACGGGCCGCTGGCAGCGCACAAGGACTGGCTGGTGATGCTGCATAAAGCCGGGGTCAAAAAGCTGCTCATTGATCTGCAGGGGCCGGAATTACGCATCGGTCGTCTGCCGCAGCCGCTGTCCCTGACCGCCGGGCAGACCGTGCGTCTGGGCGCGCAGGGCATTCCCTGCCCTGCCGCGCTGGTGCACAGCGTGCAGCCCGGGCAGGAGCTGCTGCTGGATGACGGCAAGCTGCTGGCACGGGTGGACACCGCGGAACCGGATGCGCTCGTGTGTACCGTAATGCGGGGCGGGGTGCTGCAAAGCCGCAAAAGTCTGGCCGCACCGGGGGCAGATATCCAGATGCCCACCCTGACCACCGAGGACAAGGAGAACCTTGCCATCGCCGCCGATTGCGGCGTTACCGGGGTCATGCTGCCCTTTGTGCGCGGCGCTGCGGATATCCGCAGCCTGCGGCAGGCGCTGGCAGAAGCCGGTGCACCGCAGCTGAAAATTCTTGCCAAAATTGAAAACCTTGCGGGCGTACAGGCGCTGCCGGAGTTTTTGCCGCTGGTGGACGAGGTGGTCATTGCCCGGGGCGACCTTGGCAACGCCATGCCCCTGTGGGAACTGCCCCGCTGCCAGAAGCAGCTTTCTGCCGCCTGCCGGGCAGCCGGGGTACCCTTTATGGTGGTGACCCAGATGCTGGACAGCATGCACACCCGGGCTGTACCCACCCGCGCCGAGGTGAGCGACATCTACAACGCCGTACTGGACGGCGCATCCAGCCTGATGCTCACCGGCGAGACCGCCGCCGGGCAGTACCCGGTACAGGCCATGGAGTATCTGGTGCGCACCGCCCGCACGGCGATGTAAGAGGAAGAATTATTTTTTATTTGGGCTTTCGAAAAGTCTGCGGACTTTTCGGAAGCCCTTTTTCGCGGAAAGGGGTCGTGACCGAGAGATATTTTTCCGCAAAAGGATAGCATCTTTTGTCTGCTTCCTGTATAATACAGGTAAAATCAACTGAAGTCAGAAAGGTTTATCGTTTATGGGCATCGTAGTTATCGGAGCTGTTTTTGTGGACATCAAGGGCTATCCCCTTTCCACCTATATCCCCGGCGGGCGCAACGCCGGACGCATCGAGCAGGTACACGGCGGTGTGAGCCGTAACGTGGTGGAGGATATCGCCAACGTAGAACTGCGCCCCACCTTTGTGGGTCTGGTGGATGACACCGGCATGGGACAGGACGTCATCGACAAGCTGGCAAGGCACAAGGTCAACACCCGCTTTATCCAGAAAAAGCCGGACGGCATGGGTACATGGCTGGCCATTTTTGACAACGACGGCGATGTGCACGCCGCCATCTCCAAGCGGCCGGACACCACCCCGCTGACCGGCCTGCTGCAGGAGCAGGGCGACGCCATTTTTGCAGACTGCGATTCCATTGCACTGGAACTGGACCTCGAAAAAGAAACGGTAAAGCAGACCCTGCGCTACGCTAAAAAGTACGGCAAAAAGGTGTTTGCGGTGGTCTCCAACATGAGCATCGCCATGGAGCGGCGGGATTTTTTGCAGCAGATCGATTGTTTCGTCTGCAACCAGCAGGAGGCCGGGCTGCTGTTCTCGGACGACTACGACCACCTCTCCCCGGACGAGATGTGCCGGGTGCTCACGGGCAACGTGCGCAGCGCCAACATTCCCAGCATGGTGGTGACCATGGGCGGGCAGGGCGCGGTATACGCCTGTGCGGACGGCAGCTGCGGCATCGTACCCGCCAAAAAGGTGGACGTTATGGACACCACCGGCGCGGGGGACGCCTTCTTTGCCGGCACGGTCATCGGCCTGACCTACGGCAAAACGCTGGCAGAATCCTGCGAGATCGGCAGCCGTCTTGCTGCTTCGGTCATCTGCATCACCGAGAACGTCTGTCCCCGCTTCCGCCCGCAGGAGTTCGGGCTGGATGTGCCGGTGGTGGATTAACGGTTGAATTTTTGCGCAAAACCGCATTTTCCCCCTTGACAGAAGCGGCAGTTTCTGGTATCAATAAAAATGATAAAGGGGAGTAAAGGGCAGCCCGCCGGTCAAGGCTTTTTTCGGCAGGCCGCTGCATGGCAGCGTCATCACGGCAGCAATGCCCGATGTCATGTGTTCGCTTGAGACTTTTGTCACAGATCTTACGCTGTGGCAAGGGTCTCTTTTTTCTTGCCGCAGCATCAGAACAAAAGGAGGCAGGAAAACATTATGAATTTCTGGAACACATTCGCCGCGCTCTTTTCAAACTTCGGAGCGCTGACATGGCAGATGGTGGTCATGTGGGGCATCGGTGCCCTGCTCATTTACCTTGCCATCGTCAAAAAGATGGAGCCCAGTCTGCTGCTGCCCATGGGGTTCGGTGCCATTCTGGTCAACCTTCCCGCATCCGGTGCCATCACGCAGGGAGACACCGTTGGCCCCATCTCTGCCCTGTTCGAGGCAGGTATGTCCAACGAGCTGTTCCCGCTGCTGCTGTTCATCGGCATCGGTGCCATGATCGATTTTGGCCCGCTGCTGGAAAAGCCGTGGCTCATGCTGTTTGGCGCAGCGGCACAGTTCGGCATCTTTTTCACCCTGTTTCTGGCCGGGTTCTTCTTTGATATGAAGGACGCCGCGTCCATTGCGGTCATCGGCGCAGCGGACGGCCCCACCGCCATTTTTGTGGCAAACACCCTGAAATCCCAGTATCTGGGCGCTATTATGGTGGCAGCTTACAGCTACATGGCGCTGGTGCCCATCGTGCAGCCGCCGGTCATCCGTCTGCTGACCACCCAGAAGGAGCGCCGTATCCGTATGCCCTACGAAAAAGGCAATGTCACCCAGCTGACCAAGATCCTGTTCCCTGTTGTGGTCACGGTGGTCGCCGGTCTGGTAGCCCCGGCCAGCGTGGCGCTGGTGGGCTTTTTGATGTTCGGCAACCTGCTGCGGGAATGCGGGGTGCTGAACTCCCTGAGCGAGACCGCCCAGAACGTACTGGCAAACCTCATCACCCTGCTGCTGGGTCTGACCGTAGCCGGGCAGATGACCGCCGACAAGTTCGTCCGGCCGGATACCCTGCTCATCATGGCGCTGGGTCTTGTGGCCTTTATCTTTGATACCGCTGGCGGCGTGCTGTTCGCCAAGCTGCTGAACCTGTTCCTGCCCGAGAGCAAAAAGCTGAACCCCATGATCGGCGCGGCAGGCATTTCGGCCTTCCCCATGAGCGGACGCGTGGTCAACAAGATGGGTCTGGCCGAGGACAACCAGAATTTCCTGCTGATGTATTCCATCAGCGTCAACGTTTCCGGGCAGATCGCATCCGTCCTTGCCGGCGGACTGATCCTTTCCCTGATGGCTTAACGGAGGTGCCTTTATGCTTCATCTTTCTTCCTGGATGACCACCCTGCCCATGATGCTCATCGGCATGACCGGTATCCTGCTGGTCATCGGCTTTCTCGTGCTGGTTGTGATGGCGCTGAACTGCCTCACCCGCCGCAAGTAAAAGAAAAAAATAGGATAAGCAAGCCGCCCGGGAGGATCTGCAGATCTTCCCGGGCGGCTTTTTTCACAGGCGCGGACAGTGCAGTTTTTGCAAAATTCATCCCCGGGCGTCCTGCCGGGTGGTGCTAAAGTACTCCTTGGGGGTCATGCCGTACTCCTTTTTAAAGGCGCGGAAAAAGTGGTTGTAACCGCCAAAGCCGCTGGTCTTGTACACCTCGGTGATGGGCAGCCCCTGCTCGATGAGGGTGCAGCAGCGGTCCAAGCGCGCCTTTACGATATAGCGGTGCACCGTCTGCCCGGTCTGGCGTTTGAATTCCCGGGCAATATGTTCCCGGGAAACGAAAAACTCCTTTTCCAGCCGCTCCAGCGTCAGCTCCTCGGTAAGGTGCGCCTGAATAAACAAAAACACCTCGTCCAGCATCAGGTGGTGGCGGCTGACCGATGCGGTGTGGAACTCTGCATGGATGCAGGCACGCAGCGCCAGCACCACGAACATTTGCAGAATACCGTGCTCGAATACCGCTGCACCGAACTGGGTGCGCTCCTGCGGGAGCATCAGCAGCTTCCGGGCAAGGTTTTTCAGCAGCATATAGATCTGGCTGTCCGGGCGGACGGCTACCTGCCGGAAGGGCACCACGTTGAAGCTTTTTTCAAGGTCGGTGTCCGCGTCCGAAAGCTGCGCCAGCGTCTGGGGGGACAGCTGCACCCGAATAAGTTCCAGCGGGCCGTAAGCACCGGCGTATTCCAGTCTGCCGCCCTGACCGGGCTTGAAGATGATGAGATTCTGCTGCTGTGCGGGCAGCACCACCTCGCTGCACCGGAACACGCCGCTGCCCCGCATGACCAGAAACAAATCATAATACGCGCCGGAATAGAATTCCCGGACGGCGCTCTGCTCAAAAAAATAACGCTTGACTGTATAGTTCACCAAAAAAACCTCCGTGAAACTGTCATGTGCGACAGTTTGTTGTACACAACAGAAAAGTACAACTGTTATAATTGCATAATACATCAATTTGTGATAGTTTTCAATCATTTTTTGGATATGTATTGATGGAAATTTAACGTATAATGCAAACGTAGAAAAGAGACTTGTGCGAAAAGTCTCGTGGTTTCACTGTTTTTAAGGAGGATAAAACACAATGGACCAGAAAAAGACCGTCCGACCCTTCTCCATGAAGGACAAGATCGGCTATACACTGGGCGATCTGGGCTGCTGCTTCACCGAGCAGTACCGCGCCATGTATCTGTCGATCTTCTACACCCTGATCCTGCAGGTCAACCCCTTCCATGTGGGTATCCTGCTGCTGGTCACCAAGATCTGGGACGCCGTGAATGACCCCATCATCGGTGCCATCGTGGATTCCCGCAAGGCCACCAAGGGCGGCAAGTTCATCCCTTGGATCCGCGCCTTCTCCTTCCCCATGGCAGTGCTGTGCATACTGGGCTTTGTCAATGTGGGCAATATCAACTACGGCCTGCGTCTGGCCTACATGTTCGTCACCTACGTTCTGT
>OKUG01000318.1_pt1 | contig 19159 bp, 16 predicted proteins | sample 1606721 | NCBI WGS metagenome assembly OKUG01 (sample SAMEA3882539, study PRJEB24775) | human gut metagenome | biome: human-associated habitat; feature: intestine environment; material: feces | place: Netherlands | collected 2009/2010
ACCCTTGGAGGCCATCAGCACGCCGTAGGCCATGCCTATGGCCAGATAGCCGGTCATAATGGGGATGGTATGGGGAAACGCCGCCTTCACCGCCGCGGCAAAGCTCCTGTTCTGCACGGTATCACATCCTTTGAAGCGTGGGATAACGGCGCCATTATAATGTAAAACTCTTTTTCCCGCAATACTGGAAAACAGCGAATAAATGGTATATAATACAGGAACTTGTTGTGACTTTTGGTTGACAAAGGAGCGTATGTCATGGAAGAAATGCGTAGCTTTGGATATATCTGTCCGGCCTGCGGCAAGGCCGTGCTGCACAGCCGCAGCGTTTTCGCCCTGAACGCCGCCGCGGCGCGGATGGAATGTGAATGCGGCAAAGAAGCTCTGACCGCCGAGACGGACGGCCTGCGCTTCCGGCTTCAGGTGCCCTGCGGCGTATGCGGTGGGCACCACCAGGCGGAGTGCGACGCCGGTGCGCTGCTGCACGGCCGGGGCATCGGCCTGGCCTGTCCGGCAAAGCAGGAGCTATGCTGCTACATCGGTGAGGAGACCCAGGTGCGAAAGGCCATGGAAGGTCTGGCCCTGCGGGTGGCCAAGGAAAAAGCGTCCCCCGATGAGGCCTTCACCGACAACGTCATCATGTATGAGGTGCTGTCCGAGCTGAAGGATATCGCCGCCCGGGGCGGTATCACCTGCGCCTGCGGCAGCCACGAATATACCATGCAGGTGCGCCGCGGCGCGGTGGACCTGACCTGTGCCAAATGCGGGGGACGCCTGCGCCTTCCCGCCGCCACCGACAGCGACCTGGATGATCTGTGCTGCCGCATGACGCTGACCATCCCAGGGAGGTAACATGGGCGCTGTCTTCTGTTTTCTGCTGTTTCTGGCCGCAGTGGGTCTCTGCATCCTTTTGGGCCAGTCCCTGATCCTTGCGATATGGGTGGGCATAGCAGCCTTCGCCGCCCTGGGCCTGCGCCGTGGGATGACCGTGCGGGCCATGTGGGACGCCGCCTGGGAGCAGGGCCGCAAAATGTGCTGCGTGATCGTGATCTACATGCTCATCGGCGCCATCACCGCCCTGTGGCGCAGCGCCGGGACCATCGCCTTCTTCATCTATCACGGGCTGCGCATCATCACGCCGCAGCTGTTCCTGCTGGTGACGTTCCTGCTGACCAGCTTCATCTCCTACGCCCTAGGCACGTCCTTCGGCGTGGTGGGCACCCTGGGCGTGATCCTGATGGCCTTGGCCCGCTCCGGCGGCGTCAGCGTGGCCATCACGGCGGGGACCATCGTGGCCGGCGCCTACTTCGGCGACCGCTGCTCGCCGGCCTCCTCCAGCGCCACGCTGGTGGCCGCCGCCACCGATACCAAGCTCTATGACAACCTGCACATGATGCACCGCACCGGCTGGCTGCCCTATCTGGTCAGCCTCGCGGCCTACGCCGCCCTGTCCGTAACGCACCCGCTGGCCATGGTGGACAGCGGTGTGCTGGACCAGCTGTCCGGCACCTTCAGCCTCAGCTGGTGGACGGCCATCCCGGCGCTGCTGATCCTGATCCTGCCGCTGTGCAAGGTCCCCATCCGGCCCACCATGGCCGTCAGTGCGCTGACGGCGCTGCTGGTGACGGTGTTCGCCCAGGGCCGCGCTCTGCTGCCCACCCTGCGGGATGCGGTGCTGGGCTACCTCCCCGCCCCCGGCGCGCTGCACGACGTGCTCTCCGGCGGCGGCATGATGTCCATGGTCTCGGCCACCATCATGGCCGTCAGCGCCGGGCTGTACGCCGGGCTGCTGGGCGGCATGGGCGTGCTGAACGGCGCGGCGCATCTGGCCCAGCGCCTGGCCCGGAGAGCCGGGCGGTTCCCCGCCTGCGCGGCGATCTCCGTGGTGTGCAGCATGGTGTTCTGCAACCAGTCCACCTGCGCGGTGGTGTGCAACCAGCTGCTGGAGGACGACTACACCAAGCGCGGCCACGGCAGGGGCGAGATGGCCCTTGACATCGAGAACTCCGGCATCGTCCTCTCGCCGCTGATTCCCTGGAACATCTCCGTGTCCATCCCGCTGGCCATGCTGGGCGCGGACATGTCCGCCATCCCCTACGAGATACTGCTGTACGCCATCCCTCTGTGCTATTGGCTGACAAAGCGCCGGGTCTACCCGCCGAAAGGAGACGACTGCTATGATACGATTGCTGAGCCGCTGGCTCATTCCTGACCGGGACAACGTGTCCTCCCCCGCCGTCCGCCGCGCCTACGGCACCCTGTGCGGCGCTGTGGGCATCGCACTGAATATTCTGCTGTTCATCGGCAAATTCTTTGCCGGACAGCTGTCCGGTTCCATCGCCGTCACGGCGGACGCCTTCAACAACCTGTCCGACGCCGGCTCCTCGGCGGTGACGCTGCTGGGCTTCCGTCTGGCGGGCAAAAAGCCGGACACCGACCACCCCTTTGGCCACGGCCGCATCGAGTACATATCCGGCCTGATCGTAGCGGGCCTGATCCTGCTGATGGGCGTGGAGCTGGCCAAGTCCTCCTTTGACAAGATCCTCCATCCGGAGGCCGTCACCTTTTCCCTGCTGGCTATCGCCATCATGGCCGCCTCCGTGTGCGTGAAGGTCTATATGTGGCTGTACAACCGGGCCGTCGGCCGGAAGATCAAGTCCGCCGCCATGGAGGCTACCGCCACGGACAGCCTTTCCGACACCGTCTCCACCCTGGCGGTGCTCCTTGCCATGCTCATCGGCAAATGGACCGGTCTGGCGGTGGACGGCTATGTGGGCCTGGTGGTGGCGCTGTTCATCCTGTTCTCCGCCTACAAGGCCGCAAAAGAGACCCTGTCCCCCCTGCTGGGGCAGGCGCCCGACCCGGCGCTGGTGCAGCAGATACGGGATATCGTCCTCTCCAACGACACAGTGCTGGGCGTACACGATCTGGTGGTCCACGACTACGGCCCCGGCCGTCTGATGATCACCCTCCACGCGGAGGTCCCCGCCCACGGGGACATCATGGCCATGCACGATGTGATCGACAATATTGAAAAGGAACTGATGGAGAAGCTCCACTGCCACGTCGTCATCCACATGGACCCCATCGTCACCGACGGCTCCGTCACCGCACTGAAGGAACAGGTGGCCGCGCTGGTGAAGCAGGTGGATCCCGGTCTGACCATCCACGACTTCCGCGTGGTCCGGGGCACCACACACGATAACCTGATCTTCGACGCGGTGCTGCCCTTCTCCAGCAGCAAGACCCCGGCCCAGGCAGCGCAGGAGATACGCGCTCTGGTCCGCGCCATGGACGGCAATTACTACGCCGTGGTCACGGTGGAGCACAGCTACACGGACTAAGGGCAACACCGCACAGTGAAAGCCGCGGTGCTGCCCGAAAAAAACCGTGCGCCTGCGGCGCACGGATGAGAGCCCTTATTCCTATTCCCACGTCTGCCATATCTCCGGGCAATAGCCCACGGTGGCCTGCTTCCCGTTGCGGACAATGGGTGCGGCGAACAGCTCCGGGTATTCCAGCAGCTTTTCCTCCGCCGCCTGAGGCGTGATATAGGCCATGTACAGCGCCTCATACGCCCGGCAGTCCTTGTCCACCAGCGCGTCGAAGCTGCCCACGGCCGCCCGGATGGAACGGTACTCCCCCGGCGATACACCCTTGCTCACAAGGTCGATGTACTGGTACTTGATGCGGCGCTCCTTGAACCAGCGCTCCGCCTTTTTCGTGTCGAAGGACTTGCTTTTTCCGAAGATCTGAATATTCATAGCGTATGCTCCTTACAAAAGAAATGGAGGGACAGTATGGACGACACCATCCGCAGGCTGAAGGAATTGACAGACAGCAGCGACAACATCGTGTTTTTCGGCGGCGCCGGCGTGTCCACCGAATCCGGCATCCCGGACTTCCGCAGTGTGGACGGCCTGTATCACCAGAAATTCAAATACCCGCCGGAGACCATGCTCAGCCACACATTTTACGAGACGCACACCGAGGAATTCTACGACTTCTACCGGGCCAAAATGCTGGCCCTGGACGCCCAGCCCAACGCCGCCCACCGCAAGCTGGCGGAATGGGAGCGGCAGGGGAAGCTGAAGGCCGTCATCACCCAGAACATCGACGGGCTGCACCAGAAGGCGGGCAGCCGGGAGGTCCTTGAGCTCCACGGCAGCGTGCTGCGGAACCACTGTACCCGCTGCGGGAAATTCTACGGTGTGGAGCGCATCGCGGAGAGCCGCGGCATTCCCCGCTGCACCTGCGGCGGCATCATTAAGCCGGACGTGGTGCTGTATGAGGAGTCCCTGGATGAGGACGTGATGGCCCGCGCCATCCACTATATCCGGCAGGCAGACGTGCTCATCATCGGCGGCACGTCGCTGGTGGTCTATCCCGCCGCCGGGCTGATACAGTACTACCGCGGCCATAAGCTGGCGGTCATCAACAAGGGCGGGGCCGGCAGCGGTCTTGGCGCCGCCGTCACCATCGACGGCCCTATCGGCCAGGTCATGGCCCAATTATAACACGCAGCGCCCCGACACGCAAGCCGGGGCGCTGCGTGCTATTGCGAACGCCGTGCCGATGTGCTATACTATATGTTCAAAAAAACACCAAGCGAGGCATAGCATGACCACGAAAGATTATCAGACCCGCAGCCCCCTGCGGATATTCCTCTCCTACTTCAAACCCCACCGGCGGCTCTTCGCCCTGGACCTGTCCTGCGCGTTCCTCATCGCCTGCATCGACCTGGCGTTCCCGCTGGTGTCCCGCGCCGCCATGTATACCTGGCTGCCCCAGCGGCAGTTCCGGGTATTCTTCATCGTCATGGCGGTGGTGGTGGCCGCCTATGTGCTGCGCTCGGCGCTGTACTTCGTGGTGGCCTACTGGGGCCACACCTTCGGCATCCGCGTGGAGGCGGATATCCGCCGCGATCTGTACCGCCACATTCAGGAGCTGGGCTTCGACTTCTACGACCGCAACCGCACCGGCCAGCTGATGAGCCGCCTGACCAGTGACCTGTTTGAACTGACGGAGCTGGCCCACCACGGGCCGGAGGATCTGTTCATCTCTCTGGTGACCATCGTGGGCGCGCTGGCGGTGATGTTTGCCCTGCGCTGGGAGCTGGCGCTGGTACTGCTGGTGCTGCTGCCTGTCCTGCTGACCATGGCCCTGCGCCGCCGCCGGCAGATGAGCGCCGCCTCCCGGGCTGCCAAGGTCAAGACCGGCACCATCAACGCCGCCATCGAGTCCGGCCTGTCCGGCGTGCGGACCACCAAGGCCTTTGCCAACGAAGAAGCCCAGCAGCAGCGGTTCGACGAGGCCAACGAGGTGTTCAAGACCGCCAAGCGTGGCTTTCACAAGGAGATGGGCCGCTTCAACGCGGTGATGGAGTTCTGCACCGGCATATTGCCGGTGGCGGTGATCGCCGTGGGCGGCTGGCTCATCATGGGGGAGAAAATGGACTATGTGGATCTGATCACCTTCTCCCTATACGTCACCGCCTTCGTCAGTCCCATCCGCAAGCTGGCCAACTTCGCCGAGATGTTCTCCAACGGCTTCGCGGGCCTGCACCGCTTCATTGAGCTGATGGCCACCGAGCCGTCCATTCAGGACGCGCCGGACGCGCAGCCCCTCGAACATGTACAGGGCCGCGTGGACGTGAACGACGTCTCCTTCGCCTACGGCGAAAAGGCCGAGGTGCTGCACAACGTGACGCTGCACATCCCCGCCGGCGAGACGGTGGCCCTGGTGGGGCCCTCCGGCGGCGGCAAGACCACCCTGTGCCAGCTGCTGCCCCGGTTCTACGACGTGGACAGCGGCAGCATCACCGTCGACGGCCGCGATGTCCGCGCCGTCACCCAGCGCTCCCTGCGCCGGGCCATCGGCATCGTGCAGCAGGATGTGTTTCTGTTTGCCGGCACCATCCGCGAGAATATCCGCTATGGCCGCCCCGACGCCACCGATGCCGAGGTAGAGCAGGCGGCGCGGCAGGCGGAGATCTACGACGATATCTGCGCCATGCCCGACGGGTTCGACACCTATGTGGGTGAGCGGGGCGCGCTGCTCTCCGGCGGGCAGAAGCAGCGGGTGGCCATCGCCCGGGTGTTTCTGAAGGCCCCGCCCATTCTGATACTGGATGAGGCCACCTCCGCGCTGGACAGCGTGACGGAAGCCCGCATCCAGGGCGCCTTTGACCGTTTGGCCCGAGGCCGCACGACACTGATCATCGCCCACCGGCTGTCCACCATTCGTTCGGCCGACCGGATACTGGTGATACAGGACGGCGTGATCGCCGAGGAGGGCAGCCACGCGGAGCTGCTGGCAAGGAACGGCGTGTACGCCACACTGTACCGCACGCAGAATTTGGGGGCATAACATGGACAGACGTGAACTGCTGGACAGAGCCGCCCACAGCCCGGAGGAACGGCTGCTGCTGAGCCGCGTGTGGGATAAGTGTGAGCAGTGCCGCACGCGGAACATCCCCACGGCCACCGGCTTTCTCTCGCCCCAGGAACAGACGGCGGCGCAGCATCTGCTGAACGCGCTGGGGTGCCGGGAGGGCTATGTGCTTTGGGGCGGCTATGACGGCGCGGAGCGAAAGCGGCTGCTGTTTCTGCCGGAGTGGATGGCGGAGCCGGACGGCACGGAGGTCGCGGCGGTGCGGGCCGCGTGCCGCAGCGGCGGCGACCTGACCCACCGGGATTTTTTGGGCAGTTTGATGGCTCTGGGATTGACCCGGGAGAAGATAGGCGATATACTTGTGGAAAAGGGCGGCTGTCAGGTGCTGCTGGACCCGTCCATGACGGATTTCCTGCTGCAGAACTGGGACAGCGCCGGCCGGGAGAAGCTCACCGTAACACCGCTGCCGCTTTCGGCGCTGGCGGTCCCCCATGCGGCGGTGAAGGAACTGCGGGACACCGTCTCCTCCCTGCGGCTGGACAACGTGCTGGCGGCGGGATTTTCCCTCAGCCGGGGCCGGGCGGCGGAGGCCGTGGAAAAGGGGTCCGTACAGGTGAACTACGTCACCTGTGTGAAGCCGGACAAGCCCGTGTCGGCGGGGGATACCATCACCTGCCGCGGTCTGGGAAAATGCGTATTGGACAGCGTGGGCGCTCCCACGAAAAAGGGCCGCCTGCCGGTGGACATACGGCGATACATATAAGGGAGAAACAGCTATGGACGAGAAGAAGATAGCACGCATCAACGAGCTGGCCCGCAAGGCCAAGGCCGAGGGGCTGACAGACGCGGAGATCGAGGAGCGCGCTGCACTGCGGCAGGAGTACCTGAACGCGGTAATGGCCAATGCCCGCAGCGTGCTGGAGAATACCTATATCGTGGACGAAAAGGGCAACAAGCGAAAGCTGCGGGGAAAGGGAGAAGGGGAAGCATGAGCTACGAATACGACGAGAACAACGGTCTTCAGCCGAAGCCGCCGAAAAAGAACAATAACGACCTGGGTTCGTGGATATTCATCGCGGTGATGTTTGCCGTGGCCTGGCCTGTGGGCCTGATCCTGCTGCTGAGCAAGCTCAGCGAGGGCGGCGGCAGGAAAATGCGCCAGCAGGCGCGGGATGCGTGGCAGCGGACAGCGGCGGGCAGCGCCGAGGCGAAGCCTGCGCAGGCGCGCGCCTCCGCGGCGAAGAACACCGTCCGCAAGGTCACAGAGACGCCGAACTACTCCGACAAGGGCGCCAAAACCATGAAGATCATCGGCGCGGTGCTGGGTATTCTGGGCGTGTTTTTCCTGGTGCAGCAGGTGGACTACTTTGAACTGCGCTACGCCATCAAATGGCATGAATGGATGGACCTGCTGCGGCAGCTGTTCTATCCCCTGGGCATGATGGCCGGCGGCGCGTCCCTGCTGCTGGGCAGCGGCGCCATGAAGCGCCGCCAGCGGCGCTTTGCCACCTACCTCCGCACCGTCGGGCAGAAGCAGGCCGTGCCCCTGGACTATCTGGCCCGGGCCGCCGACGTGTCCCGCCGCCGGGTGGAGAAGGACGTGAACCTGATGCTGGAAAAGGGCCTCTGGGGTGACGAGGCCTATATCGACATGGGCAGCGGTATGCTCTTCAAGTCCCAGGCCGCCGCCACGGCGTACTTTGATGCCGCCCACCGCGCCAAGGCGGAGCAGGGTCAGCCCGCACAGACCACGCCCGCGCCGGCGGGCTACGCCGCCATCCTGGCCCAGATCCGCGAGCTGAACGACCGCATCGCCGACGAGGCCATCAGCGCCAAGCTGGACCGCATGGAGCAGGTGTCCGGCCGTATTTTCAAACTCATTGAAGAGGACGAGGCCAAGCGTGACGCCGCCGGCACGTTCCTGAACTACTACCTGCCCACCACCCTGAAGCTGCTGGAAAACTACGCCAGCTTCGAGGAGGCCGGCGTCAGCGGCGAGAACCTGAGCCAGGCCAAGGCCAAGATCGAAAAGACCATGGACAGCATCGTGGCGGGCTTCGAGCACCAGCTGGACGAGCTGTACCGCACCGATGCCATGGATATCGACAGCGATATCCGGGTGATGGAGACCATGCTGCGCCGGGACACCGCCAGCGTGGCGGACGACTTCGGCCTGAACGGCAGCAGCGCCGTGCAGCAGCGGGATGAGTAAACGAAAAGGGAAACGCAGCGCGCCTGCGTTTCCCTTTTGTGCTTGCGGCCCTTTTCCGCCCCCGCCGCGGCACAAAAAGCGCCTTGTTTGTTGACGGGACGGAAAAAATGGGGTACAATGTCGGTAACGTTACCAGCGACCTGTTTCGCGCCCTTTGACGGAACAGGCGTGCTACCATAGAGCAGACGAGCAGCGTGAGAGAAAAGGAGCTGAGCACATGACGCGGCACCCGGCCCACGACATCTACACCTACCTCGGCGCACACCCGGCGGAGCAGGGCTTCACCTTCCGCGTGTGGGCGCCCAACGCCCGTGCCGTAGCGCTGGCCGGGGACTTCAACGGCTGGCAGCCCCGGCCCATGACCCGGCTGGATACCGGCGTGTGGGAAACGGCGGCGGAGAACGCCAAGGTCTACGACGCCTACAAGTATGTGGTCACCGGCGCGGACGGCCGGGTGGTCTGGAAGGCCGATCCCTGTGCCTTCCACGCGGCCACCCGTCCCGAAACAGACAGCAAGGTCTACGACCTGTCCGGATACCGGTGGCGGGACGATGACTGGCGGCGGCAGCGGCTGAAAAAGCCGCCGGTGAACGGCGAGCTGCTGATCTACGAGGTGCATCTGGGCTCGTGGAAGCGCCACGAGGACGGCTCTCCCCTGAGCTATGTGGAGCTGGCAAAGGAGCTGCCCTCCTATGTAAAGGCCATGGGCTACAACTTCGTAGAGCTGCTGCCGGTGACGGAATACCCCCTGGACGACAGCTGGGGCTACCAGTGCACCGGCTACTTCGCCCCCACCAGCCGCTACGGTACGCCCCACGACTTCATGGCCCTGGTGGATGCCCTGCACCGGGCGGGGCTGGGCGTGATACTGGACTGGGTGCCCGCCCACTTCTGTAAGGACAGCCACGGGCTTATCGAATTTGACGGCACCTGCCTCTACGAGTACGGCGACCCCCTGAAATGGGAGCACGCCGGCTGGGGCACCCGTGTATTCGACTTCGGCAAGCCGGAGGTCCGGGAATTCCTGCTGTCCTCCGCCGTCTACTGGTTGAAGGAATACCACATCGACGGGCTGCGGGTGGACGCGGTGGCGTCCATGCTGTATCTGGACTATGACCGGCAGGGCGGCGCGTGGCGTCCCAACAAGGACGGCGGCCGGGAGAACCTGGAGGCCATCGACTTCCTGCGTGAGCTGAACCGGGCAGCCTTTGCCGCCGACCCGGCGGCGCTGATGGTGGCGGAGGAGTCCACCGCGTGGCCGCTGGTCACCTATCCGCCGGAGCAGGGCGGTCTGGGCTTCAACCTGAAGTGGAACATGGGCTGGATGAACGACCTGTGCCACTATCTGAAGATGGACCCCTACTTCCGCCAGTTCCACCACCGGGATGTGACGTTCTCCATGGTCTACGCCTTCTCGGAAAACTACGTCCTGCCCCTGTCCCACGACGAGGTGGTCCACATGAAGGGCTCTCTCCGGGGCAAGATGCCCGGCGACGACTGGCGGCAGCTGGCCGGTGTAAGGAGTTTCTGGGCCTATATGCTGTGCCACCCCGGCAAAAAGCTGCTGTTCATGGGCAGCGAGCTGCCCCAGTGGCACGAGTGGGACTTCCGCGGCCAGCTGGACTGGTATCTGCTGGACGATCCCGCCTGTCGGGCCAGCCATGAGTGCCTGCGGCAGCTGAACCGGCTGTATAAGCGCAACCGGTGCCTGTGGGAAAACGACCGGGACTGGGACGGCTTTACATGGCTGGTGGCCGATGATAACCACAACAACGTGCTGGTGTTTCTGCGGCGGGACCGCAGGGGCCACGAGCTGATCTGCGCGGTGAACTTTGCGCCGGTGCCCTGGGACAACTACCGCTTCGGCGTGCCGGCAGCGGCGCGGTATGAGGTGCTGTTCAACACGGACGACGCCTGCTGGGGCGGCAGCGGCTGCGCCCTTCCGGCGGGCAGCCGGATCGACGTGGACGAGATCCCCTCCCACGGGCGGGAGACGTCCCTTTCCCTGACCATTCCGCCCTTGGGCGCGGTGCTGCTGCGCCGGGAGGGAAAACGCCCCCAGAAAAAACAGAACACAGGAGGTACGCAAGGATGAAAAAAGAGTGTGTGGCGATGCTGCTGGCCGGCGGCCAGGGCAGCCGCCTGTACGTGCTCACCGGCAGCATGGCCAAGCCCGCCGTGCCCTTCGGCGGCAAATTCCGCATCATCGACTTTCCCCTGTCCAACTGTACCAACTCCGGCATCGACACGGTGGGCGTGCTGACCCAGTACCGGCCGCTGGAGCTGAACACCTACATCGGCAGCGGCCAGCCCTGGGAGCTGGACCGTGTCAACGGCGGCGTACATATCCTGCCGCCCTACCAGAGCGCCGGCGGCGCCGTCTGGTACAAGGGCACCGCCAACGCCATCTACCAGAACATCGGCTTCGTGGATCTGTACGACCCGGAGTACGTACTGGTGCTCTCCGGCGACCACATCTATAAGATGGACTACTCCCTGATGCTGCGCCGCCACAAGGCCACCGGCGCCGACTGCACCATCTCCGTCATGGAGGTGCCGTGGGAGGAGGCCAGCCGCTTCGGCATCATGGCCGTGGACGGTGATGATAATATCACCGAGTTCGCCGAGAAGCCCAAGGAACCGAAAAGCAACCTGGCCTCTATGGGCATCTATATCTTCACCTGGAAAAAGCTGCGCCAGTACCTCATCGATGATGAGACTGACCCCCGCAGCGACAACGACTTCGGAAAAAACATCATCCCCGCTATGCTGCGAAACGGTGAGAAGATGTCCGCCTACCGCTTCGAGGGCTACTGGAAGGACGTGGGCACGCTGGACTCCCTGTGGGACGCCAACATGGATATGCTCTCCCCCGGCTCCGGGCTGAACCTGCTGGACAAGAAGTGGCGCATCTACGGCCGCACGCCCACCTGCCCGCCCACCTACATCGGTAAAACGGGCGATGTGGGCAACAGCGCCGTGGCCAAGGGCTGCACCGTGCTGGGCGAGGTAAAGAACGCCGTCCTCAGCACCGGCACCACCGTGGCCGAGGGCGCGTCCGTCTCCTATTCCGTGGTCATGCCCGGCGCCGTCATCGAGGCAGGCGCGAAGGTGTCCTACGCCATCGTGGGCGAGGGCTGCCGTGTAGGCAGAAACGCCGTGGTGGGCGGCGCCCCGGGCAGCGTCCCCTTTGAGGACTGGGGCATCGCCGTGCTGGGGCCCCGGACCTCTGTGGCGGACGGCGCGGTCATCGAACCGAAAATGATGCTGGGCGAAAACGGCAAGGAGGTGCGGCCATGAACGGAATGCACGGGATCATCTTCTCCTACGACAAGGAAAACGGTCTGCGGGAGCTCATCGAAAATCGCGTCCACGGCTCCATCCCCTTCGGCGGTGACTACCGCATCATCGACTTCATCCTCTCCAGCATGGTGAACGCCGGCGTCACGGACGTGGGCGTCATCATGCACGGCAAGTGCCAGTCGCTGCTGGACCACCTGGGCAGCGGCAAGAGCTGGGACCTGAGCCGCAACTTCGGCGGTCTGACGCTGCTGCCGGCCTTCGCCTATAATGAGCAGCACCGCGGCGACGGCCAGTTCCGCGGCCGCGTGGATGCCCTGGGCAGCGTGATGAACTACCTGAAGAGCATCCGCCAGGACTACGTGGTGCTGTCCGACAGCGACACGGTCATCAACGCACCCCTGGAGGACGTGCTCCGCCGCCATATCGACACCGGCGCGGACATCACCGCCGTCTGCACCGCCGTCCCCGGCGACGGGCAGGATACCTACTTCCGGCTGGACGCCCGGGGCCGCATCACCGACACGGCCTACGGCCTGCACACGCCGGAGGGCTATCGCTGCCTGAACATCTTTGTCCTGCGGACCGAGCTGCTCATCCAGCTGGTGACGGAGTGCCTGAGCCACAACCGTTACAGCCTGCGGCGGGATGTCCTTCAGGGCATGAGCAGCCGCCTCCATCTGCAAAGCTATGTCTACGACGGCTACGCCGCCCACATCAGCACCCTGCAGAACTACTACGACCGCAGCATGGAGCTGCTGGATACCGCCACCCGCAGCGCCCTGTTCTGCCCGGACCGCCCGGTATACGGCAAGGAAAACGACTCCCCCTCCAGCTACATCGACCCGGAGGGCGGCTGCGTCAACTCCCTGGCCGCCGACGGCTGCGACATCCAGGGCAGCGTAAAAAACTGCGTGCTGTTCCGCAACGTGCGTATTGAAAAGGGTGCCAGCGTGGAAAACTGTATCCTGTTCAAGGACACGGTGGTCAAGCGCGGTGCCATACTGCGGGGCGTGATCACCGACAAATACGTCACCGTCAGCGAGAATGTGACCCTGATGGGCCATGAGCGCTATCCCATCGTCATCGCCAAGGGCGCGACGGTGTAAGAGAAAGGAGCCTGCCATGAAGCTGCTGTATGTGACCAGCGAGGCCTATCCCTTCTGCAAGACCGGCGGCCTGGCCGATGTGGCCGGCAGCCTCCCCCCCGCCCTGGCGGCGGAGGGTGTCGAGACCGCCGTCATTCTGCCCCTGTACGACAAGATCGGCCCCCAGTGGCGGGAGAAAATGACCTTCCGCCGGTATATCTACGTGGACCTGGGCTGGCGGCATGAGTACTGCGGCCTGTTCTCCCTCCATGACCGGGGTGTGACCTGGTACTTCGTGGACAACGAAAAATACTTCCAGCGCCGCGGCCTGTACGGCTTCTATGATGACGGCGAGCGCTTCGCCTTCTTCAGCCACGCGGTCGTCGACCTGCTGCCCAGCCTGGACTGGATGCCGGACATCCTCCACTGCAACGACTGGCAGACGGCGCTGGTACCCATCTATCTCAAGGACGCGGCCACCCGCTGGTGGGAGATACGCCATATCCGCACGGTGTTCACCATTCACAACATTGAGTATCAGGGCCGCTACGGCAGCGACAGCGTAGACCAGCTCTTCGGTCTGGATCGTGGCTGGTACGACGACGGCACTCTCCGCATGGACGGCGACGTGAACCTGATGAAGGGTGCCATGCTCATGGCGGACGCCGTCACCACCGTCAGCCCCACCTACGCCGCCCAACTCCATGACCCGGCCTATGCCGAGGGGCTGGAGAGCGTGGTGGACGCCATCGGCTGGAAAATGCACGGCGTGGTCAACGGCATCGACACCGTCACCTACGACCCGGCGTCCGACCCGGCGCTTCCGGCGCATTACACGGCGGCAGACCCGGCCGGCAAGGCCGTGTGCAAGGCATCCCTGCAGGCTGCCCTCGGACTTGCCCAGGAGCCGGACACGCCGCTGATCGCCATGGTGACGCGGCTGGTGGGGCACAAGGGGCTTGATCTTGTGCAGCAGGCCATGGACGGCATTATGGCCACCGGCTGCCAGTTCGTGGTGCTGGGCACCGGTGACCGGGGGTATGAGGATTTCTTCCGCTGGAAAGCCGGGCAGTACCCCGGCCGCCTGTCGGCGCAGATCCTGTACGCCGAGGACCTGTCCCGCCGCGTATACGCCGCCGCCGACCTGTTCCTGATGCCCTCCCGCAGCGAGCCCTGCGGCCTGAGCCAGATGATCGCCATGCGCTACGGCGCGGTGCCCATCGTGCGGAGCACCGGCGGTCTGGCGGACACCGTGCGCTCCTGCCAGGTGGGGCAGGAGGACGGCACCGGCTACCTGTTCGGCGACTATGACGCCGGGGCCATGCTCTCCGTCATCGGTCAGGCCACCGGCCTGTACCGGGGCGACCGGACAGGCTTCGACACCGTTCGATACCGTGGCATGACCGCGGACTTCAGCTGGGGCCGCAGTGCGGCGGCCTACCGGCACATTTATGAGAACCTTTGACCCAAGGAGGAGTTACCCGATATGACCTACAACAAAGAGACCCTGAAAGAGGCCATCGTGCAGAAGCTGCGCCTCAACTACGGCTGCACCGAGCAGCAGGCCACCGACGGCGAGATGATGAAGGCCTGCGCCATGGTCCTGCGGGACATCATGGCCGAGCACGGCGTACAGACCCGCGAGGAGACGGCCCACGAGGAAAAGCGCAAAGTCCACTACCTGTCGCTGGAGTTCCTGATGGGCCGCAGCCTGATGAAAAACGCCTTCAATCTGGCGCTGCTGGAGCCCCTGACCGCCGCCATCGGCGAGCTGGGCTTCAAGGCGGCGGACATCTTCGACATGGAGCCGGACGCCGGTCTGGGCAACGGCGGTCTGGGCCGTCTGGCCGCCTGCTATCTGGACAGCATGACCACCCTGGAGATCCCGGCGGCGGGCTACTCCATCTGCTATGAGCTGGGCATTTTCAAGCAGAAGATCGTGGAGGGCCAGCAGGTGGAGCTGCCCGACGACTGGATGCAGCTGGGCGACGCGTGGCTGCTGCCCAAGCTGCAGGAGGCCGAGGAGGTCCGCTTCGGCGGTAAGGTCCGCACCCGCTGGGACAACAACCACCTGATGGTGGTCCATGAGGACTACACCCGTGTGCTGGCCATCCCCTGCGACATGGAGATCGCCGGCTACGACACCGACCATGTGAACACCCTGCGCCTGTGGCAGGCCCGCAGCCCCAAGCCCATCGACATGAAGCTCTTCAGCGAGGGCCAGTACCTCCACGCCGCCGAGGAGCGCGCCATGGCTGACGCCATCAGTCAGGTGCTCTACCCCGAGGACAACCACTATGAGGGCAAGTCCCTGCGGCTGAAGCAGCAGTATTTCTTCGTGTCCGCCACCATTCAGTCCATCACCCGCAAGCACATCCAGCAGTACGGTACCCTCAAGAACTTCCATGAGAAGAATGTCATCCAGATCAACGACACCCACCCCACGCTGGTGATCCCGGAGCTGATGCGTATCCTCATCGACGATGCCGGCATGGGCTGGGACGAGGCCTGGCACATCACCACCCACTGCGTGGCCTACACCAACCACACCGTGCTTTCCGAGGCCCTTGAGGTCTGGCCGCAGCAGCTGTTCGAAACGCTGCTGCCCCGCGTGTGGCAGATATTGCAGGAGATCTCCCGCCGCTGGCAGCAGCAGGTGGAGGAATTCTATCACGACCCGGTCAAGACCGCCAAGCTGGCCATTATCTGGGACGGCGGCGTCCGCATGGCCAACCTGTGCATCGCCGGCAGCATGGCCGTCAACGGCGTCAGCGCCCTGCACTCCGAGATTTTGCGGAAGGACCTGTTCAAGGACGCCTGCCAGATGATGCCGGACAAGTTCAAGAACGTCACCAACGGCATCGACCACCGCCGCTGGGTGCCCCAGATCAACCCCGGTCTGGACGGACTGCTCCGTGACCTGATCGGCGAGGGCTATCTCACCCATCCGCAGGAGCTGAAAAAGCTGGAGGCCTACGCCGGTGACAAGGCGGTCCTTCAGCGTCTGGAGGACATCAAGCATCAGAACAAGCTGGCCTTTGCCGCCTTCGCCAGGAAGCACCAGGGTGTGGTGCTGAACACCGACGCCATCTTCGATGTGCAGGTAAAGCGCCTTCACGAGTACAAGCGCCAGCTGCTGAACGCCCTGCAGATCATCTACCTGTACCAGCGCCTGCAGGATGACCCCAGCCTGGACCTCCCGCCCCAGACGTTCCTGTTCGGTGCCAAGGCCGCCCCCGGCTACGCCGTGGCCAAGCGCATCATCCACCTCATCAACTCCCTGGCCGACCAGATCAACAGCGACCCGCTGTGCAAAGATCGGCTCCAGGTGGTGTTCCTGGAGAACTACCGCGTCTCCCTGGCCGAGGTCCTCATGCCCGCCAGCGAGGTCAGTCAGCAGATCTCCACCGCCGGCAAGGAGGCCAGCGGCACCGGCAACATGAAGTTTATGATGAACGGCGCGCTGACCGTCGGCACCCTGGACGGTGCCAACGTGGAGATGCACGACCTGCTGGGCGACGACAATATGTTCCTCTTCGGCCTTCATGCCGATGAGGTGGAACACCTGCGCCACACCTACGACCCCAACCTGCTCTACCAGCGCGACCCGGTGCTGCGCCGCGTGCTGGACCAGCTGAAGGTTGGCTTCCGGGACGGCGTTACCTACGAGGACCTGTTCCAGCGGCTGGTCACCGGCATGGACGGTCAGGCGGACCAGTACATGGTCCTGGCCGACTTCGCCGCCTACTGCGAGGCCGAATCCCGGATGCGCCACACCTACCGCGACCGGGAGACGTGGAACCGCATGAGCCTGACCAACATCGCCCGCAGCGGCGTCTTCGCCGCCGACCGGGCCATCTCCCAGTACGCCGACACCATCTGGCACGTGCCCTACAAGCAGTAACGCACAAGGGAGCGCCCCGCGGGGCGCTCCCTTTCTTCGCCGCACCTTCAAAGCCGCGCGGGAAACCTGCCCATATGCCGCCCCGGTAAAATCTCTATTGTAATCCCGGAGAAAGTAGTATATAATACTCCATATTATCGTGTGTTATTATGCCATTTCCGCAGAAAGGAAGTCCGCTATGATAAAAGTCCCCACCGAAAACGGCGAGATCACCATCAGCGACGCCGTGTTCACCACCATCACCGGCGCGGCCGCCACCAACTGCTTCGGCGTCAAGGGCATGGCCCAGCGCAGCATGACTGACGGGCTGGTGCATCTCCTGCGGCCCGAGGCCATGAGCAAGGGCGTCAAGGTCACATACAATGATGACGGCACCGTGTCCATCGAGCTGCACATCGTCGTGGAAAACGGCGTCAACATCGCCACAGTCTGCCGATCCATTATGGGCGAGGTCAAGTATGTGGTCAACCTCAACACCGGCGTCACCGTCAAAGCGGTGAATGTCTGCGTGGATTCCGTCACCGTGTGACGCGCCCGGAAGGAGAACAGACATGACAGAAAAGATCAGCGGCGGCGCCTTCAAGCAGATGGTCGCCTTCGGCGCCGCCTGCATCACCGCGCAGAAACAGGCCATCAACGACCTGAACGTATTTCCGGTGCCCGACGGCGACACCGGCACCAATATGTCCCTGACCATCCAGACGGCGGTGAACGAGCTCCGCAAGGCCGAGCCCGCCACCGTGGACGAGGCCGCCAAGCTGACGGCCTCCGGCCTGCTCCGGGGTGCCCGGGGCAACTCCGGCGTCATTTTGTCCCTGCTGTTCCGCGGCATGAGCAAGGTCCTCAAGGGCCACGACACCGCCGACGGCACCCTGCTGGCCGAGGCCATGCAGGAGGGCGTTTCCACTGCCTACGGCGCGGTGATGAAGCCCGCCGAGGGCACGGTCCTCACCGTCTCCCGCCTGGCCGCCCAACGTGCGCTGGAGGCCGCCGGCGAGAAGAACGACGCCGAGTTCGTACTGGACGAGGCCATCAAGACCGGCTATACCACCCTGGCGGAAACCATCGAGATGAACCCCGTGCTGAAAAAGGCCGGCGTGGTGGACGCCGGCGGCAAGGGCTACCTCATCATTCTGGAGGGTATGCTCCGCGCCCTGCGGGGCGAGCCCGTGCCTGAGGTGGTCGATACTGCCGAGGAGAAGGCGGACTTCGCCGCCATCGGCGACGAGGACATCACCTTCGCCTTCGACACCGTGTTCATCGTCCGCAAGACCTCCGACAAGCCCCTGGACGGCCTGCGCGCCTATCTGGGCAGCATCGGCGACAGCCTGGTCATTGGCGAGGATGACGAGGCCTTCAAGGTCCACGTCCACACCGACACCCCCGGCGACGCCCTGAACGAGGCCCAGAAATACGGCACGCTGGAGCTGGCCAAGATCGAGAATATGCGTACCCAGGCCGCCGACCTGGCCGCCGGCAAGAAAGCCCAGTCCACCGACGATCTGGACGCCGTCGAGGCCGAGCTGGAGCGCGGCGAGACCGCTGTGGCCGCGCCGGAAAAGCGCTACGGCTTCCTGGCTGTCTGCGCCGGCGAGGGTCTCGAGGCCGTGTTCCGCGACCTGACCGTGGATCGTATCGTCTCCGGCGGGCAGACCATGAACCCCTCCACCGAGGCCATCCTGCAGGAGGTCAACCGCACCCCCAGCGAGATCGTGTTCATCCTGCCCAACAACAAGAACATCATCATGGCCGCCCAGCAGTGCGTGGGCCTGACGGAAAAGCAGGTCATCGTGGTGCCCACCGCCACCGTGCCGCAAGGCATCTCCGCCATGATGGCCGCCATGACCGAGGCCGCCGCCAATGTCACCACCGCACAGATCACCTATGCCGCCCGCAACTCCGACTTCGACGGCTTCGCCATCAACGAGGGCGACTATCTGGCCCTGTGCGACGGCAAGCTCCTGGGCACCGACCGCAGCCTGGACGTGCTGCTGGATAAGCTGGCTCATGTAGCCGCCGATAAGAACGCCGAGTTCGTCACCGTCTACTCCGGCCAGGGTGTCACCGAGGATGACGCCGCCCGCGCCGCCGAGGTGTTCGAGACGATCTGCCCCGACGCCGAGGTCGCCGCCCTTCCCGGCGGCCAGCCGGTGTACTACTACATCATCGCCATCGAATAACATACAGGGAAGCGCCCGCCCGGGCGCTTCCTTTTTTCTCCCCCTGCACCCCGTCAACCTTCCCCCCGAGGGCGCACCCCCG
>OKUG01000321.1_pt1 | contig 18974 bp, 20 predicted proteins | sample 1606721 | NCBI WGS metagenome assembly OKUG01 (sample SAMEA3882539, study PRJEB24775) | human gut metagenome | biome: human-associated habitat; feature: intestine environment; material: feces | place: Netherlands | collected 2009/2010
TAAGACCAAACCGGAAAGAAAGTACGTTCATTCATATGAGATTCCTTCCGTTACGCCGGAAGTCGCTTATGTGATCGACAAGGACGTCACCCCGAATACTCAAGCGTTTTCGGCTTATTTGATGCGTCTTGCAGGAGAACGACGCCTTGAAATCGTCAAGTCTGATGAAGACAAAAAAGATTATCGCATCTTTTTGAAGGATGAAAAACTACTTGATGAGTCAACGTTTCTTGACTATCTTTTTACCAGAATCGGTGACGGAACTTCATTTTCAATCAAGGAGATGAAGAAAAAATGCCGACGATCCAAAGCTTCAAAGCGTTTGAATAAATATTTTGAAAGCTGGGCAAGGACAACCAAGGACTAAGCCGATGAGCTGAATTATAAAGACAAGAAGAATTCCGCCTATGGAATCACATTTGGCATTTGTGCCGTCGTAATCTCGTTTTTAGTGATTATGGCTGCCGTTTTTGAAACGTCGTTCGTGACCTTGAAAGGGGCAGGATTGTTGATAGTGCTTGATCTGGTCGTTTGGGCAGCATACGTTTACTATTGCAGAACGCATGACAAGTATACGACAGAAGGACGAAAACTCCGCTATCAGATTCGGTGCTTCAAGAAGATGCTGAAAGACATCGGAAAATTTGATCTCAAAGAAGTCGGCGACATTATTTTGTGGGAACGGATTTTGCCGTATGCGGTCGCATTTGATCTGGCCGATCGCGTCATTGACGCATTGAAATTTGAATTCGGCGAAAAGGCCATCGAAGATGCGTGGGGGCCAAACTATATCTTTGTCATGTCCGGATCTGATTTCGGAAGAGGATTTTCCGAATCGTTTTCCTCGGCACTGTCATCCGCCAGTTCATCGGCCAGCGGCGGATCCGGCGGCTTTTCCAGCGGAAGTTCCGGCGGTGTCGGCGGTGGGTCCGGCGGCGGTGCTTTCTAAAATTGCAATATAAAATAAGGTGCTCTGGATTGCTTGGGCGATCCAGAGCACTTTTTCATACTTAAGACTGCATTTTATAGAGGGGGTATAAGTCAACAAAGAAGTTATCAAACAATCTAAAAAAAGCACTTGTCAAACATGTACCAATATGTTATAAATGATGATGTAAAAAGAAAGCGGTTAACACCACTAAAATCAACAATGTTACCGTTAACGTTTAACGGTGTTTTCTGGAGGTAATTATTATGGCTGAAAAAACAATCATGTTATGCTGCGCTGCAGGGATGAGCACGAGTCTCTTGGTGTCAAAGATGCAAGCATCCGCAAAGGAACAAGGCCTGGACTATGAAATTTTTGCAACGGCGGCTTCTGATGCCGATCAAAAGCTTGCTACGAATAAGATTGACGTCGTTTTGCTCGGACCTCAAGTTCGCTACTTGGAAGCTGATTTCAAAAACAAGCTTGAAGGAACGAATATTCCTCTAGCCGTAATCGACATGACGGCATATGGCATGATGAACGGTCCTAAGGTGCTCCAACAAGCAATTGATCTGATGAAATAAAGGACAGTTCGACAGATTACTGAAGAAGAACAGATTCAGATTACGATGGGGCTGATCATCAACGCCGGGAATGCCAAAGCCTTTGCAGTTGAAGCAATCACATGCGCCAAAAACGGCGACTTTGAAGGTGCCAAGGCCAAATTGAAAATGCCGATCAGGCCCTTGTCGAAGCACACAATACCCAAACTGGGATGCTGACGCAAGAAGCACAAGGCAATCATGTGAATGTTACGCTTTTGACCGTTCATTCGCAGGACCATTTGATGAATGCGATTACTTTCCTTGATCTTGCCAAGGATTTGGTTGACGTTTACGAAAGAGTCGCAGAACTCGAAAATTAAGCAAGAAGGACTTTGAAAAAGTCGCACTTTTTTATCTTGAATGAAATGCCGAACAAGGGCGGTCGATCTGCGACTGACTTTGTCCGGTATTTTTTAATTTTGATGCATGGAAACTGACTTTTTGTCAAATGCAGTGCCGCGCATCAGCTGCATGATTTGTGCTGCGCGTCAATCCGGTGGATTACGGATAAAACGCCGATTTTTGGAATATGCCCGTAAAAGTCGGAGCTCGGTTACGGCCCCTTTTTGACGGCCTCTTTTTGCTTATTTGCATCATTTAAGTCTTCAATTTGAGGCATGCCGTTTCCGGCCATTTCCTTTTGTAAAAGTTTATTTAAAAAAAAACCGATATAAGTAAATTTTTTCGTGGCAAGAAAATAGTTGACTTCAGCCAAAAGAAAGCGCTATAATATGAAATGTAAAGTCAGTAAAAATATTTGTATATATATTAGGCGAACAAAATGAAGAAAGTATTATATTTAATGCGACATGGGGAAACATTGTTCAACGTCCAAGGCAAGATTCAGGGCTGGTGCGATTCGCCTTTGACGACAAATGGCATCAAACAAGCCGAGGCGGCAGCTGCTTATTATGAACGAGAAGGCATCAAGTTTGATGCTGCATGCTGTTCAACGGCTGAAAGAGCAAGCGATACGCTTGAATTGATCACTTCTTTGCCTTATGCGAGACTTAAGGGCATCAGAGAAGTGGGCTTTGGAACGTTTGAAGGAGAACACGAATATCTTCATCCTTCAAGAGAACAGCGTCATGCCGGATATTACAAGCAATTTGGCGGAGAAGATGAAAACGAGGTCAGAGAGCGCGTCGTCAAAACTTTGCTTGAAGTCATGAACAAAGATGGAAACAACACGGTTTTGGCGGTCTCTCACGCTGGTGCCTGTGCCAATTTCTTGTCTGCTTGGCAAGATCCGGAACCGATTTTAAAGAAACATCGCATTCCTAATTGCGGAATTTTCAAATATGACTTTGACACCGAATCACAACGTTTCTTCTTGGAGGACGTGATTGATCCCGTGCATATGGAAAAATAATGAGAAAGAAGGAAAATAAATGGCTTTTAAAGAAAGTTTCTTGTGGGGCGGCGCAACGGCTGCCAATCAATACGAAGGTGGATTTGACGAAGGCGGCAAAGGCTTGAATGCCATTGACGTCGTAACGAACGGTTCTGCAACGGAACCGCGCTGCGTTACTTGGAAGAAAGCTGACGGGACGACAGGCAAATCACCGATTTCCTGGGGCGGGGGATATCTGGATTTTCCAGCGGATGCAGAACCGGCCTTGGTTGACGGTTTCTATTATCCGAGTCATACGGCAACCGATTTCTATCATCACTATGAAGAAGACCTCAAATTGATGGCCGAGATGGGCTTCAAGTGCTTCAGACTTTCGCTCAATTGGTCGCGCATTTTCCCGAACGGTGATGATCCTGAACCTAATCAAGAAGGACTTGCATTTTACGACAAGGTTTTTGATCTTTGCCATCAATACGGCATGGAACCGCTCGTGACGCTTTCACACTATGAAACGCCGCTGAGCCTGATGATTCGTTTCCGTGGTTGGCATGATCGCAGGATGATCGATATTTTTGAAAACTATGCCAAGACCGTCTTCAAATACTACAAGGGCAAGGTCAAGTATTGGCTGACGTTCAATGAAATCAATGCCATGGAAATGTGTCCGTACATGGGCGGCGGTCTTTTGGACGATAATGCTCAAAACAGGGCTCAAGGCGCCCATAATCAATTTGTTGCAAGTGCCAAGGCAGTCAGAGCAGCGCACGAAATTGATCCTGAGATGATGGTCGGTCAAATGTTGGCCTATCAACCGGCATATGCCTATACGTGCGATCCCGCCGATCAGGTTTTGGTGCTTGAACATGATCAGCAAATGCTGTTCTACACGGACGTTCAATCCGGCGGACGTTATCCTGACTATCAATGGAAGAAATACGAACGTGAAGGCATCAAGCTTGATGACGAGCCTGAAGACTACGAATTGATCAAGAACTACACCGTTGATTTTCTCAGCTTCTCCTGCTACGGTTCAGGCGTTTTGACGACGCACGAAACTGAGGCAAAGGCAAGCGGAAATCTTGGTATGGACGGCGTCAAGAATCCGTACCTTGAAACGAATGCCTGGGGCTGGGCAACTGATCCGCAATGTCTGCGTCTGGCATTGAATACGCTTTGGGACAGATATCACAAGCCGCTCTGGATCGTTGAAAACGGAATCGGTTGGAGCGATCAAATCGCAGAAGACGGCAAGATTCACGATGATTACCGCATCAAGTATCTGCAGGCAAACATTCAATCGATGGATGACGCCGTCAACATTGATGGCGTTGATCTGATGGGCTACACGATGTGGGGCTGCATCGACCTTGTTTCAAACGGAACTGGCGAAATGAAGAAGCGCTACGGTTTCGTGTACGTTGATCGCGATGATCGCGGCAATGGTTCTTTGAAACGCATTCCGAAGGATTCGTTCTACTGGTATAAGAAAGTCATTGAAAACAAGGGTTCTGACCTTTCGATGTAAAAATGCAGAGAAGAGGCTGAAAAACCGTGTCTCAAACTAAAAGAGACCGTGAAAACCATGCCTCAAACTGAAAAACCGGATGATTTGCAATTAGTTGCAATTCAATCCGGTTTTTTGCGTATGCATGACAATCGCTTTCCATGATGGAAATATCCCGAAAGAGTCGGCTTCTTTTCCATGGATCAAAGAGCCCAAAAGATGTGCGTTGTCAGTCCGCGCTGCATTTGGCAATATCACTTCCGTTTACGGACACATCGATGAAAATGGACGCTTTGTCCGTAATTGGCCTGTTCGAAAAATGGCGATTACGGACAAAATGGTCAAAAATAGCCGATTGTCCGTAAAAATTCAGACGTTTCGGACCCGGTTTTACGGACAAATGCTCCGAAAAGCGGCTTGTGTCCATAAATCATCAGCATAATGACCAAAAATTTACGGACAAATCACTTGAAAATGCAGATTTGTCCGTAAAATGCGTTTTGCTTACGGACAAATCATCAAAAAAGGACGCTTTGTCCGTAAATTCGAGTGAGATCCTGGATAGATTACGGACAAAAAATGGCTGGGTTGCTCGGTATCCTTTTGGTAAAAAGTTACATTTTTATTACAAACGCTCCTGCCATCTGTCTTATTTGTCGTACTTCTGTTAGGCTAAAGACTAGGACAGAAAACGCTGGGGGGGAAATGGCTTGGAAGAGGATATGCTGCCTGCAAAAGGATGTCTTGAGACAAAAGCATTCATCGAAGAAATGGCTCAAGCAGAGCACAAGTTGATGAAGCGTGCTTTTGAGCGCGAACGGCGCATTGTTCAGCTCAACCAGGCTGACAGATTTGCAAGAAGATTCGGGAAAAAAGAGGCATATCGATTTGAGGAAATCGAGGTTAAAAGCACTGCATTTTATAAGGAAAACAACTTGAAGATCGACTTTCAGCTGGCGGTTCATCAGCTCAGAAAAGATCAGCAGATGAACCAAAAGCAGTTTGCCGAAGCCGTCGGGATGAAGGTCTCGCGGCTGAAACGAATCGAAAAAGGGGAAGTTTTGCCGCAAATGAATGAAATCATCACGCTGGCAACGGTTTTTGACAAAGCGATCAGTTTCAGGCTGCAATAGGTAATTGACAATTCTTGAAAATAACATTATATTAGAGGTAATCATTCTTATCTTAAATCGATGAAGTAGTGAAAGTGCTTTATCCACGTTTTGTTTCGGACAACCGGCTGCGTGGGGGCGCTTTTTTTTGTGAGATAATTCAAGGAGGAACAGAAAATGGCTACGGTGACGGAATTTGATACAATTGCAGCAATCTCGACCCCTCCAGGCGAAGGGGCAATTTCGATCGTGCGAATGAGCGGTGAAGAAGCCGTTTCAATCGCGCAAAAAGTCTTTTCGGGCAAGGACTTGACGCAGGCGAAAAGTCATACGATAAACTATGGGCATATTGTCGATCCGAAAACCCATGAGGAAATTGACGAAGTGATGGTTTCTTTGATGCTTGCGCCAAAGACTTTCACCAGAGAAGACGTCGTTGAAATCAACTGCCATGGCGGAATCGTTGCGACGAATCGGATTTTGCAGCTGCTTTTGGTAAACGGAGCCAGACTGGCCGAGCCGGGCGAATTTACGAAGCGCGCGTTTCTTCATGGAAGAATCGACCTCACCCAGGCTGAATCGGTGATGGATCTGATCAGGGCCAAAACGGATCGTTCAATGAAAATCGCTCTGAACCAGCTTGACGGCAACTTGTCTCACCTGATCGATTCTTTGAGAAAAGACATTTTGGACGTTTTGGCACAAGTTGAGGTCAACATCGATTATCCGGAATATGACGACGTTGAAGAGATGACGACGAAGCTGCTCAAGGAAAAGGCAATTGAAATCAAGCAGCGCATCGAACAGCTGCTCAAGACTGCTTCGCAGGGAAAAATCATGCGCGAAGGGTTGGCAACGGCGCTTGTCGGACGTCCGAACGTCGGCAAATCAAGTCTTTTGAACCATCTTTTGCATGAAGACAAGGCTATCGTGACTGACGTTGCGGGCACGACGCGCGACGTGATCGAAGAATACGTCAACGTGTCAGGCGTCCCGTTGAAGCTGATCGATACGGCCGGCATCAGAGAAACGGACGACAAGGTTGAAAAAATCGGGGTCGAACGTTCGAAGAAGGCCATCGAGCAGTCCGATCTGGTTTTGCTGGTGTTAAATGCAGCGGAAAGTCTGACAAAAGAAGATCTTGAACTGATCAGACTGACCAATGACAAAAAGCGAATAATCATTTTGAACAAAACTGACCTTGAAGAAAAGCTCGATCGCAAAGAACTGGCAAAAATTTCGGAAAATGCACCGGTTTACGCAACGTCGATCTTGAAAAATGAGGGTGTGGAGGCCTTGGAAGAGGCAATTTCCAAGCTGTTTTTCAACGGAATCGAAAATTCTCAGTCAACGGTAATGGTAACGAACGCTCGACATATCGCACTGCTTAAGAAAGCACAAAATTCGCTTGATTCTGTTCTTGAAGGAATCAGTTCGGGGATGCCGGTCGATCTGGTGCAGATCGACATGACGGAAGCCTGGAATCTTTTGGGCGAAATTACCGGTGAAAGCTACGAAGACGAGCTGTTGGATCAATTATTCAGTCAATTCTGTTTGGGAAAGTAGGTTAAAAAATGCAATTCGGAAACAAGTATCAAGCCGATGATTATGACGTCATCGTTGTCGGTGCGGGTCATGCGGGATGTGAGGCGGCTCTTGCTGCCAGTCGGATGGGCAACAAGACCCTCTTGATCACGATCAATCTTGAAATGGTGGCATTCATGCCATGCAACCCGGCCGTTGGCGGTCCTGCCAAAGGCATTGTCGTTCGCGAAGTCGATGCTTTGGGCGGCGAAATGGGGCGCAACACTGACAAAACGTATATTCAAATGAGAATGCTGAACACGGGCAAGGGACCGGCCGTCAGAGCGTTGCGAGCTCAGGCCGACAAGCGCCAGTATTCGATTGAAATGAAGCACACGCTTGAAAAAGAGCCTAATTTGACGCTGCGCCAAGGCATCGTTGACGACCTGATCGTTGAAGAAGGAAAGATCAAGGGAGTCGTGACAAATACAGGGGCCTGCTACGGAGCAAAAGCGGTCGTTTTGACGACCGGAACGGCTGCACGCGGCAAGATCATCATTGGCGAATTGATGTATTCGTCCGGTCCCAACAATACGCAACCGGCAATCAAGCTTTCAGAAAACTTGGAACGTCTCGGCTTCAAGCTCAAGCGTTTCAAGACCGGAACGCCGCCGCGAGTTGACGGGAATACGATTGATTATGCCAGGACGGAAGAACAGCCCGGTGATTCGACGCCGCATCTTTTCAGTTACGAAAGCAAGGATGAAGACTATCTCGATGTCAAGAATCAGCTTTCATGCTGGTTGACCTATACGAATGAAAAGACCCATAAGCTGATTCAGGACAATCTTGACCGTGCGCCGATGTATACCGGAGCCATCGAGGGCGTCGGTCCGCGATACTGTCCGTCAATCGAAACGAAAATCGTGCGTTTTGCAGACAAGGCGCGCCATCAGCTGTTTGTTGAACCTGAAGGCCGCAACACGGATGAATATTACGTTCAGGGGCTGTCGACTTCCATGCCTGAAGAGATTCAGCTCAAGATGGTGCATTCGATTGAAGGTTTGGAACACGCCGAAATGATGCGTCCCGGATATGCAATCGAATATGACGTGGTGGAACCTTATCAATTGCGACCGACGCTTGAAACAAAGCTCGTGCGCGGACTTTATACAGCCGGTCAGACGAACGGAACTTCAGGCTATGAAGAAGCAGCCGGGCAGGGCATCCTTGCCGGTATCAATGCAGGTCGTCATGCGCTCGGAAAAGAAGAAATCGTTTTGAAGAGAAGCGATGCCTATATCGGCGTGATGGTCGACGATCTTGTAACCAAGGGCACGAACGAACCGTATCGTCTCTTGACGAGTCGTGCCGAATACCGGTTGATTTTGCGTCATGACAATGCCGATCTTCGTTTGACCGAACTCGGACACGAAATCGGTCTGATTTCAGACGAACGCTACGAAAAATTCCTTGAAAAAAAGAAAGCCATCAAGGAAGAAGAAGCAAGGCTCGAGTCGATTCGCATCAAACCGGGCAAAGAAGTTGACGAATACCTTGAAAAACATGGTGATCGCGCCCTAAAGGACGGCGTTTTGGCAAGCGACTTCCTGCGCCGGCCATACGTCACGTATGCTGATTTGCTGCATTTCATACCGGCACCTGAAAAGACTTTGGATCGCCACGTGATCGAGCAGATCGAGATTCAGTACAAGTATTCCGGCTATATCAAAAAAGAATACGAACAGATTGAAAAACTCAAGCGCATGGAAGCAAAGAAGATTCCCGAGCGCATTGATTACAGCGCAATTGAAGGCCTTGCCACGGAAGCCATGCAGAAGCTGACGAAGATTCAGCCGGAAACGCTGGCTCAGGCAAGCCGAATCAGCGGCGTCAATCCGGCCGATCTGGCAATTCTTGCGGTGTATATCGAACAGGGAAAGATTGCCAAGGTTGACTGATGCGCCGATATTTGGAAAACTGCAGGTCGATCAGGCTTGCGGTTTTTTTGGTGATTTTGGAATTTTTGAACGATATTTTATAAAATGCAAAGTCTGATGCAAGCGCTTTGTCTTTTATGTGTTGAAGGCTAAAAAAGCGGAAAAGCAGGTGCAGCTCGACCCCCTCATTGACAAAAACAGCTTTCGTGATATAATGCAGGCAAAATGAAAAGAAGGGGCAAACAAAATGACACTATACAGAATTTTTGAAGGGAAAGACAAGAAAAAGTGCTACGTCAAAAACGTGCGCGGAAAGGCTTTGAGCGCAATCGAAATTACCGCCAGAAACGCCGTTCGTCCGACGTCGCATTTCAGCGAGGAAGAAATCAAGGCATTCGGTCTCGAAGATCACGAACGCGAAGTCGTAACGGGAATTTCGCTCGTGGAAAAGGCGCAGGAAAAATTCAAGGATGCCGAAGAACCGCATTACGTGGTATTCGTTCCGTTTACGAACAGGCATCAGGTCTACGAAAGAGACGAAAACGGCAATCTTTCCGCAATCGGAATCGACGCAAAGGAATCATATGAGGACAGTTACGTATTTACTCGACGGGAAATGCTGGAAATGGGACTTGAAAAATGCTCGAAAGAATACTTTTTCAAGCATAAGGAAGCATACGAACGCGAAGGCAACAAAGTAGAGCCTTCTCGTCGAATCTATTCCCGCGAATACGACAAAAAGCATCCCGAAGGCGTATATTATTCTCGTATTAAAGCGGGGGCAAAGCAATTCGCTGTCGCAAGCAGTGAGAAGTTTCGCAAATCGATTCAGGCTCACGGCACGGAAAGATACGTTGAAGATTTGAAGATCATACGTCAGCTCATCGACGACGCAATCGAAAAATATCAGAAAAAGCAGTAACTACCATTCTTTGTCACGTTTTCAAGCGGCGTCATCATGGGAAAAAAGACGTTCATTTCAACGTTAATAACAGAAATCTGCAAAGGAAGGACTGCTTTTTGACACATTTTGGCAAGTCAACAAGCGTCTCAATTTTTGCGGAGTCGTGCAAAGCGAAAAAACATGATAGAATCATGAAAGATCTTGGCAGAATATGTCTCAAATTAAAAAACGGATGACTTGCAATCAACTGCAAGTAATCCGGTTTTTAAGTATGCATGACAATCTTCTTTCATGGATCAAAACGTCCAGAAAAGGAACTTTTTTCAGCTTCTTTTGGTTCGCTTTAAAAAGCTCTCGTTGTTTCACGTGAAACATTTTAAAGAAACAGCAATCCGATCGGAGGAATCAGCAATGAAGGCAACAGATTCATAATGCTGATTTTTTTGAGTCCCAAAATATTGATGCCGGACGCAAGGATTAAGATGCCGCCGACGATCGAAAGTTCGGTCAATAGCGTCGTGCTGATGGATGTGGCACAAAGTTTGGCCAAAAGGTAAATAGAACCTTGCCAGCAAAAAAGCACGGGCGCGCAAGCAGCAATGCAGATGCCGTATCCTGAAGCAAGAACGGTCGAAGTGACGCCGTCAAGCATCCCGTTCGTAAACAAATACGTATAATCATGATTCAATGCGGCATTGACCGGTCCCAGGATTGACAAAGTCCCGATGCAAAAAAGCAGAATTCCGGTTGAAATTCCTTGGACCGCTTGTCCGTTCGAGTGTTTCGAGACAAGCGAGTCGAATCTTGAGTCGAGGTCAAGGAAGGATCCGATGACGCTGCCGACGGCGAGACTGAGAATGAACAGAACCGGGTACCTGCTGTGCGGCATGTGCTTCACCACTGTATTTAGACCAAGCGCAACCACGGCGAGGCCGAGCGCCTGCATCAGGATTTCATGATACTTTTCCTTCATGCCCTTCTTGAAGAGACTTCCCAGAATACTTCCGCCAAGAATCATGCAGGTGTTGAAAATCGTTCCAATCATTGGTATTCCCTCTTTCTCCTATATACAAGATTATAGCAGAAGTTCTAATAGATAAGTCATGGAAAATGGGTTATAATACCCCTTGAATGTTAGAGAGGAAGAAAATGAATGAAAAACAGAATGGAACTTTTTGAAAACGCTCCTGTGTGGAAGGCATATTTCACGATTTCCCTGCCGGTTGTTTTCAGCATGGTCGTCACGCTTGTCTACAACATGGTCGATACGTTCTTCGTTGCGGGGACTCAGAATGCCAGTCTCGTTGCCGGCGTTTCACAGTGCACCCCTCTGTTCATGCTGATGCTTGCCCTGGGCGACATCTTCGGGCTGGGCGGAAGTTCGCTCATTTCACGACTGTTCGGGCAGAAGGATGACGAGACGGCAAGAAACGTGAGCGGATTCTGCTTCTATGCCGCAATTGTCTGCGGACTGATTGTTACTGTGCTTATGTTTGCATTTCAGGGACCTGTTCTGCGCGTTCTCGGCGCAACATCGGATACGCTGAAGTATGCGTCGCAGTACTATTTCTGGATTGCGCTCGGCGCTCCGCTGATCATCCTGTCGCTTACCCCGAGCAACATCATCAGGACCGAGGGCCTTGCCATGCAGTCGATGATTGCAAGCGTCGCCGGAAGTATCCTGAACATCGTCCTGGATCCCATCTTCATCTTCACGCTTGGAATGGGGGCCGGCGGTGCCGCGCTGGCAACGGTGCTCGGCTATGTTTTGAGCGATGTCCTGCTTGTCTGCTATATTCTCAGAAAATCCAGGCATCTGACGGTTTCCATCAGGCACGCGCGGGTTGCGCGCAAGTTCGTGACAAGCGTCTTCGTCATCGGCATTCCCGCCTCGCTGACGAATCTCATGCAAAGCTACAACATCATGGTCCTGAACAGGCATCTCATCTCATACGGACCTAAGGCCGTGGCCGCAATGGGCATCACGATGAAGGTCAACATGATCATCATGATGATACTGGTCGGTTTTGCTTTTGGTGCGCAACCGCTGATCGGCTATGCCTATGGTGCGGGAAACAGAAGCCGCCTGCGTGCCGTCATCCGTTTCGACCTGCTGGTTGAAGTCGGATTCTCCGCCGTTGCGTCCGTTGTCGTCATCGTTCTTGCGCCGCAGCTGATCGGCATGTTCATGAATGATGCGTCAGTTGTCTCGTACGGAACGGGGATGCTGCGCTGGTTTACTTTGACGACGCCGTTCTGCGGCATCGTGCTTGTCCTGACCACGTGCTTCATTGCCATGGGCAAGGCTGTTCCGTCTTTTGTGCTTTCAATCAGCCGGCAAGGCGTGATTTTTACCGTCGTAATCTTGATTACGGCCGCATGCTTTGGTTATGACGGAATCATTTGCGCACAGCCCGTTGCTGACTTTTTGACTGCCGTAGTCGGAATCTTCATGTATGCCGCAGCCAGGAAGAGCGATCAAACTTTGAGAAGGGAAGATTGATTTGAGAGACCGCAGAACCGTTGTGTTCGAGCATTTCGCCCGGAATTTTGACGGATGCGGCACGGCGCTTGGTTCGACGTTGATGGCGATTACGCAAAAAAGCAGCGGTTCGGTTGATGAATCGACCAGATTGGGGACTTTTTGGATCTTTTTGATTTTGAAGATTCTGATGATTGCATCAGAGGCGATTTTGCTTCCGCACGTCAGAGGAAAGGAAAAAATATGAGAAAAATCGATTTTAAAAATCTGTTGCTTGGAATTCTTCTGTTCTGTGCCGCACTCGCAATCGGAATCCTGCTGATTTTCAGACTGACGCATCGAGGCCACATCGGCATCGGTCCCGTAAGATTCGGCAAGCTTTTCATCATCATGTGCGCATTGCTGTCTGGTTCGATTTATTTTTTCAAAAGAATGTGAATTAAGGCCTCGTCCGAGTTCAATTGGGCGAGGCCTTTTTGATTAGTGGGGATTCAATTTTGCTGCAGGCTAGTTTCCGGTTTTAACCATTGCACCGTGTTCGTCTTTTTGGACTTCCATATCGTGGATGCTGATGTAGCCGGCCTTTTGCAACATTCCGTCCTGAACGTCGTCTCCAAGCATATAGGTGATGAACTTGGAAGCTTCGCCGCGCGACATCCCGCGCGTATACATGTGTTCGTAGGCCCAGATTTTCCACGAATTGTCCTTGACGTGTTCCGCAGTCGGCGTCACGTTGTCGATTTTGATTTTCTTGAGTTTTGGCTTGCTGTCTTTCAGATAAGGAAATGCAAGGTAGCCGATCGCTCCGGGAGTTTTTGCGACATACTCTTCCAAATGCTTGTTTGACGACAATTCTTCTGCGGCCGCAATCGGCGTTTTGCCCATGACGTTCAATTCAAATGCCTTTCTGGAGCCGCTTCCGTCCGCACGACTGACGATGGTGATTTTTTGGTTTTTTCCGCCGACTTGTTTCCAGTTGGTGATTTTGCCTGAGAAAATGTCTTTAAGCTGCGAAGCTGAAAGATTGTTGACCTTGAGTTTTTGATTGGCGACAACAGCGATGCCGACGACTGCTACCTTGTAGTCGCTCAAGTGGTCGCGATTGACGATGTTTTGTTGTGCGGCAAAGAAATCGCTCGTGCCGATTTCGACTTTGCCCTGATCAACCTGATTTAGGCCTGCCTGCGAACCTCCGCCCAAAACGTTGACTTTGACGGACGGATTGAACTGCGCATAGCTTTTAACGGCCTGTTTGACAAGAGGCTCAAAGGCCGTCGAACCCCCAACGGTGATTTCGGCTTTTTTAGCTGACGTTGAACTTTTGGTTTGTATTTTGGAATCTGCATTTTTCGCACAGCCTGCGCAGGCAAGAAGCGTGCATATGGCGAGAAATACAGTCATGAGACGCTTTTTCATATTGATCGCTCCTTTGTTTTCACTTAAAAGATAACGTACCAATGTAAAGGGCAATGACGTATTTATGTAAAGGTCACGTAAAGGTGTTTGTCAATGCTCGTTTCACGTATCCAAAATGAAGAAATGCCGGACAAAGTCAGTCGACTTGCGACATCCTTCGTTCGGCATTTCGTTTGATTCAAGAGGGAAACGGAATTTTTTTCCGAAGCCTCTTTTTTTTATTATTTCTTCTTAAGCTTTTCCAACAGATTCTTCTTAAACTTGATCGCCAGATCGTCGTTCGTGTTCAGCTTGTCAATCTTCTTTGGCGCAATTGCGTTCATCAGCCCCTCTGAAAGGGAAGCCGCATAATCGCCGTCCGAGAAGATGAAGACCGGGAAGTAGTAGGATTCAAAGACGATTTGCAATCTTTTGGCAGGGAAGTTGGTTTTGAGCGCCTTGATCGTATTTCTTGAAGATCCGAAAACGATTGAATACGGAACGAGCTGCTCATGAAGGATTTTGTCTTTGACCGGCTCAAGATTCATGCGGCGAATGTCTTCGAACGTCTTTTTCAGGCACAAGAGGCGATAGCGCGTGGCAATTCCGCTTGCGGTGTAGGTTTCACGATTGCGATAAAGCCTGGAAAGCAAAAAGCCGCAGAAGATGATCAAAATCACCAGCAAAATTGCGATCGCAAGCTTATCCAGGAACATACAGATGCAAGCGACCGCAAACGGAATGTTGGCGATGCACCAGATGATTGCGACGCGAGTGCGTTTTTCGCCTTGTTGGTCGTAATACCCTGTATTTTTCGCACGGTTGAGGATATTTTCCGCCCACTTGTCAAATGCAGAGGACAACCGCAGACGCTGCTTGTCGTTTTGAGAAAAAGATTCAAGATCTTTCAGCGTGAATCGGCCTTTTTTGCCAACGCGCCCGAACAGCATTTTCAGCAGCTCATTTCCGTGCAGGATGCTTTTATCGATCAGCTTAACGTAGAAATCGTTTTTAGAGTTCGGGACGGTTTCGATCGTCACCTTCTTTTCGAAGGCAAGCTCAAGCAGGTATGCCGCAAATGCGCGTGGCGTCGGTTTGTCGTTTGTCAGGATGACTTCGGCAAATTCCGCAGGATACTTGGGGAGATCATATGAGTATTCAAGATCCGGCATGGCAATTTTTTGCTTGATCGGGTGTTTGATCAGGTAAATGAACCACAAGAAGATGCTGAAGATGACCGTTCCGAGCCAGACAAAGCGAATCAGACGATAGGTACTCTGTTTCTTTTCGCGTTGTTGGACCGACTTTTCAAGTTTTTTATCTTCAATTGCTTCAATGTGTTCTTTTGAGTGTTGTTTGACGATTTTTTTATTTTTTGGCGTAACTGTTTCGGGAAACAGCAGGTGACATCTTAAACTTTGGTGTGCGGGGTTTTGTTTGAGCGAAACATCGACTTTGCCCTTGCTGAAGCTGACGTTTGTTTTGGCCGTGTCAAGATTTCCGTGATTCCAAATGCGCAAAAATCTGACGTTTTTTTGCGGCAAAACAAAGTGAATGCCGACGTTTCGCTGCGGAACTGTCAAATTGTTGCTGATCACGCGCCAGTTGACTTCGGCACAATCTTTGTAATTCGTGACGAAACCGCGCAGCTTGTATACGTACGTGAATTTTAGCGGATCGGTACCGTAGTTTCCGTAGGTGGTGATTTCGCTGTTTTTATTGGTCTGCTTTGTTTCAAACGTGTTCTTCTTATGAGAAGTTCCCTGCTTTAACCGAATTTTTTTTGATCCGGAGACGACGGAAACGCTGACCGCATAAACGTCGTCGATTCCGCTGATGCTTTGAGGAAGCGTCAGTTGATGGGCTTTTTTAGAGAGGTTGTATGTAATTTCATGCGTAACTTTTGCATCGCCGTTTTTCAAGATGTTGACGGTGACGTCGTATTTGCCAATGTCATCTTTGGCTGAAGCATGAGCAACGGCCGGCACGAGGAAGAAAAAGACTGCAAAAAACAGGCAAAAAAGCCAGGTTAGTTTCTTTCGTTTCATGAGAATCGCTCCTTCTTAGTCGTATTTTGCCATATTTTTGTTATCATTTTGGGCGTGCAGTGTGAATTTTTTAAAAAATGCAGTAAAATAGGCAACTTGGGAATTTTAAGACAAAAGATCGAAATTGTATGAAAATTGCCGAGAGAGTTTGACCAGGCGCAAAAAAGAGTTTAAAATTTAAATGTAAGCGTTAACAAAGAACGGAATAAGGCGGTGTTATTATGAAAATTAAAGCAGCAGTGGTAAAGGAAGTCGGAGCACCTTTTGAAATCAAAGATGACGTTGAGCTCCATGACGTTGGTCCGACGGATTTGCAGATCCATATGGTTGCCTCCGGAATCTGTCATTCGGATGAAGCCATTCGTCGCGGGGATGCATCCCTTGGCTATCCGGTTATTTTGGGTCACGAAGGTGCAGGAATTGTCGAAAAGGTCGGAAGCGAAGTCAAAAACTTCAAGCCGGGCGATTACGTGATTTTGTCGTTTTACTCTGACGGAACATGCGACAACTGTTTGAAGGGCGTGCCGACGCAATGTCGCAGCTATGCAAAATATAACCTTTCAGGCGTCAGAGCCGATGGCGACGATCACTTTACTGAAAACGGCAAACATGTTTCCGACATGTTCAATCAGTCGTCATTTACGACAACGACCGTCGTTGATCAGCGTAATGCCGTAAAAGTTGATTCAAAGCTTGATTTGCGCAAGCTCGGGCCGCTTGGATGCGGATACGTGACCGGTTCCGGCACCGTATTCAATACGCTCAAGCCAAAGCCGGGCGATACGATTGCCGTCTTCGGGACGGGGGCCGTTGGTCTTGCAGCCATGATGGCCGGCAGAATTTCCGGATGCATCAAGGTGATTGCGGTCGACATCGTTCCTGAAAGGCTTGAACTTGCCAAAGAGCTTGGCGCAACGCATGCGATCAACAGCAAGGAAGAAGATCCGGTTGAAAAGATCAAGGAGCTTACCGGCGGTTATGGCGTCGACTGGACCGTTGATACGACAGGGCTTTCGTCCGTCATCATGAACAGCGTTGCAGCGCTTGCTCAAGGCGGGACATGTGCTGCGATTGCCGTAACTCCTCATCTGATCGAACTTTCGACATGGAACGATCTGTGCGTTGACGACAAGAAGATCGTCGGTGTCAACATGGGCGATTCGATTCCTCAGATTGACATTCCAAGGCTGATCGAGTTTTACAAGCTCGGTTGGTTCGATTTCGACAAGACTGAAAAGTTCTATGACTTTGAGGAAATCAATCAGGCCAATGCCGATTCCGTTTCCGGCAAGACGATCAAGCCGGTTTTGATTATTGACAAGGATTATCGTCCGTAAATAACCAATTTAATTATGTCCGGCCGGAAAGAGGCCGCAAAAGATGAAGTGCCGAACAAAGGAGGTCGCAGGTCGACTGATTCTGTCCGGCATTTTTTTCAATTCCTATACGTGGGAACTGACTGTTTTTGCCAAATGCAGCGCTGCGAATCGCCTGCTCAATCCGGCGCCAGGGCGAAATTACGGGCAAAAAGCTGATTTCTGAGATTTGCCCGTAAATGTCAGCCTCAGATTACGGACAAAGCCCACATTTAACGCTGTATAAAAAAGCCCGGATGAAATTTGCAATTGGTTGCAAAGCATCCGAGCTTTTGTTTGAGTCAGATTTTTTTCCAGCCTCTTTTTATTTGGAGACCTCGTCTGCTGTGACATTTTACTTCTTCTGAATCAGCCGTTCATCGCGGTCATTTCCACCGTACACCTTCTGTGCATGCAGCTTGTCAAATATCCGCTGCAGGGCATCATTTTGCTCCTTGTCAATTTTTTCCTCAATCTTCTGAATCATCTTGCTGTATTCACCTGCAGTTTCAAGGCTTACACCACTCTGGGAGTTTTCTATGTCGCTGGCATAGAAAATCGGCTCTGCCGGATTGTCACCGGCCTTTATGCCCTGCGAATTCTTTTCATTGAAGTTGTTGATCAAGGCCGTCTTCATGTCCTGTATCTGAGAGACATCCCTGTAATCGTGAATTCCCTGATATTTTTTTGACATCAAGTCAAGCTGTGCAAGGAAGTTGTACTTCTTGTCATACTGAAAATGCATTGACTCCAGAGCGTCAATGGCAAAGAACGTTCCGTTTGGCGAAATGTGCGGACTGCTCGTTTCGGCAATATGCTGATACAGGGCATTGAACTCACCGTATGTAGCGTTTGTCGGGTCAATGTCATTCAGATGAACGATTTCGCTGTACTTTTCACCGTAATCGTTGATTCCGTAAATGGCCACCGTTGGATCTTCATCGGTCGAGTCAGCAGTGTAGTTGGCAACGCCCTGCTGGATATAGTATCTGCCGTTACCGGCATTCTTCGATCCTCCCGAATACCACAGATCAATTCCGTATTTGTCCATTTTTATCGGAACGGGCGGCTCTCCGACAAAGGCCGTTCCGAAGACGCCTTCGTCAAGCAGCACCGGCTGTCGGTTGTCACTTTTTGTTTCCTGAACCTGGAATTTTGATGCAGACGGCGTCTTGTTGAAGGTAACATACCTGCTTGAAGAGGTCGGGTTTACTGATGAGACTGACATATTATTTCCCTCCTTTCAAGGGATAGTCAAATGTATATGATGCGCTGGTTTCATTGAATGGAAAGTTATCCGAAGTATATGTCACTTTAAAGACATGCTTTCCCGGAGTCAGACCGGATTTGTTGCTTAAGTGAAAGAAGTCCCTGAATCCGGTGACGATTTTTCCATTGAAGAAATAAGGCTGACTTACGGCTCTTCTGACTATTCTGCCGTCAAGATATGCCGTCGGCTGCCCGTATCCCATGACCTGAACTGCCATGTAGAGATAACCCGGCCAAAGTGACGAGTCACCTTCTCCCACACCGTCCCTGTCCCAGGTTCCCGGTCCGAGAATCGTTACGTCGGAAACCGGAGGAGCGCTGCTGGCTTCTGCTGAGTCGTCAGGAGTCAGATAAAATAAGAATGATATGAACGACAATGCCAAAACAAATCGAGAAGTTGTTTTTTTCACGATGCGATACCTCCAATCTCCAGTTACGTTCAATATATACCGGAAAAATGAAGAAAATGTTTCGATTTGGATAAAAATAAACGGCTTTCATAATTAATAGAATCTTTAATTATGTCTAGCCGGAAGAGGCTGGGAAAAAAAACA